>Ga0209931_1000492_pt1 | contig 23535 bp, 21 predicted proteins | sample SalPonR1_B_D1_MG_FD_185697 | JGI IMG/M metagenome (GOLD analysis project Ga0209931, IMG submission 185697) | Salt pond soil microbial communities from South San Francisco under conditions of wetland restoration - Salt Pond MetaG R1_B_D1_MG... ...
ATTTTTATAATAGATTGATATTCAATTCGTCAGACTTGTGCTGATCTTAAGCATAATTGCGGTTTAATTATAATTTTGTTTGTAGTAAGTAAAATCTTCAATAATAAAAAAAGCCCTTTTTTATCTAAAAGGGCTTTAAGCGATAATGAGGTTAGGTATTTACTTTACTTTTTCTACTATTGCTTTAAAAGCATCAGGATTATGAACAGCTAAATCTGCTAAAACTTTTCTGTTTAATTCTATGTTACTCTTTTTAAGTTTGCCCATAAATTGAGAGTAAGACATACCGTGTAGTCTTACAGCAGCATTAATTCTTACAATCCATAGACTTCTAAAGTTTCTTTTCTTAGTTCTTCTGTCTCTGTAAGCATAAAGCATTCCTTTTTCAACTGCATTTTTGGCAATTGTCCAAACGTTTTTACGTCTTCCGTAATAGCCTTTGGCTTGCTTCATTATTTTTTTTCGTCTCGCTCTTGAAGCGACTGAATTTGTTGATCTTGGCATTTTTCTTTAGTTTTTTGTAGCAGGCAGTTTATCAGTTAAACATTTTATGAGCCGTACTCCAGGGTTAATAATTATTGTTATTACCGGCGAAAAGTTATTTCAAGCCTAATTGCTGCTTGATGTTTTTTTCGTCTGATTTGTCCACTATAGCATCGTGGGTTAATCTTAGCTTTCTTTTTTTAGACTTCTTGGTCAAGATGTGTCTTTTAAAAGCATGTTTGCGTTTCAACTTTCCAGTACCAGTGATTTTGAAACGTTTTTTAGCACTAGACTTGGTTTTAAACTTAATTTTTTTAGACATGTTTATATATTAATTTATTATCGCTTATTTTTTTTGTGATGTTGGAGCAACCATCATGATCATCCGCTTTCCTTCCAATTTTGGCATTTGTTCTACTTTACCATAATCTTCAATATCTCTGGCTAATCTCAGCAATAAGATTTCACCTTTTTCCTTAAATACAATAGATCGTCCCTTAAAAAAAACAAATGCTTTTAGCTTTGCACCATCTTTTAAAAACTTGATGGCATTTTTCTTTTTAAATTCGTAATCGTGATCATCTGTATTTGGCCCAAAGCGGATTTCTTTCACCACAACTTTAGAGGCTTTAGCTTTAAGTTTTTTCTCTCTTTTCTTTTGTTCAAAAAGAAACTTTTTGTAATCCATGACTTTGGCTACCGGCGGATCTGCTTTAGGAGAAATTTCCACCAAATCTAAGCCTTGCTCATCTGCCATAGCCAATGCCTCTTTTAATGGGTAAATGCCCATTTTTACATTATCTCCTACAACCCTAAGTTCACGCGCTCTTATTTTATCGTTTATACGATGCTTATCTTCACGCTTTTGTCTTCTGCCGTAATTTGATTTTCTTCTTCTAATTTTTTATATAATTTTAATTAAACTAATTTTTAAATTTTAAAAATTGACTTTTCAGACTTTATTTCATTTGTGATAAGCTCTGAAAATTCTTCAATACGCATTTCGCCTAAATCTTCACCACCGTGTTTTCTCACTGAAATTGTCTGATTATCAACTTCATTCTCGCCAAGGATAATCATGAAAGGGATTTTTTGAGTTTCCGCATCACGAATTTTCCTGCCCATAGTTTCACTTCTATTATCTAGGCGGGTGCGAATTTCGTGTTTTTTAAGCAAATTTAAAACTTTTTTAGAATAATTTTCATATTTCTCACTGATTGATAATATGATAGCTTGTTCATTGGTTAACCATAACGGGAAATTACCACCGGTGTGTTCTAGTAATATAGCAATAAATCGCTCTAAACTCCCAAAAGGCGCACGATGTATCATTACAGGCCTGTGCATTTCATTGTCGCTGCCCTTGTAAGTTAAGTCAAATCTTTCCGGTAAAGTATAATCGACTTGTATGGTTCCTAACTGCCATTCCCTGTTTAAGGCATCTTTGACCATAAAGTCGAGTTTTGGCCCATAAAAGGCGGCTTCTCCGGTTTCCACCAGATAATTGAGTCCTTTTTCTTTGGCCGCTTTTACGATAGCCTCTTCTGCCTTTTTCCAATTTTCGTCGGAACCTATATATTTTTCAGTATTTTCCGGATCTCTTAAAGAGACTTGAGCTGTAAAGTTTTCAAATCCTAATGATCCAAATACATAGAGCACAAGGTCGATGACTTTTTTAAATTCTTCATCCAATTGATCGGGCGTGCAAAAAATATGCGCATCATCTTGGGTGAATCCTCTAACACGAGTTAAACCGTGAAGTTCTCCACTTTGTTCATAGCGGTATACGGTGCCAAATTCGGCGTAGCGTTTGGGCAAATCTTTATAACTCCAAGCCGCTGAATTGTAGATTTCGCAATGATGAGGACAATTCATGGGTTTGAGCAAAAACTCTTCGTTATTTTTTGGTGTGCTAATAGGTTGAAAGCTGTCTTCACCATACTTTTCGTAATGTCCTGAAGTGACATATAAATCTTTATGGCCAATATGAGGAGAAACCACTTGCTCATAGCCGGCATTTTGTTGGGCATCTTTAAGAAAATTTTCAAGGCGTTCACGAAGCGCAGCGCCTTTAGGCAACCAAAGTGGTAAACCTTGCCCAACTTTTTGAGAAAAGGTAAAGAGTTCTAGTTCTCTGCCAAGTTTTCTATGGTCTCTTTTTTTGGCTTCTTCCAGTAATTCTAAGTATTCTTTTAGCATCTTTTGTTTCGGGAAAGCAATGCCGTAAACCCGAGTAAGTTGTGGATTGGTTTCATCGCCACGCCAATAGGCACCAGCGGCGCTCAGTAATTTAACGGCTTTGATAAATCCCGTATGTGGGATGTGACCACCACGACATAAATCTGTAAAATCATCATGATCGCAAAAGGTGATTTCGCCGTCTTCAAGATTTTCAATTAATTCAGTTTTAAACGGATTGGATTTATAATACTCTAAAGCTTCTTGTTTTGAAACTGCTCTGAGTTGAAATTCATGTTTTTGGCGAGCGATTTCCAACATGGTTTTTTCAATTTTTGGAAAATCTTTTTCAGAAATACTCTCATCTCCAAAATCGATGTCATAATAAAAGCCTTGATCAATAGGTGGGCCAATAGTAAGTTTAGCTTTGGGGTAAAATTTTAATATCGCTTGGGCCATCAGGTGTGCAGCAGAATGCCAAAGGGCTTTTTTACCATCTTTATCCTTAAATGTATAAAGCACCAATTTTCCATCTTCACTTAAAGGGGTTGAGGTTTCAACCGCATTGCCATTATACGAGGCTGAAATGACATTTCGTGCCAGTCCCTGACTTATACTTTGCGCGACGTCAAACGGTGTTGAACCGCTTTCTACTTGTTTTACACTCCCATCCGGTAAGGTGATATTGATCATGAATCAAAAAATTTTTGGCAAAGATAAACAAGGTATTTATTCTGATAGATATTGCGGTGTGTTTTTTAAAAGAAATAAAGTTCAAGCTTAGATTTTATCATTTAATTTTAAAATTTTGCTTTGAGTTAATGCAAATAAGATTACTTTAGAACTTATGAATAAGAGAAAAGATTTATAAATGATTATAATATTCAAAACTTTAATTACCTATGAAAATACTCATTATTGGCGGTGGAAATATGGGATTAACCTATGCTAAGGCGTTTATTAATGCGCATATTGCAACATCTGATGAATTGATGATTCTTGAGAAGAATGATGCAGGTAAAATATCTGATTTAGAAAGTTTAAAACTAGCAAAGGTGTATACTAATCCATCGATAGTTAAAGACGCAGAGCTTATCATTTTGTCTGTAAAACCTCAGGATGTATCCACTTTGTTTAGTGAAATTAAACCATATGTTGATGGAAATCAAATTATACTCAGTATTATGGCCGGGATAACTATACAAAGGATAAAAGACGGTCTTAAGGTGAATAAAGTAATTCGAGCCATGCCAAATTTACCATCGCAAATCGGGGTAGGGATGACCGCTTTTACCTCTACTGAAGCCATTTCTAAAAACGAAGAACAATGGATTCAAAACTTGCTGCAAACCACCGGTAAGGCTATTTATGTTGACAGTGAACAATTAATAAATGCAGTTACAGCAGTTTCCGGCTCAGGCCCGGCTTACGTCTATTATGTTATGGATGCCATGATGCGAGCCGGTCAAGACATGGGATTATCCGATTCTGTGAGCGAGTTACTGGTAGAACAGACGTTTGTCGGTGCATTGAATTTATTGAAATTGAATACAGACAACTGCCAGACATGGATTCAGAAAGTGAGTTCAAAAGGCGGCACCACAGAAGCGGCTATCAATACCTTTAACGCCCATTATTTGGATAAAGCCATAATAGAGGGTGCAAAAGCAGCATTTAACAGGGCGGAAGAGTTGGGAAAGTAAAGGCTTGTTTTATTCAAAATAAAACTATGTAGGCTTGATATGTATTGTCTACTTGAGTATAGTTGATGCTAAATATTATAACCACATAGTTCACCAAGTTTCTTACAAAAAATACCAAAATTCAGATATGCTTTAGTTGCTTTTAGGCGAAATAAGCCTTTTGGTCTTTAGCCGATAATATTTTAGCTAAAAAGCAATTTTTTCCTCCAGAATAAGCTATACATTCATTTATACCTGACCTAAATACATTTTTTAACCTGGAAAATCATCAACCATAGAGAGAAGATTAACTAAAGTTTTGAAACAATAGAGGTGATTAGTTCAACTGCATAAGGGCAATGATTTTTTTCTAATTTTTATACCATCATACAATACATTTACTCTAAAAAACCCTTTAACCTTTCCAAAGCCATGGCTCTATTTTTGTTCCAAAGGCTATAATGCAATGGCAAACTCCGGATGCCCGTTCTGGCCAGGGTCTTGTAGCGTTCTATTGTAAATGCTTCTTTAAATTTGCCGGGATAACCAATCAAATCTATAAAATAATTATGACCATTATGCTGTACCAAAATATCCAATAGACTTCCGGCTACCGGATATCCTGTCCTTACCTCACTATATTTTATTTCCTTTAAGGCCTCTACCACTTCTTTCTGAAATTTATCATGTACTTCATCTACAGTATCGGTATGAGAAAAGCTGCGGATAAAGCTAAAGTATTGGTAAAGCAAACCGTCGATTTTTAATCTTGAATCTGAAACAGATTTATAGACGTATTGATAAGATTTGGCTCTAGTTATCCCTACATTCAATACTTCAGGCTTGCCAGCATGAATAAACGCAGATGAGTGGCTGTTATCACAAATACCAAAGGACATGAGGATAATTTCTCGCTCCGATCCCTGAAAATTATAAGGCGTACCGCATAAAATGTTAAAAGCTTTCAGCGTCGCTAATTCAAATTTATCTCTCAATAGATTTTGGATATAAGCGATCTGTGAATTAAATGGTGATATAATTCCTATACTAGGTTTTTCAGTATTATCCTTATGCTTATTGATAATATCTTCTGTCTTTGAAATCACATGTTTAGCTTCAATAGCATTGATGCCTTTTTTGTTGCGTTTACCAACAACTTCTATAAGTTCAATTTGGTTGTGGGTGGTATGTTTTGGTGTTGATTTTAGAACTTCAAGTTGTCCATTATAGAAGTGCATATTGCTAAATTCAATGATTGAAGGAGTAGATCTAAAGTGCTCTCTGAGAAAACTCACCTGCTCCTGACTTTCCACTTTTGAAATAAACAAGTCTAAAATACTTCGGTTGCGGTAATCTAAAATACCGTCTTCAGGCATTTGCAGTTTTGCTCTAAGGTGTTCCTGCTGCCTTGAAGATACAAATGAATAATGCCTTAACTGATTTGGGTCGCCAACAATAACAGCCCGTTTTGCCCTGTAAATGGCTGGCAGTGCAGAGGCAATGTCGCATTGGGTAGCTTCATCTATAATGACCAAATCGAACATATCTTTTTCTAAAGCTAAAACCGAATTCAAATCTGATAAATTGGCCAGCCAAATAGGAAATACCTTTAATATATGTTCATGATTGACTTTTTTAAGAATTTTCTTGTATTTGGTAAAGCTTTTAGCTTCAAGGGCAGCCTTAAAAAGAGTAATGTCATGCCGATAGCGTTTGGAGTTGGCATTGATATTACTGGCTATTTTTCTTTTTGAGAACGATTGAATGTCTTTTTCAAGTTTCTCCAGGGTGTTTTCTATAGCATCAAAAATCTGCCATAACTTATCGTCACGACGGGGCCAGTGTTTAAGGTAAAAATGCTGCCATTTATCAATTACGTTAAGATCGTTTGAAAATTCAAAATCTGAAATCTTCAACTCTCTTTTTACCTCTTTTTCAAAATCTTGTTCTAAACCTTTCAGATATTTGAATAACTTAAAAATTTGAGATTCGTTTAGATGAGACTGTCTTCTGGACATTATACCGCTTAAATACCTTTTAATTTTTGATATTAAACTGTATTTGTAGCGATTGCCACTGGTGTGAATCAGGTAATCTTTCAGTTTAAAATCATCTTGTAGCATATGCCTCAATACTTCAACGGCTTGTTTGGTTTTGGAAACCACCAAAACAGATTGATTTCTAATTACCGCATCGGAGATGATGGAGGTAATGGTATAGGTTTTTCCTGTTCCTGGCGGACCGACAATGACAGAATTTTTAAATTTTTGGGCATTTTGCAAAGCAAGATATTGCTCAGAATTCAGTCTGGTTTTATATATACTTGTACTAAAAGCTTGTTTTGAAGTTTGTCCAGATAACAACTCTACTGTGCTTAAATTGAATTTTGCTTTTTTAGCCATTTCATTTAAATCGCTCAGTACCCTTAAAGAAGATTCTGACTTTTGCACAAAAACCGTTCCTGCTGCTGGTATAATTTTGTAAGTATTGTCTTCGTAGGTTGTTTCTCTCAGGTGTTTTCTGATTTTATTTACCGGCCAAACCGTTGGAAAAAGGAGGAGTTCTTCAGTTTCTACATTAGAAAAATGCCGGTCTATAAGTCCTTTGAGATTGATAAAACTATGGGTTTCGCTATGCAGTATATCTGAAAGTTCTGCAATAAAATGGTCTTTTGAAGATGAGGTGCTTTTCTCTTCAAATTTGTTTAAGACACTACGGTTGATCGTAAATGTGTTGCGGTCTATCGACAGAAATTTATCATCACTTATGCTTTTAATTTCAACAGGATGAAGTATCAGAGGCGCGCAAAATCGTTTATCTTTTATAAAAGCATTACTACTCTTTCCAAGTATAAAAAAACTGGCATAAAACAATTTTTTCTCCAGTTTGTAAAGTTCTATTTCTTTTTCAAGCTTATCAGATTTCTTATTGGTGAAGGGTATAAGCGGTAAATCTTCATGGAGTAATTCCTCTTTGCCTTTTACAAACCATTTAAAGGTGTATTTTGAAGACAATATGTTGTCGATGCTAAACTCTTTGTAATCAAGTTTGTAGCATTCTTTAAAATAGGTGTAGAAGGTTTTAGGCTTGAAGTTTTGCATTGTTGTATTTCAATTGCAAAATAAATAATTTAACTGTGTTTTGAAAATATTGACCTTATCTTATTTTCGATATTCAAAAGCTGCATATCAAACTTTGAATGTCCCACATTTGGTAATAAGAAGCCTTGAATAAATAAATGAACTACACTTCAAACCACCCCGAATACTTTACATAATTTTCAGCAATCCTATCAATCTCGCCTTGGGTTAATTCTGGGCTGATGTCTTTTATTTTTTTGGCCGGCATACCCGCATAAATGCTGCCTGACTCTACAATGGTGTTTTGTGTAACCAAGGCACCAGCAGCGATGATACTGTTTGAGTGAATAACACAATTGTCCATTACAATACTGCCCATGCCGATTAACACGTTATCGTGAATCGTACATCCGTGAACAATGGCGTTGTGACCTATCGAAACGTTATTGCCAATGCTCGTTGGATATTTTTGATAAGTGCAATGAATTACAGCACCGTCTTGAACATTAACTTTATCGCCCATTTTAATATAATGCACATCACCACGTATCACTGCATTAAACCACACACTGCATTGTTTTCCCATAGAGACTTGACCTACGATAGTTGCATTTTCAGCAATAAAACAATCTGATGGGATTTGTGGGGACTTGTTGTTTACGCTTAGTATTGTGGGCATGATTTGATTTTTTAACAAAGATAATGCTAAGAAATTTGTTACTCAACATATAGATAAAAAAACACCGATTGACGATTATCGAGTTTATCGAAATGCTCAGTGTATCACGTCGCAAGCTCCTTCGGAATGACAAACAGCAGGACGTGAAAATAAGATTTATTATTTACCTCTTTCATAAGCAATATCCTTAAATAAATATAAACCAATTTGTTATTTCAATTGGAATATGGTCAACTAACATTCAGGGACTAAAAGCTACCCTCTATTGACTAAAGGCCAAAAGCTAAAGACTACAACCTATTCGTACCGATGTATTTTTGCACCAATGGCTTTTAGGCGTTCATCAATATTTTCATAACCACGATCTATTTGTTCTATGTTGTGAATGGTTGAAGTGCCTTTGGCAGATAAAGCTGCAATCAGCAATGAAATTCCAGCGCGAATATCGGGGCTCGTCATGGTTGTGGCTTTAAGCTGCGATTTAAAGTCGTGACCAATTACCGTAGCTCTGTGAGGGTCACATAAAATAATTTTAGCACCCATGTCAATCAGTTTATCGACAAAAAATAAACGGCTTTCAAACATTTTTTGATGGATGAGTACACTGCCTCTGGCCTGAGTGGCTACTACCAGCATGATACTTAACAAGTCTGGGGTAAATCCCGGCCACGGTGCATCTGAAATGTTCATAATAGAGCCATCAATAAAACTCTGAACTTCGTAGCCTTTTTTATGTTCAGGGATATAAATGTCGTCTTCTTTTTTTTCAATTTTAATCCCCAGTTTAGCAAAAGTTGCAGGAATTAATCCCAGGTGCTCCCAACTGGCATTTCTGATGGTAAGCTCACTTTTGGTCATGGCCGCTAAGCCTATCCACGACCCTATTTCTATCATATCCGGTAGGATGCTATGAGAACATCCTTTAAGGTTGTCGACACCATTTATTATAAGTAGGTTTGATCCAATCCCCTCAATTTTTGCACCCATGCTGTTTAGCATTTTGCAAAGTTGCTGAATGTAGGGTTCACAGGCTGCATTGTAGATTTCAGTCTTACCTTCTGCAAATACAGCCGCCATAATAATATTTGCAGTTCCTGTTACAGAAGCCTCTTCTAGCAACATTTTTGTACCTAAAAGTTTTTTGGGCGCTTCTACACCATAAAAGCGTTCTTCTTTGTTGTAGCGAAATTTTGCTCCTAATTTTATAAATCCATCAAAGTGAGTATCAAGTCTTCTTCTGCCAATTTTATCACCGCCTGGTCTGGGAATATACCCTTTGCCAAACCTGCCTAAAAGTGGTCCTACTATCATTATAGAGCCACGAAGTCCACTGCCTTCTTTTTTAAATTGTTCGCTTTCAAGATAATCCAGGTTGAGCGCATCACTTTTAAAGCTAAAATGGCCTTTCCCCAGTTTTTGAATTTTAACGCCTAGATTTTCTAAAATGTTTATGAGTTTGTTAACATCTCTGATGTCTGGAATATTGCTGATGTCGACTTTTTCAGAGGTCATGAGTACAGCACAAAGTATTTGTAAGGCTTCGTTTTTTGCGCCTTGAGGTGTAATTTCACCTTTGAGCTGATGACCACCTTCTATGACAAATGCACTCATTTTCTAGAACGTTTACGGCTTTTGTTTCTGTAGTTTTTCTTGTACTTCTTCTTAGAATGACTTTTTACAAGGTCAGTAGCTTCACTTAAGGTTTCATCATCTGTTTTTAATGTCAATTTACCGTCACTTAATTCTTTCAAGTGTTTAAAAATCACGCTGTCTTTCACTGAATCTCTATTCCAATTTAAAAAACACTTTTTCATATGGTTTGCAATATTGTAAACCAAAGCTTCTTTAAGTTTTCCATCTTCAACTTTTATGGCTTCATCAATCATAAGACTAATGTTGTTGCCATAAAATCTATATTTAGGATGGTTTTGAGGATATTCTAAAGGTTCTGGTTTTTTGAATATCTCTTCTTTATCAGGTACAGGGTACGGAGAATCTATATCGAGCTTGAAATCACTTATGATAAATAATTGATCCCATAGTTTTTGCTGAAAATCATTAGTATCTCTGTGATTAGAATTCATATTATCCATCACGTTGACAATGGTGTGAGCCATTTGGGTTCTCTTGTTTTTGTCCTCTTCTTCTAAACAGTGTTCTACCATTTTTTGAACATGTCTTCCATATTCTGGTATAACGAGTTTATTTCGGTCTGAATTGTATTCTAAGTGTTTTGTCAAAATGAAAATATTAGGCGTGCAATTTAAGAAAATAACTGAACTTTATAATGAAATTACACCTTCTATTTGATATCCAACCAGCTTATATTTCTGAATCACAGATTCCGGCGATTTCATGGTTAATCGAATTGATACACTGGTATATTTTCCTTTGGAAGACTTTTTGGTTTTTATGACTGCTCCGGTGTGATTAAAAAACTCAGAAATTTTGTTTATTTTTTCTTGATCTGTTGGAACAATAAATTTAAAAATGTATTCACTGGGCCATGCTGAAGTTTCTTCCAGGCGTTGCTCTAATTTTTTATAAAATTCTTCAGTTTTAGAATTCAAAATGTCTTTTTATGCAAATATAAGCCTATCTTTTTGTATATGAATAGCATTATAAATAATTATAATTATTTTGCAAATTGGTAATTATCGAAACATTATAGAATGCAAAAACAGCCTAAAATAGTTTTGTTTATAGGTGCACCATCAACTGGAAAAACTTCAGTTTTAAATTATTTAATTGACATAGGCTATTGTTGTTTTGAAGAAATTTCACGACAGGTGGTTCAGGAAGCAAGAAAGGAAGGCTACCAACATTTGTTTAAAAACAAGCCACTTTTATTTAGTAAAAAACTCCTGGAGGGTCGAAAAAATCAGTTTAGTAGAGCTCAAAAACAAGAAAAGACGTTTGTCTTTATAGACAGAGGTCTTCCGGATATTACTGCATATTTAGATATGGTAAACACAGCATATCCTCAAGAATTTATTGAAGCAAATATAGACCATAGATATGATTGCGTGTTTTGGTTTCCATTATGGCGCGATATTCACATTTTTGACGATGAGCGGTATGAAGATTTTGAACTGTCTCAAAACATTGAAAATCACCTGATAAATTCTTACAACACCTTGGGATATGATTTAATTGAAGTTCCAAAACATGCTGTGGAGGACCGGGTGAAATTTATTTTATCTCATTTAGAACATAATGCGTAAACCCGAAGAAGTATTATACAAGTACTGGAAGTTCAGGCAGTTTAAAGGTCTTCAGAAAAAGGCGATTTCTGCAATCCTGGAAGGCAAAGATACTTGCGTTTATTTTCCTACGGGCGGAGGCAAGTCGGTTTGTTTTCAAATTCCGGCACTGTTGAAAGAAGGTGTCTGCATCGTAATATCACCTCTGATTAGCTTAATGCAGGATCAGGTTAATACTTTACATCATAAAGGCATAAAAGCTATTCATCTTAAAGGTGGCTTGTCTTATGCTGAAACCGACAGGCTATTTGACAACATTAGTAATGGAAACTATAAGTTCTTGTATTTGTCTCCAGAAAAGTTACAAAATACAATGATACAGGAACGATTGAATTATATTAAGGTCAGTATGGTGGCTATTGATGAAGCGCATTGCGTATCTCAATGGGGTCATGACTTTAGACCAGCATATTTAGACATTTCTATTCTTAGAGAAATTCATCCGGATGTACCTTTTATGGCTTTGACGGCTACCGCAACAAAAAAAGTTCAGGATGATATAAAGAAACACCTAAATCTACAATCACCACAAGTTTTTAAAAGCAGTTTTAAAAGGGCAAACATAACACTAAATGTTATGGAAACCGACAACAAATGGAAGCACCTCATAGAACTTGCTAAGTCATCTAAAACTTCCGGAATTGTGTATGTACGAAGCAGAAAAGCTACAATTGACCTTTCTAAGCTACTGAATCAGAACAATATATCTTCTCAAGCATTTCACGGTGGTCTTTTAAATAAAGACAGGCAAAACATTCTCGAAGATTGGTTAGACAACAATACTAAAATTGTTGTAGCTACCACAGCATTTGGGATGGGAATAGACAAGCCTGATGTCGATTTGATTGTTCATATGCATTTGCCGGAAAGCTTAGAGAGTTATTATCAGGAAGTTGGTAGAGCCGGGCGCAATGGTAAACCTGCCAATGCTATATTGGTCTATAATAAAACGGATATAAAACGGCTCAAGTTTCAGTTTCTGAAAAATTTGCCGAAAATGAAAGACATAAAAAAAGTATACAAACACTTGATGAGTTATTTGCAAATCGCATACGGTGAGGGCTTTGGGGAAGAGTATGGTATAGACTTAAAGAATTTTTGCACCCGATACAAACTTGATTTAACTTACACTTTCGACGTTCTAAAATTACTTGACCGGCTGAGCGTTATAAACTTGGATCAAAATTATCAAATCAATGCTAAATTTCGAATATTGATGCCTCACCAACGCTTATTCGATTTTTTGCGACAACATCAGACTTACAGTAAATTAATTACTTTTATTTTAAGAAATTATGCAGGTGTATTTGATTTGATTGTAAAAATTGATTTAGAATATTTATCTAAAAAGCTTAAAATTTCTCAGGAAAACATTGCTCAAAAATTAAAATCACTTCAAGAAAAAGAAGTGATAGAACTGAGCCTTATTCAACAAGATTTGAATTTACGCATGTTGCAACCAAGAGAAGATGACAGAAGTATTAATATGCATTCTAAATATATCGAAGCCTATAGAAATCAAAAAATACATCAAATTGAAGCGGTAATTGATTTTATTAAAAACGAAAAAAAATGCAGGCAGGTTCAATTACTCCACTATTTTGACGAAACCTACACAGAACCATGCGGGAGGTGTTCAGTTTGCCGTCAAAATGATTTTCTGTTTACTAAAAGCGATCATTATATGACATCTTTACAAGATGAAATAAAGCTCATTTTAAAGTACACTCCAGAAAATTCTACTGATCTTTTTAATAAACTGAATTGTAGTAAGTCTGTTTTTTTTAAACTAATAGAAAAGATGCTGGAGGAGAACACCATAGAAATCACAAACCATAATTTATATCAATTAAAACAATGAAACATTTGAAAATACTATTTATGGGAACACCAGAATTCTCGGTTCCTATGTTAAAAGCAATTCATGAAAGTAATCACGATTTAGTAGCTGCGGTTACCGCTGTTGATAAACCGGCAGGGCGAGGAAGAAAATTGAATAAGTCTGCGGTCAAACAATATGCAGAAGATAAAGGCATTCCTGTTTTTCAACCCAAGAACTTAAAATCTGATGAATTTTTAAAGGCAATTGAAAGCCTCAATCCAAACCTTATCGTAGTCGTTGCCTTTAGGATGTTGCCTGAACAAGTCTGGAGTTACCCGAAGTACGGCACCTTTAACCTTCATGCATCTCTTCTTCCTCAATACAGGGGTGCAGCTCCAATAAATTGGGCAATAATCAATGGGGAAAAGGAAACAGGCCTCACCACTTTTTTTATAGATGAAAAGATAGACACCGGAGCAATAATAAATCAGGTTAAAATCCCTATTGCCATAACAGATAATGTAGAGGATATTTATTCTAAAATGCTGCCTAAGGGGAGCGAATTGGTCTTGGATACTATAAATGGTATTGCTGAAAATAAGATTGAAACCAGCATCCAGAACAATACGGAAAACTTGAAAATGGCTCCAAAACTGACCAAAGACAATACAAAGATAGATTGGAGTGATTCGGCTGAAAATATTTATAATCTAGTGAGAGGCTTAGCACCATTTCCACTAGCTTGGTGCGTCTTAATAAATGGTGAAGACAAAATTCATTGTAAAATTTCAGAAGTATCTTATGAGAATTTAAGTCACCATAAAATTCCAGGTGAAATTTATATTAAAGACAGCTCATTTTTAGTTGCAGTTAAAGACGGATTTATTGAGGTTAAAAAAATTAAGTTATCTGGTAAGCGCTTACTCGATACAAAGGATTTGCTCAACGGTTATGAAATATACAAAGGTTCAAAAATGCAATAATCATCAAAGGATGGTATTTTGTGTTAAAAATAAGTTAAATTATTTAACAAATTATTATATTTATTGCTCAAAGCCTTGCATGGGTTGATTTTACGTATAAATTTGTAAACAGTTATTGTATAATTTAATCTAAAAACATTTATTATGAACAAAACAAACTTAATTGACGCCATGGCAGAAGATGCTGGTGTTTCAAAAGCAGCTGCAAAAAAAGCCTTAGAATCTTTTTTAAACCACGTAGAAGGTGCTTTAGCAAAGGGTGATCGTGTGTCGTTGGTTGGATTCGGTTCCTGGTCTGTCTCTAGAAGAGCAGCCCGTGAAGGCAGAAACCCACAAACCGGAAAAACTATTAAGATAGCTGCTAAAAATGTTGTAAAATTTAAAGCAGGTTCTGATTTACAAAAAGCTGTAAATTAAATTTAATCAGCCAAAAAAACTTAAGGCCTTATTTTATTATAAGGTCTTTTTTTTTAGCTTACTTTATAAAATTTACATTTTAAATGTCAGATACAAGGATTAAAAAAGGAGATATTCTTATCAGTAAACCAAACATTCTTGGGGATGTTACGTTTAACAGGTCATTAATTTTGATTGTAGATCTTAATCCCGAAGGTGTTGTTGGTTTTATAATTAATAAGCCTTTGGATGAAGATTTGAACCAATTGATGCCGGAAATTCATCAAGATTTTAAAGTTTTTGACGGTGGCCCTGTGGAAAGGGATAAACTGTATTTCATTCATAATGTACCCGATTTGATTTCAGGAGGTATACAAATTACAGCAAATTTATTTTGGGGAGGTAATACAGCAGAAGTGACCGATAAAATCAATTCAAAAGACTTAAATTCATCGCATATTAAATTTTTTCTAGGCTATTCAGGTTGGGGTGCTTTTCAGCTGGAAGATGAAATAAAAAACGATGTTTGGCTACTGCAAACCGAAATGGATTCCAATGAAATCATTACATGCAATTCAGCATCCTTTTGGAATGAAAAAGTAAAAAAAATAGGCGGTGAATATTTGATTTGGTCTAACGCTCCAGATAATCCGAATTATAATTAATCTATTTACAAGATGTAATGCTAAAACTTTTAAGTGTCAAAATGATTTAATCTTTCACGATGCAAGTCTGGCCTGAGCATTTAACTTTCCTATAAAGCCTTTTGCTACATCAGAATTGTATTCTTTTTTTCTGTATTTACTTACAGTTTGTATCCCTTTTATGGCATTAGTCATAAACATTTCGTCTGCTTTTTGTAATTCAAAAGGTGATATGCTTTCTTCCTTTAATTCAAATTCTTCAGATTTATTGATGATTTCAATTAATTTTTCTCTTACGACGCCTTTTAGACAGCCATCACTTAAAGGGGGTGTTTTGATGATGTTCCCTTTTACAAGATAAATATTTGCATTCGTAAATTCAATTACAGACTTTTTTTCGTTGAGAAGAATGCAGTTATCATAGCCATTTTCATCAGCGTAAATACTGGCTAAGATATTGACAATTTTATTGTTTGTCTTTAAGGTAGAAAGCAGTCCTGAATTGACAAAGTGGTCTTTAAAAAGTTCAACTTCACAAAATTTGTCCTCTAAAACGAAAAAGGGGTTATCTATTTTTTTGCAGGATAATATGTAGTCAATACCTCGATCATCTGGTTTGTATAGACCTCCTGTTTTACGACTGATATTTATCTTAACTTTAGCCGGTTTTTGGTCTAATTTATTTTCTTTTATAAGTTCTAAAATTTTTTCTTCCAAAAATTCAGGAGAAAATTCCATAGGGATTTGCATTCTTAAAAGACGCATAGAAGACATGAGTCTAAAATAATGCGATTCCCAAAAAATGATTTTTGAATTTATGACTCTTATGGTTTCAAATACTGCATCTCCGTATTGAAACCCCCTGTTGAGGTAAGATATTTTAGAATTTTTTAAACTTATCAGGTCACCATTGATGTTAACCATATCTGAAATATACTATTTTGAACCTAAAACCTGCTTAAGGTCAGCGACCATATTGTCCCATAACATTTTGCTTTCCTCAATTTCGTCTTCTTCAGCAAAATCGGTGATCATAAGGGAAACATCTTTAGTAATCTCGTCAACTTGTATTCGCATTTCAAAATAACAGGACGTATCTTCATCGTCTGTCCACCGCATTTTTATCCGTTCACCGCTTTTCTTAGTTAGTAATTTAGCTTCTTCTTCGCTCTCGCCCCACATAAAAGTGTATAACTCTCCTCTTGAGTTAATGTTATCAGCAAACCATTCACTTAAACCGGATGGTGTAGAAATATATTGGTATAATAAACTCGGAGAAGCTTGAATAGGAAATTCTAACTCATACTTTACTTTCTCGTCCATAATAATTTGTTATATTTTGAAAAGCAATATATGGAATTATTTGATAGGGCAAAAGCAAAAGTATAAAAATCGAAAATTATAAAAATATTATAGCGAAACATTAAGGTTTAAATTTTACAAATAATATTTTTATGTTTGGATTGTTCTGAATTATATAAATTTTATATTTGCAAACTTAAAATTGGCAATGTAGCTTACCGATCCCAAAGCCTCGGGACTGGATAAGTAAATTCGCTAAATCTCTGGCGAGGTAGCTTCCCGATTTTTCGGGACAGGCAACTTCGCTAAACCTCTGGCGAGGTAGCTTCCCGATTCTCGGGACATGCAACTTCGCTAACCTCTGGCGAGGTAGCTCAGTTGGTTAGAGCGTCGGATTCATAACCCGGAGGTCGGCAGTTCGATTCTGCTCCTCGCTACATTAAGAAAAGCTCAGTTTTTTGCTGGGCTTTTTTGTTTTAATGTCTGCAGTTTCGAAACATCTGGATTGTAGCTGATGCTCGCTACAGCGACATGGCTTAGTTTTGCAGGATTTTTTATTTAACGAACAATAAGATTACAAACTGAGCAATTTAAAATTATTGAGCATCTGCTACTACTCTAACCAAACAGTTATCTTTTTTTAAAAAATTGCTTTTTCTTTATTTAGGTATTTCTCTAAATCTGGGTTAAATATTGGATATGCGCCTTTAATTTGTTGTTTATTTGTCTGTAAAATTTAATTAATATGAAAAAATATTTGAGCTTAATCATCATGTTATTGCTAATTATAGCCTGTAAATCTGACACAAAACAGAATGAAGAAGAAACAGCAGCTGAAACAGAAGTAACCGAGAAAACGGATATATTACCTTTTGAACTCACGCCAATTCAACACGCCACTTTTGTGATGAAGTGGGGTGATGAGGTCATTTATGTAGATCCAACAGGTGGCGAGGAAAGTTTTAAAGACTTTTCTGAACCCACTTTAGTTTTTATTACAGATATTCACGGTGATCATTTTAATGTAGAAACCCTTAATGCTATTCCACAAACATTTGATCTTGTCGCTCCAAAAGCTGTGTTTAACAAAATGCCGGAAAGTTTACAAACCAGAACTAAAATACTCGCTAATGGAGAATTTTTTAACTTTCATGGCTTTGACATTGAAGCTATTCCCATGTACAACATAACACAAGATCGATTAAAATTTCATGAAAAGGGCAGAGGGAATGGCTATGTCATTTCAAAAGATAATTATAAAGTTTACATCAGCGGTGATACCGAAGATATTCCTGAAATGCGAAACCTGGAAAACATCGATCTGGCTTTTATTTGTATGAATTTGCCCTACACCATGACGCCGGATGCCGCTGCTGAGGCTACTTTAGAATTCAAGCCCAAAAAGGTAATTCCCTATCATTACAGAGGAATGAAAGATGGAGAAACGCATTATTTCGATATAAAAAAATTTAAAACTATCGTAAACACGCAAAATGATGAAATAGAAGTGCAGCTTTTAGAGTGGTATCAGTCTAGCTAAACACACTTTCTATCACACTTAAAGATTTGGGGTTTTTAAAACTTTCGATATGTAATTCGTAGTAACTCATCAGAAGTTTAAGCAGGTCTAACCGCTGCGTTTTATTCATCTTAATTTTATGGTTTTTATCAAGATCTACTTCGATAAGTTGTTTAAGGAGATTAGAATTTTCAGCAGTCATGGTGTACTTGCTTTCTAAGTCTTCAAAATAGCCCTCGTAAAGATTGAAATAAATATCGTTTCCATTCTCCGGTAAATGTGGAGAAAACCCAATAAATGCAGACAGTTTTATGAGAAAAGACAAATGAAAATTAGCAAAATTGTCAGATTGGTCTAAGTGCAAAATACTTCGTTGAATAAATTTGAACAGTTTTTCATTTTGTTCTTCTTCAAAAATCACAGATTTTAAAACTTCGGCTAAAAACATAGCTATAGCAGACTTGTATACATTTCCCTGTAAATTATTCAAAGGATGCAGAGAGCGAACTTCTTTGAAATACTCAAGCTGACCTTTATTTCTGTACTGCATTTCAATATCAATCAAACTTAAAATTTGAAACATAGAAGATCTGAATTTCCCTTTTTTAGATTTTAAAACTCCTTTGACCATAAAACTGATGCTACCGTGAGATTTTGTGTAGCATTTTACAATTAAATCCGTATCGCGATATTTGATGCTGGAAATGACAATACCTTGAGTCTTTAGTAACATTACCTAATTATCATAATTTTAGACGTTTGTGTTTCTAATTGATCTTCGCTGGTAATGATAACCATATAGACACCAGAGGCCACTTTGTGTTTACCAAATGCCCGGGTATCCCATTGCACGGTGCCTCCGGAAGCAAACTCTTCATACACTAGATTCCCGGTAATGTCTGTAATTTTGACATTGGCATTATCTGTAAGGCCATCTATGGTGACTAAACCGGAATATTCCGGTCTTACCGGGTTTGGAAAAACCCTTACATTGTCTAAATTATCAACCCCGTCAGTGATTCGACTTTGGTAGGATACTAAACCACGGGTTGTACCAAAGAAAACTTCGCCGTTTTCACCATTGATTTCGATGCTGATGACATTATTTGAAGGCAGAGGGGAGTTATCCTGATTAAAAATATTTAAAATTTCCTGTCCGGTGGAATTAACTTGAAAAACACCCGAATCTACGGTTGATATCCAAATGTTGTTTGCACCGTCAATTTTTATATCCGTAATAAATTGTTGAAAAAGGAGCTCTTGTGGAACACCGTTTTCTAAAAAAATGATAGGAGAAACATTGAGTTGTGCGCCCTCTTCAAACATGGCTTGTGGATTGAAAGCCACCCTTAGACCTTCGGCTGTACCAATCCACATACGGTTGTTATTGTCAAATGCCATTGCTGTTATAGCCGGGTTTGGGTTAAAAACCTCCGGTAAATCTACACCGTCTACATCTCTGGCAATTTTACCCACATTGCCTGTTGAAGGTTGGTACCCGAATAGTCCAGATCTAAATGTAGCCAAATAAATATTACCTGAATCATCAGCAGCAACTTTTGATGAACTCGTTTCAAAGGGTTCGATGAAAACATCTGATAAGTCAACAATATTAATTTGACTGTTGCCAGACAATCTTTTTAAAGGATGTTCAGTAATTGAGTTGCTAAAATACAAATCTCCGCTGTTGTCGAAAACTGCAGCACCAATTCTTGTATCTCCCGGTATTGGTTGCTCACTTGGGTCTACGGTATTTTCAATACCGGAATTAGTAGCATTAAAAATATCAACGACTTCTTCATTTTCTAAAGTTACCAATCCATCAAAATAACTTGAAAGGTACACTTTATTAGGATTGTTGATATCAACTGTAATATCTGCTATTTCCCTGGTTTCCTGTAAGTCCATAAAAGTTAAATTAGACCAGCTTTCACCTGTATAGTGACTAATTCCACGACTATTGAGTGGGAATGGATTGAAAAACTGGCTGTATTCGCCATAGGCTATCCACAGTTCGTCTTCAAATCCGGTAATACTAAACACCCTGTTTAGAATAGGGCCATCTGGACTTACACTTAAAAAAGTGCCTGCATTGAAATTTTCCATTTGAAGTAGTCCAAGTTTTGAATCCCCAATAAACAATTCGTCATTGAGGATTCTTGCAGAAGTGAAATTGGTGTCCAATTCTGTGTCGTTATCCAAAAGTACATTTATTAATCCAATTTCATTCAGTTGCTGGTTTAATACATGTACTGAATTTTCAGTAACTACAATTAAATAATCTTGATTAGAAATTAGTTGTCTAAATGGTGCCGGAAACTGCTTTACAAATGTCAAAGTATTGTTTTCAATAGCAAAAAGCCTATTGTCGTTTCTCATTGCCAGTAAGCTTCCATTATAGTTGATTATACCCCTCCAACTAGTATTGGCTATGGTCTGCCAAACATCAAAATCTACAATATTAGGATCATTAACGTTTGCAAATCTAATCGAGCCCTCTCTGGTTGCCGCATAAATTTCAGAATTTAATACCGCAGTTTGAGTAACTTCAATGTCACTTCCATTTTCACCTATAAAAAATGAATCGCCAAATTCCAGATTAGCCAGATTGTATTCAGCAACCCCAAATTCTGTCGAGATAAATACCTTGTCTTCAAATTCCAAAAAATGGTTAATTCGCTTATTATCAGGGGCAATTGTGATCTTATTTATGATATCCACGACTGTAAATACCTGTCCGTTATTTTCTAAAATAACTTGAATTAATCCATTTTCATAACCAACCAAAGTGAGGTCAAATGCTTCAGAATAATGAATTGCTGAAATATCACTACCATCAAGGCCATTAATAGCATCGGTTTTGACATTTGTTTGAGAAACGGGGTCATATTCAAATAAAGCATTTTGTGCAGCTGCAATTATTCTGTCGTTGCCAATAGACATGTCTTTAATATCCAAATAAGAAAAATACCCCGTCCATTGGTCAGTGAAATCTTGTGCATTTATGATTAAGCACCGGCTAACAAAAAGCAACAACACAACTTTCTTCATGGATATATAACTTCTTATGAGATGATTTTATTATAAATGACTGCAATGAAAGCAATATAATTTAAAAATCAAATAAATGCATACTGAAGCTTTTATTTTATGAGGTTTGATGTTAGAATTTCATGTTATTGTGTAGACCTGCATTTGGCGTAAATGCATTTATTTCATTGGTTTTGTGATATTTTTTTCAGAAAATCTGATAAGATTGTTTTAGACAGATTGATCACCAATTAAAAAAACCTTTTTCTAGCCGTTAATCTTAGGGGTTAAATTTTTTAAATCACATAATTTTTCAATAGACACCCCTACACCACAGTGGTTAAGCTAAGACTTATTTGATTATTAACACACATGCAACTGGTGTTTATAATTACTGATTTTTTAATCGTAGACGCTAAAATTAATTTATATTTGCATATTATTAAAATACGTCTAATTTATTATTGTATTGATAATTATGAAAGATAAAATTGAAAAATTTGTAAAATCAGTTGAAAAACGCAATCCGAATGAGCCGGAATTTATACAGGCTGTACAGGAAGTTGCAGAAGCTGTAATACCGTTTGAAAATGAAAATACCCAGTATAAAGGTCATAAGTTACTTACGCGCATGACAGAACCAGAACGGGTAATCATGTTTAGAGTGACTTGGTTAGATGATAATAATAAAGTGCGTGTAAATAAAGGCTATCGTGTTCAAATGAGTTCTGCTATTGGGCCATACAAAGGCGGTTTAAGATTTCATCCGACGGTTAACCTTAGTGTGCTTAAATTTTTAGCCTTTGAACAAGTTTTTAAAAACAGCTTAACTACACTGCCACTTGGTGGCGGGAAAGGAGGTTCAGATTTTAACCCCAAAGGTAAATCTGACTTTGAAGTCATGCGATTTTGTCAAAGTTTTATGACGGAGTTATATAAACACATTGGTAAGGATACAGATGTTCCTGCTGGTGACATAGGTGTTGGCTCTAGAGAGATTGGATATTTGTTTGGACAATATAAACGTTTACAAAATGAATTTAATGGCATTCTTACAGGTAAAGGATTATCTTTTGGGGGTTCAATGATTAGACCAGAGGCTACGGGCTATGGAACAGTTTACTTTGCAGGAAGTATGCTCAAAACAAAAGGAGAAACGCTTAAAGGTAAGACGGCTTTAATATCCGGTTCCGGGAATGTGGCACAGTATGCAGCTGAGAAAGCCATAGAGCTTGGTGTTAAAGTTCTAACGATGTCAGATTCTCAGGGATGTATGTACGATCCTGATGGAATAGATAAGGAGAAACTAAACTTTATTAAAGACCTTAAAAATAACAAACGTGGTCGTATTAAAGAATATTTGAATACATACCCTCATGCTAAATTTCATGAAGGAATTGTCCCATGGATGATAAAAGCCGATTTGGCTTTTCCTTGCGCAACACAAAACGAATTGTGTAAAGAACACGCAGATAAACTTGTTGAAAACGGTACACTTCTAGTTGCAGAAGGAGCAAATATGCCTTGTACTTCTGATGCTGTTCATGTATTTAAAGAAGCAGGAATACTATTTGCTCCCGGTAAAGCAGCAAATGCTGGTGGTGTTGCCACTTCAGGTTTGGAAATGACACAAAACGCGATGCGTTATGGTTGGACATCTAGCGAGGTTGATAAAAAATTAAAAGACATCATGGAAAGCATTCATGAATCCTGTGTAAAATTCGGGAAGCAGGAAGATGGTTATATAGATTACGTTAAGGGTTCTAACATTGCTGGTTTTGTTAAAGTGGCAGATGCGATGATGGCACAGGGTGTAGTCTAATTGTAATGTTTCCTAGCTAAATAGAAAAAGCCCGGATATTCCGGGCTTTTTATGTCATAGGAGTCTTAAAAAACTAAGTTAAAACAACCTCAGCTACCTTTTTTCCAATCTCTGCCGGTGAATCCACCACATGGATTCCACTGTCTTTTAGTATTTTCTTTTTGGCTTGAGCAGTATCTTCACTACCACCAACTATGGCACCTGCGTGCCCCATTGTTCTTCCGGCAGGAGCTGTTTCTCCAGCTATAAAACCAACAACTGGTTTATTGCTTCCACTTTCTTTATACCATTTTGCGGCTTCTGCCTCTAGCTGACCTCCGATTTCTCCAATCATCACCACACATTCGGTTTCAGGATCATTTACTAAAAGCTCAACGGCTTCTTTGGTGGTTGTGCCTATAATAGGATCTCCACCTATACCAATAGCAGTGGTGATTCCCAATCCTTGCTTTACTACTTGATCGGCAGCTTCATAAGTTAAGGTTCCTGATTTTGAGACAATACCAACTTTTCCTTTTTTAAACACAAAGCCCGGCATTATGCCAACTTTAGCTTCACCTGGTGTGATTACACCCGGACAGTTAGGACCTATCAACCTGCAGTCTTTGTCTTTGATGAAATTAGAGGCTTTAATCATATCTGACACCGGAAT
>Ga0209931_1000493_pt1 | contig 23475 bp, 8 predicted proteins | sample SalPonR1_B_D1_MG_FD_185697 | JGI IMG/M metagenome (GOLD analysis project Ga0209931, IMG submission 185697) | Salt pond soil microbial communities from South San Francisco under conditions of wetland restoration - Salt Pond MetaG R1_B_D1_MG... ...
TGATTACGGAGATTGCAGGCGAATACGCTGCGGGCTCAAATCAAGTGGAGTTACAACGCTCAGATATTAATGGCAGCGGCATGTTGTACTACCGTTTAGAGAGCGGAGATTACACTGCTGCGAAGAAAATGGTGATTATCGACTAAGATAACAGCCATATAGACGCAACGAAAGGGCCTCGGAATACCTCCGGGGCTCTTTTTTTGTATTAACATATTATATAAATTTGTAATATATAAAATATTGTTTTACCTTTGATCCATAGCTTGACTTTTAATTGTATGCATGTAGCGTATTATCTAAGCTTTTGAAATTGGATGTAATGGGTCTTTGTACCAGTATTATTGGCTCTATTACCTAAAACTTTTAATTATGAAACAGATATTGACTTCTTTCTTTATTGCTTCTTTAAGCATAATTTTTTTCTCAGGAGTTTATTTTTTCGGAGCTGAGCAATCAGGGAAGAAGGAGGAGGTATTATTTATCACAGACCAAAATGAAGAGTTATCATCTTTAGTTTGTGTTTCCAACCTTCAATTATCGTTAGATGCTAATGGTCTTGGCGTATTATCTCCAGATATGTTGCTGGCAGAAACCTTTCCTTCCTATGATCAATTTGAAGTTTCTATAGTAACGCCCTCTGGTTTTAATGATACTGTAGATTGTAGCCTTATTGGTGAAACGGTGATGGCAGAAGTTTTAAATACAAATACGAACCAAAAATGCTGGTCAAATATTACTGTAGAAGACAAACTTGCTCCATTTTTTGACTGTGACACAATTGATGTTTCCTGCACATTTGATATTTATTATGATGATATAGATTCATTATTACCCAATCTAATAGACAATTGTACTCCAAGAGAGGATTTGATTGTAAGTTATAGTCAGCAACAAATTTCCCAAAATTGTCAGAGTGATTACGTTTTAATTCTTGATAGGTCTTGGTATGTCGAAGATGCATATGGAAACTCTAATACATGTTCTCAAATAATTCGCTTGGAGCGTCCTGCGATTTCAGAGGTGGTTTTCCCCGAAAGTGATACCCTATATTGCCCTGATGAAAATATAGATCCTGGTAATACCGGCTTTCCTACCCTGAATGGAGAAGAGATTAACCTTCTATGCGGATTAGCTGCATGGGAAGATGATCAAATTATTCCTAAATGTGGTAACACTTATAAAGTGATGAGAACATGGACTGTTGTAGACTGGTGTTCGAATTCTATGAGAACTGAAATTCAACAAATTGTTATTTTGGATACCCTAGGACCTGATTTTACCTGTCCTGATGATATTACCTTGTCTAATTCACCAAACTTATGCAATGGTCTGTATTCCTTACCCACTATTAATGCAAGTGATAGCTGTTCAGACAATGATGATATTTCCGTCCTTTTTATGGTTGACAATAATTGGTATCAAGAAGGGGATGTCGTTCCTTTAGATTTGGGTACGACCCCTGTAGAGGTTATTGTGACTGACGCTTGCAATAATACTAGTAGCTGCGATTATAATGTTACCATTGTAGATACTGAAAGTCCTACGGTTGTCTGTGGCGATGTTGAAGTATCGCTGAATAATTTTGGCTCTGCGTCCATTACACCATTTACATTTATCGGCTTTTCTTATACCGATAATTGTTTCGTTGAAGAGGTTCGCATTAGAAGAATGGATACTAATTGTAATAATCCTCAAGATCTAGTTTTTGGTCCTAGTGTTGAATTCTGTTGTGCGGATATTGGAGAGGTAATTACTGTGATTGTTGAAGCTACTGATAGTAGTGGGCTAACGGGGTCCTGTATGTTTGATGTTGATGTACAGGATAAACTTCCCCCTGTATTAATGGATTGTCCTCAAAATATTACTATTAACTGTACTGATCTTCTAGATGAATATTCAGTCTATGGAGAACCTGATATTTCTGACAATTGTGAATTTACATTTGAATATTCTGAAGATATTAGCCTTGATGGTTGTAAACGAGGTGAGGTTATCAGGAAATGGGTAGCCAGGGACTCTTCAGGGAATATGGATTCTTGCACTCAAGTAATAACAGTGGAGAACCCTAATCCTGGCTTTGATCCCAATACGATTCAATGGCCAGAGGATACGGTAATTTCAGAGTGTAATATAGCTCCTCATGAGATTATATCTGAAGTAATTATTCCTCAGACTACATGTGAAACTGTGTCTATAACTTTTACTGATATGGGAATTTCTCCAGATAGCGCATGTTTTGATTTTATGCGAATTTGGGAGGTCGTTGATTCGTGTACTGGAATTAAGTACGATAGTGTTCAAATGATTCGGATTTTGAATAACAGGCCCCCAATTCTTACTGTGCCTCAGTTAAACGGTGTTAATTTCTTTGCGAATGAGAACTGCCAATTGGACACCCAGCTGCCTGCAGCTTGGGCTAACGATTGTAATACGGGAGTAGTAATAACAAATGACTATACCAGCCAGGGGGCAATTGTAGATACCGTGTTTAATCTTGGATCCACAACTATAGTTTACACAGCAGTTGATTCTTGTGGTAACGCAACCACGGCGGAAACGACAATTAATGTAGTGGATGTGACTCCTCCAGAGGTAGACTGTCCCGGTGATACTTCAGTATCGAACGATCCAGGTGAATGTGGAGCGTTTATTGAGTTTCCTGATCCAGTTGTCTCAGATAATTGCAGTGTTGATTCGGTTATTGTTGATTTCACGGACTCTACTAATGCAAGTGGATTTTATCCTGTTGGGATTACTGAAGTATCCATCATTATTTTTGATGTTGCGGGTTTGTCGGATACCTGTTCGTTTAATGTAGAAGTAACCGACGAGGAAGCTCCTGACCTTTCCTGTTCTAATGACACCTTATTTCTTTACTTAGATGAATTTTGTCAAGTAGAAGTACCTAGTATTACCGGCTTAATCAACTTTCCTGATAACTGTACGGAAGAAGATAGTATAATTGTATCTCAGGTACCAGCGGTTGGAGATACTTTGATGATGGTACAGGACACTATAATTCAGGTTACGGTAACGGACTCTTCAGGTAATTTCGCAACTTGTGAAATAGTGGTTTCCACGCTCGACACCCTGCCACCGGATATTATGTGTCCTCACCTGGACACACTAGATGTTTTCGTTGATTCTGGTTGCAGTTACGTGCTGGAAAATTTCACATCGGATGCTATACTCATGAGCAATTGCACAGATACAATGGATATTCAGGTAACACAAACGCCTGCGCCAGGAACTACCCTGACGGGCTCAGATACTGTATATATTATTACGCTTTCAGCTGAGGATTTAAGCGGTAATGAAATGGAATGTAGCTTTCCTATCCACTTGATGGATGAGATTGCTCCTGAGATTACTTGTCCGAATGATATTACAGTTTCGACAGATCCCGGGGTTTGTGAGGCGACGGTTGATTTCACGGTTCCTTTACCAACGGATAACTGTGGCGTAGATACATTTTTCAATGATTACAATTTCACGGAAGACGCAAGTGATGTATATCCCGAGGGTACGACCACGGTAATTTACACAGTGATCGATGAATCAGGGAATGAGATGACTTGCAGTTTCACGGTTACGGTGGAAGATAATGAGGCACCTGCGTTGGATTGTCCGCAAGACTCAATGATTACATTGGATGTGAATTGTGAAGCATTAATTCCGGATGTATCGGGTTGGGTAACGTATCCGGATAACTGTACGGATTTTGATTCGATAGAGTTTACGCAGTCTCCTCCGGCTGATAGTATGATTGTTGGGGTGCAGAATATTGTTGTAATCATTACAGTTACGGATAGTTCTGGCAATAGTTCGACTTGCGTTATAGATGTAGAATTTGTAGATGAGACAGCTCCAGACCTGACCTGTCCAGCCAACATAGAAGTGCCTGCCAATGATACCTGTAGTTATGTAATAGAGAATTTCACGAGTCAGGCTATGGTATCGGATAGCTGTTCCAATCTCTCATCCATAATAGTGACACAATCGCCACCAGCTGGGGAGACCTTTGATGGAGTAGGGACGTATGAGATTACGCTTACAGCGACAGATGAGAGCGACAATAGCACGACTTGTACGTTCGAGGTAGAAGTCATAGATGATACAGACCCGCTAATCACCTGTCCGAATGATATTACAGTTTCGACAGATCCCGGGGTTTGTGAGGCGACGGTTGATTTCACGGTTCCTTTACCAACGGATAACTGTGGCGTAGATACATTTTTCAATGATTACAATTTCACGGAAGACGCAAGTGATGTATATCCCGAGGGTACGACCACGGTAATTTACACAGTGATCGATGAATCAGGGAATGAGATGACTTGCAGTTTCACGGTTACGGTGGAAGATAATGAGGCACCTGCGTTGGATTGTCCGCAAGACTCAATGATTACATTGGATGTGAATTGTGAAGCATTAATTCCGGATGTATCGGGTTGGGTAACGTATCCGGATAACTGTACGGATTTTGATTCGATAGAGTTTACGCAGTCTCCTCCGGCTGATAGTATGATTGTTGGGGTGCAGAATATTGTTGTAATCATTACAGTTACGGATAGTTCTGGCAATAGTTCGACTTGCGTTATAGATGTAGAATTTGTAGATGAGACAGCTCCAGACCTGACCTGTCCAGCCAACATAGAAGTGCCTGCCAATGATACCTGTAGTTATGTAATAGAGAATTTCACGAGTCAGGCTATGGTATCGGATAGCTGTTCCAATCTCTCATCCATAATAGTGACACAATCGCCACCAGCTGGGGAGACCTTTGATGGAGTAGGGACGTATGAGATTACGCTTACAGCGACAGATGAGAGCGACAATAGCACGACTTGTACGTTCGAGGTAGAAGTCATAGATGATACAGACCCGCTAATCACCTGTCCGAATGATATTACAGTTTCGACAGATCCCGGGGTTTGTGAGGCGACGGTTGATTTCACGGTTCCTTTACCAACGGATAACTGTGGCGTAGATACATTTTTCAATGATTATAATTTTAGTGAGGATGCGAGCGATGTGTACCCCGAGGGTACTACGGAAGTGACCTACACGGTAGAGGATGCTTCGGGTAACATAACCATGTGTAGTTTTACAGTTACTGTAATAGATAGTATTGTGCCTGCGTTAGAATGTCCTCAGGACTCTATATTTCCATTAGATGGAAATTGCGAGGCCTTAATACCCGATGTCTCCGAATGGGTTGAGTATTCTGACAATTGTACGGAAATTGATTCTATTGAGTTTACTCAATCTCCACCGGCCGATAGTATGGTAGAGGGAGCACAAGAGATACAGCTAATAGTAACAGTTACGGATAGTGCTGGTAATAGCGCGACCTGTGACATCACTTTGATATTTACGGATACCTTGCCGGTTTCCATTACCTGTCCGGATAATACCGTCGCTTTTTTCGATGAGAATTGTGAATATGTATTACCCGACTTTAGGGACAGTGCTACGGTTGTGAGCAGTTGTACTGATCCGGATAGTTTAACGCTGACTCAGATACCAGGCGCGTTTACAATTATAGACGGTACAGGCATAGGAGATACAACGGTTGAAGTTACACTTATCGTAGAATTGAACGGTGGAGCCACCGATACCTGCATGTTTAATGTTGAAATTTTAGATACTATTCCTGCAGTTCTTACATGTGCATCTGATACCAGCATATTTGTGAACGAAGATTGTGAGGGTGTTATACCAGACCTTACCCCAGAGCTGCTTGTGGAAGATAATTGTATAAATAATATTGGTTTTACAGCGATTCAGGACCCTGCTGCAGGTGAAATTTTCTCTGCCGGTGACACGGTAACTATCTCCTTTACAGTATTTGTCGATAATGGAGATACATTGACTTGTGAATCAGAACTTTTAGTTTTGGATTCCATAGCCCCTGGAATCAGTTGTCCCGAAGATACTACCTTAATTTTGAATGAGAATTGTGTGGTTAGTATACCAGATTTTAGTGGGGATTTTGTTTTAGATCCAGGATGTGCTGATAGTTTAGATATTGAGATTGCACAGTCACCAACACCTGGTGATTATCCATCATTTGATGGAGATGAGATAGAGGTTAGTCTAATCGCTACAAATCCTAGCAATGGTGAGGCAGATACTTGTATCTTCCTTATTACAACCCAAGATACGATTTCTCCAATGCTCCAATGCTCTGCGAATAGCATACTAATTGACCTGGATGAAGATTGCTCGGCAAGAATACCGGATGTTACTGCTGAGGTTGATTCAGTGCAAGATAATTGCACAGAACAGCAGAATATTATTATCACCCAAAGTCCAATTGCAGATTCATTGATTATAGAACCCGAAAGTGCTATTGAGGTTGAAATAACCGCAGATGATGGAAATGGAAACACGGTGTCGTGTTTCATTACAGTGGAATTCCAAGATGTAACGCCGCCCACACTGATTTGTCCGCCAGATACTATGGTACCTTGTCAATTTGATATAGATTCGACTGAGCAATATGGTACGCCCGAGGCATCTGATAATTGCTCTATTGTTGGAATAGTCACGACTACCCAATTTTTTAGTTCGAATGCTTGTACGATAGACTCTCTAAAAAGAACTTTTATAGCTACAGATGCTTCAGGTAACTCTACAACATGTGTGCAAACTGTAATTTTCGAGGGAGCAAATCCAGATTTAACTGAAGACGACTTTATTTTTGTAGATACTGTATTCACTCAGGACTGTGAATTGACCGATCCGGAGGATATTCCTGGCTCTATACCTATGCTCGATCCAAACTTGGATGTCTGTAAGGTAATCAATACGAGTTTTGAGGATGGTCTGCAAAGAGATTCCGACTTTGGTTGTAAAGAGTTCGATAGAACCTGGACGTTGATTGATAGCTGTGCCAACCTCTCTAATACTAGTGACGGCATCTTTACTTTTGAACAATTAGTAGTCATCAATGATACTGTAAGTCCAGATATAGCAGTTCCTTTCCTTGATACAATCATTTATATTGACTCCTGTGGAACAATGGCGGAGATCATCTTTGCACCGGCAAGTGCATCAGATTGCGTAGGAATCGATACCCTGTTTAATGACTCTCCGTTTGCTGATGACAATTCTGGAGGGGACATAAGTGGAACCTATGAAGAGGGAATCTATGAAATTACGATTACTGCCGAAGACTCATGTGGTAACGTGATCGAGCAAATCATTGATCTAGTCGTTAGTGATACCTCTGATTTAGAGTTTTCGTGTGTATTTAAGGTTGAGAAACCTTTTGATCCGGTTAGCTTCATGGTGCCATTTTTTGTTTCTGAAATGGCAGACGGAATCGTTAATTCATGCGGAAATATTCCGGCTGGCGACATTAACTTTTCAGTGGATCCAAACGATATCAATGATACAGTTATTATTGTGACTTGTGAAGACTTTGGCCCAGGGGGAACTGAGTTTGTTGACTCGGTGCCAGTTTATGCTTTCATTGATGGGGTATTAGTAGATAGTTGTGAGACGATCATTGCTATAACCGATAACGTAATTGACTGTATGATTGAGGCGCTCCCGGGAGAAGTGGTGGATGTAAATGCTCACCCTTTTGAAGATGTTCAGGTTGATTTATCGGGAACCAATAATGCAACTACCTCTACCAATGAGCACGGGGAATATCTATTCACCGAGTTGATGCATGGAGGGTTTTACTCAGTAGAGTGCGATTACGATGGAAATCCCCTAGCAGGTGTAAATACCTTTGATTTATTATTGATCCAGCAACATATTCTGGGACTAAACAACCTAGAAGGTCCTTATTCTTTAATCGCAGCAGACGTGGATAAGAATCAACGGATAACTGGAGGCGATATCATTCACCTAAGAAGAGTCATTTTAGGAATTGACTCAGAAATGCCTGTCGATAATTGGCGATTTATTCCGGAAGATTATGTATTCATAAGTCCTGAGTGGGCACATGCATCAAATTATCCTGAGATGATCCAAATTGAATCGCTATCGGGTTCAGTAATGAGTACAGATTTTGTAGGACTTAAAGTTGGTGACGTTGATGGATCAATAAGTCCTGAAGCAAGAGGACGTTCAGGGAATGAGTTTTGGACAGCCAAATACGGAGCAGATGATCAAATAGAATTCTTTGCGCCCACCTCAGGAAAGGTATATGGATTCCAATTCGAAATGCCTGCTGAGTTCGTTCAAAACGCGGTGCTGGTGGATGGCCAAATTAAATGGAATGATTTTGAAATCGCACGAACTAATTCCGGAGGCCTTAATGTTAGCTGGAGCGATCCTTACGGACTCGATATGGCAAGTGACCAGCCTCTCTTTAGTCTGAAGTCTGTAGACGGATCACAGATCAAACCATTTGCATTTACCCAAGAGCATATCGCTTCGCAAGTATATCGAGAAGGAGAGGTACAAGTTCGGTCACTGAGTCTACGATGGAGTGCAGGGATAACAAATTATGCTCTACATCAAAATAGGCCAAATCCGTTTATGGATAGAACCGTAATTCCTTTCGAATTGCCTAACCCTGAAGAAGTTGAACTTCGAGTCCATGATAATTCTGGACGATTAGTTTACTCGGCGAGAATATCAGGAAAAGCGGGATATAATGAATTTGAGCTTCAAGCAAATGCATTAAAAACAAGTGGTCAATATCACTATACACTCAAAGCTGATAATTTCGTGGGAAGCAAGATTTTAATTCTTTCTAAACCGTAATTAAGAAGTAATTCGAGATTATAAGGGGCAGTCCAATAGGGCTGCCCCTTTTCTTTTTCCATGACGTATAAAGAATTATATATATTTTTATAAAATTATATATTAAACCTTTACATATTATATAAATATGTAATATATTTGTCCTAAGCCCAACCACAATACCCAAAAACAGTTGCAGTAAAATGCAATTTTTAACGACGACTAAAACACTAGATTATGAAATTTAGACTGCTACTTATGTGGCTAGTTTGGGGCTTACTTTACCCCATTATTAGCATCCAGGCGCAACAAACGCAATGTGATTGTATCCCTGGTACGGGACCTTCCATTCAACAATTTCCAATTGTAGAATTATGTGAAGGTGATACCGCGACTTTAACTGTTGAAATCCAACCGAATTCTTTTTCTTCATTTCCTGATGCATTTTTTGTCAATCGAGACATGAACCGCATCGCTCAGGAATGGATTCAGTATAATACAGATACTGGACCTATTTTTTCTGACGATATTTCTGGATATGATGCTGTTATAGGCGGAGCTTCATTTAAGGATGACTCCGTCTATTTACTGATTCGGCCCAATGTTCTGGTTCGGACGGATCCTGAAGTTTTTCCACTCAGTTTCGATACTTTATCTTTTCCCGAAGCTCGATCTGGACAATTTTGGGTAGGCTTGACTTACGATCAATCTACAGACAACATTTATGCGCTTTCAAATCGAAACAACCAGAATACAAGTCTTCTTTATTCATTGAATGAGAATACAGGAGATACTATGCTTGTGGACAGTTTGCCCGCAGGCGCTCGTTGGTTAACTAGTGATGGAAACGGAACACTATACGTCGGTTTTTCCACTTCTGACCATTTATACGCAGTAGATGCCTCGACGGGTGATGCAACCTTGATTGGACAGTTTGGATTTAATTCCCAGCCTTGTCAAGGCGCTGATTTTGACCAATCAAGTGGCTTGCTGTATGGTCTTTTTCTCGATGGCAATGATGACTCTGTTCTGGGACTCATTGATCCTACTACGGGCACATTTTGTGCTTATGATACCATTAATCAGCAAATGAGTTGTCCCATGGTTATTCGAAACTCAAGTATTGACCCATCGGATTATATGTATTCTTGGACACCAACTACAAATATTGAAGGCGCTCAAACCGCAACGCCTGAAGTATATCCGCAGGATACAACGATATATACAGTTACTGTAACGGACAATTGTGGAAATTCATCTTCTGCAGCTGTCGCGGTCAACGTTATTTTTCCTCCAGACCAATTTGGTTCTCAAACGTGCATATCAGATGTTAATGTGACTTTGGGAGCAGATTGTACAGCTGAAATCCATCCCGATGCTTTACTTCCAGAAAGTTACTCGTGCCCCAATCACTTTTTTGAGGTGACTATCGAAATGCGTGATGAGCCTATTGTAAATAATGGTGATTTAGGGAAGACCGTTGAGGCCATGGTGACGCCAGTAGGAGGCGGAAATACATGCTGGTCTACGATTACGGTAAACGATGATTTGGAACCTGCCATGATTAATTGCCAGGATGTGACCTTATCTTTTGGTGACACCATCCCCCCTATTTTAGCTGAAGATAATTGTGACTCCGATCCTAGTGTAGAAATCCTATTTACAACATACACGGACACGGTATCCTGCTCTACTCCCTATTTATTTGCTGCGGTTCAAACCGCTGTAGCGCGAGATGCTTCAAACAATCAAAGTGAAACTTGTCAGCGAACAATTTTCTTCAACCCTCCAGTGGCTTCGGACTTTGATTTTCCCGACTCCCTAAGCACTTATCCGGGTGGAGGAGATTTCGTGAGCTGTTCAACAAACTTCCCTACAGAAGCTAATGGTTTATTTCCAACACCTGACTTTTCTGGAAGGCCCGCTTATAATGGAACTATTGATTTGAATGATCCGAATATCCCTATTGATATTTCTTACCAAGATATTCCTTTAGTAAGAAGTCCGCCTTGTAAAGTTGTATTTAGACGGAATTGGTTTGTAATAGCCTGGGTTTGCAATAGCCCAGATACTATTGCTACTCACTCGCAATTGATAGAGATTTTAGATAGAGAAGGACCCACCTATACATTACCTACTATTGATACGCTTTCTACCAATTCTTCGGGGACCTGTGAAGTTTCCGTAAACTTGCCTTATCCCAGCAATCTCGAGGATAATTGCAGTGGTATAAGTCAGGTTAAAGTAACATATGGATTTACCACGATTGATACCCTTAAGCCAGGCGGCGCTGCAGTAAATTTGCCAAGAGGATCAATCGAAGTGGTTTATCAAGTATATGATGGCTGCTGGAATAGCACAAATGATACCTTGATGATTACTGTTGTTGACGAAAACGTTCCCACACCGGTTTGCCGGTCGGCCAATGTCGGTCTTAACAATGCAGGCCCGACAAGAGTCTATGCTGCATCATTTGATGATGGATCCTTTGATGATTGTGGACCCGTAGAATTGCTGGTCGCAAGAATGGATTCTGCTTGTGGTTATGGGACTTCTTTTGGCCCATACGTTGAAGTTACTTGCTGTGATGTGGCAGAAGATGTCATGATTATTCTTCAAGCTACTGATGAAGCAGGAAATGTCAATATTTGTATGACCACCCTTGATGTGCAAGATAAATCAATGGCAGAAATCGTAGCTCCTGATGATATTACAGTCAGTTGTGAGTTTCCTGTGACGCCCAACGATTTATCCATATTTGGATCTGTAGTAGTCACAAATAATATTAACGCCTTAAACAATCGATCGCTGGAGCCCCTAGTAGAGAATATCGTACTTGAGGATCCCGGTGAAGATCCTGTTGGGCCCAGTGTCTATGGATTAGATGGTGTTGTATTCGATAATTGTGACGTCACCGTATCGGAGACTAGCGAAATCGAAGATTTGGGCTGTAATGCGTTCATGATTACACGTGTTTTCTCAGCGGTTTCAAATGGAACGGTTGAGGCAAGAGACACGCAGCTAATATATGTGCAAAATATCTCAGAATTTAGTGAGGCAAATATCACATGGCCTAAAGACACCATGTTGATTAATGCTTGTAGTGGTGTAGAAACACACCCGGATAGTTTAGATACGCCGCACGCTTTCCCAAGAATCAATGCAGAGGCCTGTAGCGACGTGGTTATCAGCGAACCTGAAGACACGCGTTTTTACACCTTGGATCCCAATGATCCAACTTGTTATAAAATTATGAGAAAATGGAAGGTGATGGACTGGTGCAGCCCAAAACCCAATGGAGATCCAATGGTTTTTGATCACTATCAGCTCATTAAGGTAGTCAATAATGAAGGTCCTGAATTTGTATTGGCATGCGATGACCAGCGCATCTGTACAACCAATGGCGAATGCACAGGCGGCAATGTAATATTAACTCAAGAAGCGACAGACGATTGCACACCGCAGTCTGATTTGCAGTGGAGCTACCGTGTTGACCTCGACAGCGACGGCAGTATCGATCGATTCGGCCAATCTCCAGATGCTTCTGGTGATTACCCATTAGGCGTGCACCAAATTACGTGGACAGTAGAAGACGGATGTAACAACCGGACTTCATGTATCCAACAGTTTGAAGTAGAATCTTGTAAACTGCCTACGCCAATTTGCAATCCAAATATTGAAGTCCAATTAACGCCAATGTACATGGGCCAGGATACCTTCGGAATGAGCGAAATCAATGCCGAATTAATTGGAGGAGGTTCTTATCACGATTGTGGTTATGATGTGACGGTTTCTTTTACGCAAGATACCAGTGAGCAAACACTCGTTTTGAATTGCGATGATTATCCAATAAGAGATGTGACTATTTACGTCACCGATGAAAATGGTCGGCAGGACTTTTGTACGACTTCTGTTGTAGTTCAAGATAATCAGGATGTTTGTGACATTGATCCGAACTCTATATTTCCTGTCTCAGGTAGTATTATGAATAGTGAAACCCAGCAGGGTTTATCTAATACGGAAATCAACATAAGTGGGGATGCAGATTATATGAAACTCACGGATGAAGATGGCTACTTTGAATTTCCTGCTTTAGTTGCAGGCAGCACATATTCTATTACCCCCGTACGTGATGGGGATGACCTGAATGGTGTCAACACATTTGACATACTATTGATGCAGCAATATATTCTAGGTTTGATTGACTTTGATAATCCTTATAAGTTTATCGCAGCTGATGTAGATCATAATGAGCGTATCACAGGCAGTGATATCGTTCAGTTACGTCGATTAATTTTAGGCGTAGATCCACATTTCACTCAAAATTCAAGCTGGCGCTTTGCAGATGCCGCCTACAATTTTGGGTCTTCAAATCCACTGGATCAAGCTTTCCCTGAAAGCTATGAAATTAGTCAACTTACGGGAGAAATGCATATTGGCTTCGAACCTATTAAGATTGGGGACATCGATATGTCAGCAAACTTTACGGGAACGGAAGCTGAGTCTCGTTTTAACTCCTACAAAGACTTTTACAGCAATCAGGCTTCCCTCGAGGAAGGTGCGCTATCTGCTGTACCTGTTTATCTAGAAGATGTTGAAAACCTTAACGGCTTTCAACTTCAGTGGGATTTCAATCCGGCAACCATCCAGATTCAGGGCATTCGCTCTGACCAACTGGATATACAAGAAGGTAATTATCGGATAGAGTCAGATCATATTCGCATGAGTTGGACGCGACCGGAGGGTCAGGCAATTGACGAAAAGCAGCCATTATTCTTTTTAGAGATGGTAGCAAAGCGCGACATTCAGTTATCTCAGGTGCTGAGCATGACATCTGGTCGTAAATTTTCATCAGAAATCTACAGCTCTACAGGCGCGCATGGCTTGAAGTACTCGATCAAAGTGTTGAGTTCATCAGTGGCTAAGTTTGATCTGAAGCAAAACCGACCAAATCCGGCGGAGGACTTTACCATTATCGATGTTCAGGTCCCTGTGACAATGCCGGCAACGCTTGTCATTACCAATAGCAATGGACAAGAGGTTTACCGCGAGCGAGCCGTATTCGGGCGAGGCTGGAATCAATTCGAAATCTCCACGTCCAATTTTGGTTCATCAGGAGTTTACTTTTACAGTGTTTCCGCTGGACCTTTTACCGATAGTAAGAAAATGATACTTATTGATTGATTTTAGTTGTTGCAGTTAGGCTTTGCAGAAGGGGAATCCATTTATGGGTTCCCCTTTTTTTTGGTGTTACCGCCGGTTGCCGGCGGTCGGGCTATGCGGTGCTGCGCAGGGCTTGGCCCTTAACGGGCCGCTCACCCGGCATTAAAGCCGGGTGGCGCACCTACTATCCCTAACACAAAGCAATTTCAACTACAATGTTCACAAGATGATTTCATGCAGTATTAATTTTGGGAGCTGAGACGGAATTTTTCCAGAATCTGGGAGAGGGTAGAACGAGAAGATAAGCCTAACGAGGTACCCCTAAGCTCGCTGATGGAATAGAAAATGCTAAGAATGTTTAGCCCAATCCTTTTTCCTCTTGCTTTATAACCGAAATACTCGACAAAATTAAAAGAACCCAAAAGAACTTTTAAGATTTAGCTTCTTCAGCATCACGCAATTCTCGCCGAAGAATTTTACCAACATTACTTTTAGGTAATTCATCTACCCATTCAATGGCTTTGGGAACTTTGTAACCGGTTAAATTCTCCCTACAGTAAGCTATCAACTCCTTTTTCTTGAGGCTTTTGTCTTTTTTTACGATAAATACCTTGACCACTTCATTAGATTTGGGATCGGGGATACCTATCGCAGCTGCCTCTAACACCTTGGGGTGCATGGCTAAAACATCTTCAATTTCGTTGGGATAGACATTAAATCCAGACACATTGATCATATCTTTTTTCCGATCTACAATTCGGAAAAAACCATCGTCCATGCGTTCTCCAATATCTCCCGAACTGAACCAGCCTTCGCTATTTATGACAGCATCCGTTTCTTTAGGTCGATTATAATAGCCTTTCATGACTTGGGGCCCTTTTATTTGTATTTCGCCTGCTTGGTTGGCCCCTAACACGTTACCTTCTTCATCCACTACACGCATGTCCGTAGAAGGCGCGGGCATACCAATCGACCCCAATCGTTGTCGCCCATCTATCGGGTTTACAGAAGCCACCGGAGAGGTCTCGGTCAATCCATATCCCTCAGTAATCGGACAACCAGTGACTTCTTGCCACTCTTCAGCTACAGACTGTTGAACAGCCATGCCGCCACCCACACAAATTTTCAACTTTTTAAAGTCTAATTTTCTAAAGGCATCGTGATGGAGGAGGGCATTAAAAAGCGTATTAACACCTGTCATTAAGCTGATCGGGTAATTTTTGAATTCTTTTACGATAGAGTCGAGGTCTCGTGGATTTGTAACGAGAACGCTGAGTGCACCTACACTCATCATCGCTAAGCAATTGGTAGTAAAGGCGAAAATATGATACAGTGGTAGGGGACAAAGCACTCGCTCTGATTCATCTGTCAAGCGGGTGGTGAGAATCGCCTTTATCATGAGCATATTTGACACGATATTTCTATTGGTGAGCATGGCGCCCTTGGCTACTCCGGTTGTTCCCCCTGTATATTGATGTAAAATCACCCGATGGGGCCCGTCCTCAAAATCAGGTAGGGTAAATCGCTCACCCCCCTTAAGGGCTTCATTAAATGAAATCGTGTTGTTCAAATTAAATTTAGGAACGAGCTTTTTTATATATCGCACTACAAAATTTACGATGGCACCTTTAATCGTGCCCAACATTTCACCCAAGCTGGTCACGATGACAGTATCAATCTGCGTTTCGCCGATTATCTTCTCTAGATTGTGGGCAAAATTTTCTGCTATGACAATAGCCTTTACGCCCGAGTCCGTAAACTGATGTTTCATCTCCCGAGGTGTGTAAAGCGGATTTGTATTCACGACCACCAATCCCGCACGCATCGCACCAAACAAGGCAATAGGATATTGTAAAAGGTTGGGCATCATTAACCCGATCCGATCACCGGGCTTCAAGCCCCGTGAACTTAAATACGCACCAAAGTCTCGGGACATCGCATCAATCTGCTTATATGTCAATTCCTTACCCATACAGGAAAAGGCCTTTCGATCTTTATACGTCTTAAGCGCATGATCAATAAAAGAGTTGAGATTTTCATATTTGTCGGCATCAATATTGGCTGGTACGCCGGCCGAGTATTGCTTGAGCCACGGTTTCTCTTCTGACATGTCTTTGGGGTTTATCGGTTTATGGTTTGGTTTGAAGGTAACATAATGAATGGAATAATGCGATTCATTCACCCATTGGAATGTAAAATAGACAATTCATAGAAACTTAACAAATACGACTTAGGACTACATAGGCTGCCCAATATTATTTTTATTCGCTTACCTACCTCTACACTTCCAAAAGAAGAAAACATCTAACATACTACGCATCATCCATAAAAAAGCTTTCACAGGGAATGCCACAAGAAAAAATTTTTGGTGTGCCGAATACGGCATGATTTAGTATTAAATAATTACATTTAAAGGCTTTTTAATCACTAAATTCATGTAAATGAAAAGGTTATTATGGTTCTTGTTATTTTCGTTTTTTCTTTTTTCTATCCATGCACAAGAAATTATTCTTTCTGGCGAAAAGTATGAGGCCCCTTATCAACTCTTGCAGAATGCCACCTTATTGACGGATACGAGTAGTTACTGGGCAGGTTATTTTGATTTATATAAACTAAATCCACCGATTTCATTTTTTGGTGGATCACTTAGCTTTGATGAATTGGATATTGATGAGTCCTTTCTGTTTTTGTTCAATGAGCAAGCGGAATTCATATTGGCAAGTCTTTTTACAGGTAGCGAAGTTTATGATATTTTGCAGGTCCTTGCCCATCCTCCTCAGGACACCTTAGCTGATATAGGTCGAATGAGCATAAAGGAAACGGATACGAGTGTAATTGTTGAATATCATAAGGTGGCGTATGAGTTGTATCATATTGAAACAGATAGCGCTTTGTTTTTAGATGCTCAATTTACCTATCAGGTTCATTTAGATTACAGCAATGACAAAATCAAGTATCACTTTGGCGAAACTCGTTTAGGACCTTTGGGTGAAGTACAAATGGAAGACCTATCAATATTATCCGGGTTTTTAATGAATTATGAATTCAACCAAGGTGGAGTTATGTCCCCCTACATTTTTGCTGAGGGAGACCCAATAATGCCGGAGTTTACCATTGGGGAGGGAGAATTTGAGGAAATACCTCCCTTTTATATTGAAGGGTTTCCCGAAAAGGGAACAGTTTACGAATTTAGCTTGGATTTTTCCACCTCTGCTGATCAAGTTAGATCTTTGAATAGGTTTTCTGTTTTCCCAAATCCAGGCACAAACCAACTGACCATTTCATATCCTTCATCCTCCTTTACGTACGCAATCCGGGATGTTTTAGGGAATGTGGTGGAGGAAGGGATAGCAGCTCGGAACGCTCAGATATCCACTGCTTCCTTGCCAGCCGGCACTTATTTTATTGTGGTAGGGAATGAGCAATTCACCCGCAGTGAAGTATGGATTAAGGCGAACTAAAATTATTTATAGGTATCCCTCCATTTGCGCCAGCGCTGTGCAAGGGGCGCACCAGGCACTGGTGCGCGACGGCACATCCACAATAAGAAATTGTGGATGTGCCGGCCGAGAGAAGCGGCCGGAGTCCCGAAAATCACCTGCGGTGATTTCGAGGACAGAGGCCGGGACCTTGAACGAGCCCTGGAACATAGCGGCTCGCCGCGCCCGAAGCGATAGGCTAGGGCAAGGCGGGCGGCGCCCTGCAAGCCTTGTGAATACTTAAAAGCACCTTTCATTAGGAATATTGGAAGAATAACCGTACTTTTGCGGCTCGAAAATAAATTTTTTAACCCTTAAAACGATTCTTTTAGATGTCAGAAGACAAGAATCAAAACCCAGAGGAGTCAAAGGAGACTCCTGAAAATGCACCTGCTACCGGAAACCCCGAGAGTGAAAAGGTGGATACTCCTGAAACTGAAAAAGACTCAAAGGCAGAAAGCGACACAGCTGATGCATCCGAGGTGAAATCGGAGAGCCAAGAAACGGATAAGAAAGAAGCCGAAGGCGAAAAAGAGGAGAAAAAGGAAGAAGAGAGCAAATCAGAAGCTGCTGAAACTGATGCTTCAGAGGAAGAGTCTGAGAAAGAAGCTGAGGAGCCGGCTGAAGAGCCAGAACCTGAAGTTCCGCACGATGAATTTGATTGGGATACGGGCAACCGCGCCGGTGCCAATTACGAGCAGGATGAATTTAAGCGCATGGAAAAGGTCTATGCCGATACGCTTACATTCATTGAAGATAATGAGATCGTAAAAGGAAAAGTTACCCGCATTTCTGATGGAGACGTTGTTTTAGACTTAAATTATAAGTCTAATGGTGTAGTGCCTTTGTCTGAATTCCGAGATAATCCCGATTTAACTACTGGCGATACCGTCAATGTTTATGTGGAGCAATTGGAAGATGAAAAAGGTCAACTCATTTTGTCTCGACGGAAAGCAAAACTGCTCGGGGCATGGGATGCAATTGTGGATTCGTATAAAAACGATACCATTATAAAAGGTACGGTCATCAGTAAGACTAAAGGTGGACTTATCGCCGACTGTGGTGGTCTGGAAACATTCTTACCCGGTTCTCAAATTGATATTAAGCCTATTGTTGACTACGATGCCTATGTTGGGAAAACCATGGAGTTTAAGGTGGTCAAAATCAATGAGAGCATTAAAAATGCGGTTGTATCACACAAAGCACTTATCGAAAGTGACTTAGCAGAACAGAGAGAAGAAATTATAGCAGGTCTGGAAAAAGGACAGGTACTAGAAGGTACGGTGAAAAACTTAACAGATTTTGGTGCATTCCTCGATTTAGGTGGTGTAGACGGATTACTGTATATCACAGATATCTCATGGGGACGTATCAGTCACCCAAGCGAAGTCTTATCACTCAATGATGAGATCAATGTAGTGGTACTTGACTTTGACGAAAATAAAAAGCGAATTTCATTAGGTCTGAAGCAATTGCAACCCCATCCATGGGATGTATTGCCAGATGATATTAAGGAAGGATCGACAGTCAAAGGCAAAATTGTTAATATCGAGGACTACGGAGCCTTTTTGGAAATTATGCCGGGCGTAGAAGGATTGATTCACGTTTCTGAGGTTTCCTGGAGCAATCAGCCCGTAAATGCGCGTGACTTTTTCGACCTAGGTCAAGAGTTTGAAGCAAAAATTGTAACCATTGATACTGAGGACCGCAAAATGTCCTTATCCATCAAGCAGTTGCAAAAAGATCCATGGGAAGAGATAGGAATCAAATATCCGGTAAATAGTCGTCACGAGGGAGAGGTTAAAAACCTTACGCCTTACGGAGTATTTGTCGAATTAGAAGAAGGAATAGGTGGAATGATCCACATTTCTGATCTGTCTTGGACGAAGAGATATAATCACCCTTCTGAGTTTACACGTGTAGGCGAAACGATTGAGGTGGTCGTACTGGAAATTGATAATGACGATCGCAAAATGTCATTAGGACATAAGCAATTGGAAGAGAATCCATGGGACACATTCGAAAATGTATTCCCAGTAGGGTCTTATCACGATGCTACAATCTTGAGAAAAGATGATAGGGGAGCTATCGTGCAACTTCCATATGGATTAGAAGCCTTTGCTCCAATTAAGCACATTAAGAAAGAGAACGGCCAAATGGCTGATGTAGACGAAGTCTTGACGATGAAAGTTCTTGAGTTTAATCGCGATGATAAGCGTATATTAGTTTCTCACTTAAGATATCTGCAAGATATTAAGCGTGAAGCAGATGATAAAGTACGCGAAGAAAAGCAAGAAGAGCGTAAGGAGACGCAAAAAACGATAAAGAAACAGTCTTCCAAGATGGAGCGTTCTACGATGGGAGAACTCGATGCTTTTTCACAGTTGAAAGATCAGCTGGAAGGTAATCAAGATCAAGGTCAGCAGGAAGAAGAATAATACCTCTGACATATTGTTTATATGCATACAAAGGCGAATGAAATTAATTTTCATTCGCCTTTTTTTTACTTTGCTTCAACTAATAGGGAAGAGTCGTGTTTGTTCAGTGTAAACTCAAATTGTGAATAAGAAAGAGATAAGTGTTATAGGTGGGGGAGTGGCTGGATTGACAGCCGCTGCGACATTGGCTCGTGAGGGCTGTTCCGTAAATTTGTACGATAAAAACGAAATGCCGGGAGGTCGGGCCTCTTTAATGGAAATTGACGGCTATACTTTCGACATGGGCCCGAGCTGGTATTGGATGCCTCAGGTTTTTGAAGAATTTTTTGAATCCATGGGGACCTCGGTGAAGAATGAATATGATCTGATCCGGTTGGATCCAGCGTACAAAGTTTTTTTCGGAACAAACGATACTGTAGAAATTCCCGCGGACTGGAATAAGCTGAAAGATATATTTGAATCCATAGAGGACGGTGCTTCCAGTCAATTAGAAAAATATATGACTGAGGCTGCATACAAGTATCAGGTAGGCATGGACGAGTTTGTATGGAAACCCAGCAAGTCAGTGATGGAATTTGCGGAATGGAAGGTCATGAAAGCTCTATTTCGGCTTGATATGTTTACCTCTGTCAAAAAGCATGTCAATAAATACTTTACGGATCCCCGCTTGAGACAAATTATGGAGTTCCCTGTTCTTTTTTTGGGAGCAGCACCTGCAGATACGCCAGCACTTTACAGCCTTATGAACTATGCGGATTTGAAATTAGGGACTTGGTATCCCAAAGGGGGGATGTATGAAATTTCAAAGGCTATGGCTCGTGTAGCTGAGGAGGCTGGAGTGAAGATACATTGTAACGCAGAGGTTGATCGAATACTCGTTCAGGGTAAGTATACCACAGGACTTCGGATGAAGTCTGGTGAACGAGTTCGGTCAGAAGGAATAATAGCGGCAGCGGATTATCACCACGTAGATCAACATTTACTTCCATCGGCTTATCGGCAGTATAGTTCGAAATACTGGGATAAGCGAAAATTAGCACCTTCGAGTCTATTGTATTATTTGGGAGTAGACGGTGAAATTCCAGAATTGTTGCATCATAATTTATTCTTTGATGAGGACTTTGACGAGCACGCTAGAATCATTTATAAAACAAAAGAATGGCCGAAGACTCCATTATTTTATGCATGTTGTCCTTCTAAAACAGATCCAAGCGTAGCGCCTAAGGGTAAAGAAAATTTATTTTTATTAATACCTTTACCTCCAGATCTTGAGGATAGTGATGAAGAGCGAGAGAAATTATTCGATTTCATGATGGAGAAGCTTGAAAAATATACGGGATATCCGGTTCGTGAGCACATAGAAGTAAAGCGAGCCTTTGCTATGCGTGACTTTAAGAGCAGGTATCATTCCTTTAAAGGCAATGCCTACGGGCTCGCAAATACTTTAGACCAGACGGCTATTTTAAAACCGTCAATGCATCATAAGCAGATTAGTAATTTGTTATTTGCAGGTCAATTAACCACGCCAGGCCCAGGCCTTCCCCCGTCTATCATTTCTGGTCGGCTGGCCGCTCAAGAATTGATCAAACAGATTGAATCATAAAAATATGACTACCATACTATGATGTCCCTTTATAAATCTGTGGCCCGCGAGTGTAGTAAGCATATTACAAATAGATACAGCACTTCCTTTTCTTTGGGAATCCGAATGTTTGATGCCCGGTTGAGATCTCCTATTTATAGTATTTACGGTTTTGTGCGGTTTGCTGATGAAATTGTCGACACGTTTCACGACAAAGATAAGGCAGAGCTTCTGGAGGAATTTAAACAAGATACCTATAGAGCAATAGATCGAAAAATAAGTCTCAATCCCGTTTTACAGGCATTTCAGGAGGTAGTCCACGATTATTACATAGAGCTAGATTTAATTGAAGCTTTTTTACGGAGCATGGAAATGGATTTAGACCACAGTAGGTATCATCAAGACTTGTATGAAGAATACATTTATGGCTCAGCAGAAGTCGTAGGTCTTATGTGCCTTCGAGTATTTTGTGAAGGCGATCACGTATTGTATAAATCCTTGAGAGCTTCAGCCTGTAGTTTAGGGGCAGCTTTTCAGAAAGTTAATTTTTTGAGGGATATGAAATCTGATTTCGATGAGCGAGAGCGCGTGTATTTCCCTGGAGTTGATTTTCACGGGTTTTGTGATGAAGACAAATCAGCCATTGAGTGTGATATTCAAAAAGATTTCGATCATGCTTACGAAGGAATTAAACGTCTGCCCAAAGGGGCAAGGTTGGGAGTTTATGTTGCCTACGTTTATTATCAAAATTTACTGAAGAAGATAGCTGCCTCCAATGCCGAAACTATAATAAAGAAACGATTACGGGTTAATGATGGCAGAAAAATATATCTATTGGTATCCTCTAGTCTTAAGAATAGACTGAATATGATATGAATGATAAACCCAAATGGATAGCACTTTGGGGCAGCATAACGATTGTTTTGGTTGCTGCATTATGGGTAAATCTAGGTGAAGTATCCGGTACATTGACGATGGTTTTAGACCGGGTTCGCTACCCCTTACAAATATTTGAGTCATCATACGCCTATGCCTATTTGATGATCTTCTCTCTATTTTTTCCATTTGTTCTTTCTTTTGATCAAAAAGTACACTATCGCGGCTCCTGGAAATATTTACTATCAGTTTTTCTTTGGGTTTCCCCTCTATATATTTTGTGGGATGTTCTATTTACCCGGTGGGGGATTTGGGAATTTAACAGCCAGTATACAAGTGGAGTAAGGCTATGGGGATTACCTTTAGAGGAGATTAGCTTTTTTCTGGTTGTTCCTTTTGCCTGCATTTTTATTTATGAATGCGTGAAGGCTTACCAACTTCGGAACTATTTGGGGCATTGGGGAATCGTAACAATGCGCATACTCATAGCTTTAGGTGTTGGAGTTTCAATTATGCATTTTGGTGGTTATTATACATCTACAGCCCTAATTGTTTTATTAATGGCATGGGTAGGCTTAGAAATTAAGTATTCAAAAGAGCAGAAAGAAAATATTTTTTTGAGTATAATTCTATCATATATTCCCTTTATAGTGGTTAACGGTGTATTGACGGGATGGAGCACTGAGGAGCCTATTGTGGTATACAACGACAGTGAGAACTTACCCTGGCGACTGGGGAGCATACCTATAGACGATACATTATATCAAGCCGGCATGATGTTGTGGATGTTTATAGTTTATGTAGGTGCGAAAAAAGTTAAAAAAATATTTTATTTCTTTTAAAGGTATTAATCCGCGTTGAATCCAAATAAAGTTTTGCTCAAGCTAAATCTTCTCCAAATCCTATGTGTTCAGATAGGCATTCTGACAATTGGTAAAAACTTATATATGAAATTATTTCAGACAGGGGTTGCGAGTTTAGATTATCTGTTATATATTTGCATTCCCGTTAAACGAAATGGGGCGAATAATTAAGACACTGTTTAAGAAACGATAAGGTGGAGCGAAACCACGGTGTTTTCATTTCTGCAACGGCAGAAAAGTTCTTTGAACTGTAGGAAGGTAAGGAAAAGAGGAGAGAGAAAGATTTTAATGAGTAGCGTGAGCGAGCGATTGAATTTTTGTTTACGGTTGCATTTATGTAATTGTAGGCAGTATAGATTTTT
>Ga0209931_1000496_pt1 | contig 23436 bp, 19 predicted proteins | sample SalPonR1_B_D1_MG_FD_185697 | JGI IMG/M metagenome (GOLD analysis project Ga0209931, IMG submission 185697) | Salt pond soil microbial communities from South San Francisco under conditions of wetland restoration - Salt Pond MetaG R1_B_D1_MG... ...
ACTTAAAACTACTAGTTGAAAATCTCCTTAATTCATATTTTAGTTTAAATTTATTATAAGGAGGATCTCTAATTTGAAAGATAATAAAAAGCATAAAAATTTAAAAAGAATTGAAAATATAAATAAAAATTATAAAAAAATAAAGATGAAATGAAATCTATGTTTAAAAAAGATAAGAAACGATAATAAAATTGAAAGGGGGTAAAAAAATACTGGATGGATTTCCACGAAGCAAAAAACAAATTAAGGATTTAGAAAAAATATTATAAAGTATAGAAGATGAAATTAATTTAATAATTTACTTAAAGGTAAAAGAAGAAAAACTCATAACCCGTCTAACAGGTCGAAGAATCTGTATGGTTGATGGTTCGATTTATCATACTAAATATAATCCACCCCAGAAAAAAGGCAAATGTGATAAATGTGGATCTAATTTATACAAAGATGCATGCTGGGAAAGAATTATAAATATTTTATCAATCAGCCTTCATTTGCTCCTCAAGGTTGGATATTTCGACTAGTCTGGATGTTAAATAAATATTCATGAACATTTATTAATAATAAAAGGAGTTGCCTAAAATGACTGGACATTCAAATGATATTTTTAATAATATAAATGATATAGTCTGGTCTGTTTCCTGGCCGGATTTAAAAGTGAAATTTGTTAGTAAAGCAGTCAAAGATATCACCGGTTATTCAAGAGAAAAAATACAAAAAAATCTTATTCCCATTAAAAGAATTACCCATCCTGAAGATAAAAAAATACATGATAGGGCACTTAAGCAATTAAAAGAAAATGGTTATGAAGAAAGAGAATTTAGAATAATATCTAAAGAGGGTAACATTAAATGGATTCATGACCGGGGAGAAATGATTTATAATAAAAATAATGAACCTATAAGAGCAGAAGGAATAATGAGAGATATAACAGAAAGAAAAGAACAAAGAAAAGAGCTTGAAATGATGGATTTTACTCTTGACAAATCAAGTATGTTGATTTTTAGAACTACTCCTGAAGGAATAATAGATTATGTTAATGAAACTGTATTAAACAAACTAAATTATGATGAAAACAATCTTATTGGCAAACATGTAAAAAAAATATTAAAAAAATATAATTATGTAGATAGAATAAAATTTTGGGAAAAAATAAAAAATTCTATTTCTATGACTTATGAAAGAGAATTTATTACTAAAAAAGGTAATAAAATACCTGTTGAAATGACAAGTCAATATTTTAAATATGAAGATAGAGAATATGAGTTTGCTTTTGCAAAAGATATAACGGAAAGAAAAAAATTAGAAAAAAATCTTAAGGAAAAAAATGAATTATTTAATAGTGTTTTAGAAAGTATCCAGGATGGGATTAGTGTATTAAGTTCTGATTTAACAATCAATTATATAAATTCTACTATGAAAGAATGGTATAAAAGCAATTTACCTCTTAAAGGAAAAAAATGTTTTAAAGCCTATTATAATGAAAAAGATAAATGTAAAAATTGTCCTGTTTTAAAAACTTTAGAAACTGGTAAAATGGAACGTCAAATAAAAAAACAACCGGAGGAATTTGAATTAGATTATATTGAAATTTTCAGTTATCCTATTTGGGATGAAAACGAAGAAAATATGACTGGTGTAGTTGAATTTGTAAGAGATATATCAGATAGATTAAAACAAAGAGAAAAACTTGAAATGATGAATTTTACTGTTAATAAATCAAACTTGTTGATTTTTAGGGTAAAATCTGATGGAATAATTGAATATGTTAATGATACAGTTTTGGATAAGTTAGAATATAAAAGAGAAGATCTTGTTGGAAATAATACAAAAAAAATAGTAAAAGCAAAAGATAATTATATTGAGAGGGAAAAATTTTGGAATAGAATTAAAGAATCTAAAGCAATAACTTATGAAAGAAAATTTATAACTAAAAGTGGAAATAAATTTCCAGTAGAAATTACCAGTCAATATTATAATTATGAAGATAAAGAATATGAATTTGTTTTTGCTAAAGATATTACCAAAAGAAAAGAGCAGGAAAAAAAGATAAAAGAACAAAAGGCATATTTTGAACAGCTCTTTAATAATTCTACAGAAGCTATAGTTCTTTTAGATAATAACCATCGAGTAATAAAAACAAATAAAAAATTTGAATCTTTATTTGGATTTAAACAATCAGAATTAAAAAATAAAAATCTAGATAATTATATTTTACCTGAAAACTTAATAGATGAAGGTAAAAATTATACCAAAAGAGCTAAACAGGGTGAAAAAATTGCAAAAGAGAGTATAAGAAAAACTAAGAATGGCCAGAAAATCAATGTCTATTTACAGGGCTTTCCTATTAAATTGGCAAATGGACATATTGGTATTTATGCTATTTATAGAGATATAACTGAAAGGAAAAAAAGAGAGGAAAAAATAGAATATTTGTCATATAAAGATCAATTAACTGATTTATATAATAGAAGATTTTTTGAAGAAGAAATGAAAAGATTAGATACTCAACGTAAATTACCTATTAGCATTATTATGGCGGATTTAAATGGTTTAAAAATCATTAATGATAGTTATGGGCATGAAAAAGGTGATGAGATATTAAAAAGAACTGCTAAAATACTAAAAAATTCTATAAGAAAGGAAGATGTTTTAGCTCGTCAGGGTGGAGATGAATTTGCTATTTTACTTCCTCAAACCCAAAAAGATGAAGCTCAGGAAGTAATTAACAGAATTAAAAGAAAAACTGATAAAACAAGAGATGAAGTTATCCCTATTTCAATTGCTTTAGGTGTTGCTACAAAAGAAAATAAGGAACAGAATATAGATAATATTTTAAAAAAAGCTGATGATAATATGTATCAAAATAAACTTTCAGAAAGCAGAAGTAGTAAAAGTAATATTGTTCAGGGATTATTAAATACTCTAAGTGCTAAAAGTCCTGAAACCAAAGAACATACGAAAAGAATGGCTGAATTATCCAAAAAGTTAGGTAATAAATTAAAACTTTCTAACTCGGAGTTGAATAAATTATCTTTACTTGCTACTTTACATGACATAGGTAAAACTACAATTTCTGAAAAAATATTAAATAAATCAGAAAATCTATCAAAAGAAGAATGGAAAATATTAAAAGAACATTCTGAAACTGGATATAAAATTGCAACTGCATCTAATGAATTTTCTGTAGTTGCAGAAGAAATATTATCACATCATGAAAATTGGGATGGAAGCGGATATCCTCGAGGAATTAAGGGAGAGAATATTCCTTATTTAGCCAGAATAATATCAATTATAGATGCTTATGATGTAATGACAACTAATAAACCTTATAGTAAAGCAATCTCCAAAAAAGCAGCATTAAATGAAATAAAAGAATGTGCAGGAAGTCAATTTGATCCTGAACTAGCTCAAAAATTTATAGAATTAAAAAAATAAAATAATTTTAAAGGTTTTTTATAACTTATGACCAATTATAATAATACAATTAACTTCTCGTAAATTCTTTTAGAGGAGGTGGTTAAAGTGTATCTAAAAAAATGGTCATTTAAAATATTATTTGTATTCCTTATTTTGCTATGTGTTAATTCTTCTGTCTTTGCTCAGGAAAATTTTGAAAATTTAAAAATACCAACAGAAATTAAAGATTTAGTGGCTAATTTTTCAATGATTGATTATAATATTATATCATTTGAAAATGATGAAAAAACCAGTGATATTTATTTGAAATATAACTATCTTGGCAAAGAAGAAATCAATGGAATTAAAACAGATAAAATTTCTATAGAAATTGTTGAAAGAGAACATGATAACATTCCTTCAAAATTATATTTTTGGTTTGATGAAAATAATATCAAGCAATTGCAGATTGAAGAAGAAATAATACCAGAAAGTATGGCTAAAATGGTTGCAGATAGTATATTGATTGGTATTTTTTCCCCACTTAAGCAGTTAGTACAATATAATATACAGGAATTTAAAAAAACAGGTAAAGTAAGAAAATATAAAGAAAGACATGCAGGAAGAGAATTGAATATTACTGAAATTGAAGTAAATAATATACCAGAATATGAGCTGAAATATGGTATGACTAAAATAGCAGAATTAGAGGACACAGCAGTAGTTTTAGAATTTGAATATATTTCATCTGTAGAAGATCAAAAAGTTCAATTTAAAGTTAATGATTTTAAATTACATTAGTATATAGATTTAAATGACTACACTGTATTTATTTAGGTGTAGTTTTTTTTGAATAAACAAATTTTAAGATATTTAAAGGATTTTTAAATATTATGTAGAAAACCTTCAATATAATTAAAAAGAATTTTTTTGGGAGAGTGAAAAACCATGAAATTGATTTCCAATATAATCAGCTGGATAAATGAAAAGAAAAATAATAAGGAAAATATTGATGGCTCAAATTGGAATAAATGGTGGATGCCTGTAGTTGGTTTTTTTGCTTTAGTTTGGTTTGTAATAAGAGTAATCCCAAAACCAAGTAGATACCGTTATCCCTGTCAAAGAATGGCTGTGCCAATTGCTATGGGATTTTTAGCCTGGTTGTCAACAACTATTGGTCTTAGTATTTCTATCAAAAGTATAATAAATTTTGTTAAAAAATCTCGTTATTGGGCTGCAGCTCTTGTAATAATTATTACTTTAATTGGCGTAGGGTTTTATATAGATATTAATGGTAATAATCCAGTTACTGCACGCCAGGATGGACCTATAGGAGAGGCAAAAGGAATTAATCCTGGTAGAGTTGTCTGGAATTATAATTCAGAAGCTACTTCCTGGGATGGAAAAAGCAATTACTGGTGGGATGATAATAATATTGATCAAAAAATAGTAAAAAAAATGTGGGAATCTTCTTTGAAAAAATTAACTGATAAAGAAAATACTGAAGAAGCCTGGAGATCATTATTTAATCATTTTAATCAAAAAAGAGGTAAAAATAATATAAGTTATCAAGAAGATGAAAGTATAGCTATTAAGCTAAATTTAAATACTCATAAATCATATAATGATCAGGATAATGAAGTTGATCTTTCACCACAGATGGTTTATGTGTTAGTTGATAGTTTAATCCAGGATGGAAAAGTTCCAGGTGAAAATATATATTTATATGATGCTTCCCGTCCCTTAGCAAATAAAATTTATGATAAAATCTATAATGAATATCCAGAAATAAATTTTATTGATAATAATGGAGGAAATGGACGAAAAAAAGTTAAAATGGATAAAAGTTCACCAGTTTACTATATGGGTATAGATAGAAAACAGCCAGATTATTTACCTAAATGTGTGGTAGAGTCTGAATATTTAATTAATCTTGCCAGTCTTAAAAAACATAGTTTGGCCGGGATGACTGTTACTGCTAAAAATCATTTTGGCTCTATCTATAATGAACAATATGGAAGATGGACTCCCAGTCATTTACACAGTGGTATTAATGGAAGAAGTAGAGAAATGGGTAGTCCCAATCCTCTAGTGAGCTTAATGGGTCATAAAGACTTAGGTGGAAAAACTTTATTATATATAGTTGATGGTTTATATGGAGGTATGAATCAGCAGAGTGTTTCTCCTCATCGGTGGTCTATGGAACCTTTTAATGGAGACTGGAGTTCAAGTATTTTTATTTCACAGGATCCAGTTGCCATAGATTCAGTGGCTTTTGATTTTTTAAGAAGTGAAACAGATTTATTAAATTATACTGAAAATTATCTACATGAGGCTGCTATTCCAGGGGGTTCTTCTGAAAAGATATATGACCCTGAAAAAGATGGAATTTATTTAAAAAGTTTAGGAGTTCACGAACATTGGAATAATTCTCAAGAAAAATTATATAGTGGTAACACAGACTCAGCTAAAAATGGTATTGAATTAATTAAAATAAAATAAATTATAATACAGGTCTGATGATGATTCAAAAGGCCTGTTTTTAAATATTTATATTAAAAATATTTAAAATATGAAGGAAATAATCCAGTTATTGAAGAAAGATAGTACTAGAGGAGGGACTAAAATGGTTGATGATTTTCAAAGTCAGAATAAAATAAATATTGATATAGATGAATTAAAAGCTGGGATGAAACTGGCTAATGATATAGAATATGATTTTGGAGGTATTTTGCTCCCTGCCGGTACAATTTTAGATAATAAAAAAATTGAAAGATTAAAAAGACTGAGTTCAGAATATGTTTATGTATATAATGAAAATGAAGAAGAAATACAGGAAAATTTAAATAGAACTCAAAATGCAGAAAAAAAATATCAGGAAGAAATAGATGAAATGAAAGATGTATTTCAAAAGGCCAGAAATCTTGAACAAATTGAATATAATGATGTTAAAGACATGACACATGATATTATTAGTATAGGTGATGAAAGTGAAATGATTGATTTATTAACTAAGGTTAGAGAGGTAGATCAATATACTTATAGTCATCTTTTAAATGTAGGTATTTTAGCTTTTATGTTTGGTAACTGGTTGAAATTTGATAAAGAAAGATGTTTTAGATTGACCGAAGCTGGTTTAATGCATGATCTGGGCAAAGCAAAAATTCCTGACGAAATTTTAAATAAGCCATCTGAATTAACTACAGAAGAATATGACAGAATGAAAAAACATACTATTTATGGGTATGAAATGGCTCAAAATACAAAACATATTGCTCCTGAAACTGCTCAGGGAGTATTAACACATCATGAAAGATATAATGGAAAGGGTTATCCACTTAAATTAAAAGGTGAAGATATACCTCTTTTTGGAAGAATTATTGCAATAGTAGATACCTTTGATGCTCTTACAGCAAACCGTATTTATCAACCTGAATCTACACCATTTGAAGCAATAAAATTATTTAGAGAAGAGACTTTTGGAGATTTTGATTATGATTTACTTAAAGTTTTTTTAGATAAAATGCCGAACTATTTTGTTAATGAAAAGGTTATTTTAAATAATGGAAAAGAAGCAAAGATAGTTTTTATTAATCCCCGCCATCAGGATAAACCAATAATTAAAGTTGATGATTCATATATTGATTTATATAAAAATGATGATATTAAAATAGAAAGAATGGTAGATAGTTATTATACTACTGAGGAATAAAAAAAGTAAATAATTAAAATAAAAACTAACCGAGGAGCCTTGTTAAATTGGCAAGCTTCTCGGTTTTTTGATATTTTTCTCACAAGAAAGAAAAGTCTAAAAACTTTTAAAATTAAGCAGGATAATTACTTTATTTCTTGAAGTTTTTATTAACTCAATTTTTAAATATAATTTTTTTAATATATAAAATAACAATTTTTTGGGGGGCTAATATGGCTAATATAAAACTAGAAGAACTTGATCCGATTATTGAAAAGCATAAAGAGAAAAAGGGAAATTTGATACCGGTACTTAATGATATTCAAAAAAAGATTGGTTATTTACCTTTAGAAGTACAAAAACATGTTAGTAAAAAACTGGAAATACCAATGAGTGAAATTTATGGTGTAATTAGTTTTTATTCAATTTTTAATACTGAACCAAAGGGAGAACATACAATTGGTATATGTATGGGCACTGCCTGTTATGTAAAAGGTGCAGAGGATATAATGGAGAAATTAGAGAATGAATTAGAAATTGAAGTTGGAGAAACAAGTGATGATGATAAATTTACAATGACAGTAACAAGATGTCTGGGAACCTGTAGTATGGCACCTGTAATTATGATAGATGATAAAGTATATGGTGAAGTAACTCCGGAAAAAGTACCGGAAATTTTGGAAAATTATTAGAGGTGAAAATATGGCAAAAAAAGAAATCTTAATTTGTGCTGGAACGGGCTGTCTTTCAGCAGGAGCAGAAGAGGTTGAAGAAGAATTTAAGAGACAACTAAAAAGAGAAGATTTAGATAAAGATTATGAGATAAAAGAAGTGATTAATAAAACAGGATGTGTCGGTCCCTGTAGTCTGGGACCAATTGTAATTATTAAACCTGATAACACTTTTTATGGTAATCTAAAAGTTAGTGATGTTGAAAAAATAGTAATGCAGCATCTAGAAAATGGAGAAGTGGTAGAAGAATTATTAACAAGAGAACATGATGAATCAATAGAAGATTTTAAGTCTCTTAGATTTATGAAGAATCAGCGTAGAATTGCACTTAGAAATACTGGTATTATTGATCCTAATAAAATAGAAGAATATATTGATAGATCTGGTTACCAGGCTCTAAAACAAGTATTAAATGAAAAAAAACCAATAGAAGTCATTGAAGAAATTAAAAATTCTGGATTAAGAGGAAGAGGTGGAGCAGGTTTTCCCACCGGTCTTAAATGGGAGTTAACTCATAAAGCTGATGGTGATCAAAAATATGTAGTCTGTAATGCAGATGAAGGTGATCCTGGTGCTTTTATGGATCGTAGTATTCTTGAAGGTGATCCTCATAGTGTAATTGAAGCAATGATAATTGCCGGTTATGCTATAGGTGCAGATCAAGGCTTTGTCTATGTAAGAGCAGAATATCCTTTGGCAGTAAAAAATCTTAAGACTGCTATTAAACAGGCTGAAGAAAAAGGATATTTAGGAGAAAACCTATTTGATAGTGAATTTGATTTTAATCTTGAAGTTAGAGTAGGAGCAGGTGCTTTTGTTTGTGGTGAAGAAACTGCCTTAATTGCTTCAATTGAAGGCAAAAGAGGTCAACCTAGTACTAAACCTCCTTACCCAGCTAATTCAGGATTGTGGGGCAAACCTACTGTAATAAATAATGTAGAAACTTTTGCAAATATAGTTCCTATTGTTTTAAATGGTAGTGAATGGTTTAATGATATTGGTACTGAAAATAGCAAAGGTACAAAAGTTTTTGCTGTAGCAGGTGATGTAAAAGATACAGGTTTGGTCGAAGTTCCAATGGGGACTACTTTAAGAGAAATAATTTTTGATATAGCAGGTGGAATACCTGGAGGGAAAGAATTTAAAGCTGCCCAAATTGGTGGGCCATCTGGAGGTACAATACCTAAAGAATATCTTGATCTAGAAATAGATTATGAATCATTAAAAGAAATTGGAGCAATTGTTGGTTCAGGTGGATTAATAGTAATGGATGAAGAAAATTCTATGGTAGATGTTGCTCGTTTTTTCCTTGATTTTACCCAGGATGAGTCCTGTGGTAAATGTACTCCCTGTAGAGTTGGAACCAAAAGAATGCTGGATATTTTAGAAAGAATACTTGATGATAATGGGCAAAAGGGAGATATTGAAAAATTAAAGCATCTAGGAAAAGTAATAAAAGAGACTTCCCTCTGTGGATTGGGCCAGACTGCTCCTAATCCAGTATTAAGTACAATTAAATTTTTTGAAGATGAATATGAGGAATTAATTACAGCAGCTGAGGAGGGAAATTAAGTTATGGAAATAACTATAAATAATAATGAATACAAAGCTAAAAAAGGACAAACAGTATTAGAAGTAGCTAAAGAAAATGATATTGATATACCTACTCTCTGTCACAGTCCCTACTTAACTGATGTTGGTGCCTGTCGAATGTGTCTTGTAGAAGATATGGATGATGGTAGCCTAAAAACTTCCTGTACAACTGAAGTTCAGGAGGGTATGGAAGTAAAAACTGATAGTGAAAGAGTTATTGATTCTCGTAAAACTATACTTGATTTATTGATTTCTGATCATCCTCTAGATTGTATGACCTGTGAGGCTGATGGAAATTGTGAATTACAGGATCTTGCCTATGAATATGGAATTAAAAAATCCAGTTATGGTACTAAAAATGAAGAAAGATTTAGTATAGAAAGAGATAATGAATTTATTCAGGTAGATCCTGATAAATGTATTTTATGTGGTAAGTGTGTTAGAGTTGATAAAGAAATACAATGCTCAGATGCTATAGATTTTGTTGAACGTGGTTTTGCTACTAAAATAGGTGCGGCTAATGATGATGGTTTAGGTGGAGAAGAATCTACCTGTGTCTACTGTGGACAATGTGTGGATATGTGTCCAACTGATGCCTTAAGCTATATACCTTCAGAGGGAAAAGGTAGAGAATATGATTTTGAAAAAACTGTAACTACCTGTCCTTACTGTGGTGTTGGCTGTCAGTTAGAATTAAAGACTAAGGGGCGAGAAATAGTAGAAGTTGGTTCTGTTTATAGAGAAAATACTCCCAACCCTGCCGGAGAGAGTTGTGTAAAAGGACGTTTTGGTTATGATTTTGTCAATCATCCTGATCGCTTAACAAAACCTTTAATTAAAAGAAATGGGGAATTTGAAGAAGCAGAATGGGATGAAGCTTTAGAAATTGTTGCAGAAAAACTTACTGAAATTAAAGATGAATATGGTGGAAAAGCTTTAGCTGGCTTGAGTTCTGCTAAATGTACTAATGAAGAAAACTATTTGATGCAAAAATTTATGAGAGCGGTAATTGGTACCAATTCAGTGGATCATTGTGCTCGTCTCTGTCATGCTTCTACAGTTGCTGGTTTAGTTAAGGCTTTTGGATCAGGAGCAATGACCAACTCAATAAGAGAAATAGAAGATTCAGATGTAATTTTTGTTATTGGTTCAAATCCAACTGAAAATCATCCAGTTATTGGTAGTAAAATGAAAAAGGCTTTAAAAACAGGAACAGATCTTATTGTAGCTGATCCTCGTAAAATAGAGCTTTCAGGTATGGCTGATGTTGCTATTCAACAAAAACCTGGATCAGATGTAGCTTTAATCAATGGATTAATGAATGTAATTATTGAAGAAGGTCTTGAAGATAAAGATTTTATTGAAAATAGAACTGAGAATTATGAGTATATGAGAAGTGTAGTAGAAGATTATACACCGGAAAAAGTTGAAGAAATAACAGGTGTTGCTGCTGAAAAAATAAGAAAGGCAGCTAGATTATATGCAAATGGAGACAGAGGTTCAATATATTTTGCAATGGGTATAACTCAGCATAAAACAGGGACAGATAATGTGCTTTCAATAGCTAACCTTGCTCTTCTTACAGGTAATGTTGGAAGAGAAAGTACTGGCGTAAATCCACTTAGAGGTCAAAATAATGTGCAGGGTGCCTGTGACCTTGGAGCACTTTCTAATGTTTATCCAGGGTATCAATCAGTTGATGATCCAGAAATGAAAGAAAAGTTTGCAAAAGCCTGGGAAACAGAAGAACTTACTGAAGAGATAGGAAAAACAGTTGTTGAGATATTTAATCAGGCTGGTGAAGAAATTAAAGGAATGTATGTTATTGGTGAGAATCCTGTTATTTCTGATCCAGATCAAAAACATATTGAAGAGGCTTTAAACAGTCTTGACTTTTTAGTAGTAGAAGATATTTTCCTTACAGAAACTGCTAAATTTGCTGATGTAGTTCTACCTGCTGCTTGTTTTGCTGAAAAGAATGGAACCTTTACTAATACTGAAAGAAGAATTCAAAAAGTAAATCAGGCTATTGAAGCCCCAGGAGAAGCAAGAGCAGATTGGGAAATAATAAGTGAAATTTCTACTAGAATGGGTTATGAAATGGATTATGAATCTCCTGCTGAAATTATGGATGAAATTGCTGAAGTTACACCTATTTATGGAGGTATTCATCTTGATCGACTGGGTGAAAGTGGTCTTCAGTGGCCCTGTACAGATCGCGATGATGACGGAACAAAATATCTCCATAAAGGAGAATTTGCAAGAGGTAAAGGTAAATTCCATACTGTAAGTTATATTCCACCTGCTGAAGAAGTTGATGAGGAATATGATTATATTATGATGACAGGTAGAATGCTTTATCATTTCCATACAGGTACAATGACCAGAAACTCTAAAGCAATTGATAATCATGAACCAGATGCTTATGTAGAAATAAATGAGAAAGACGCTAAGAAATTAAGGATAAGTGAAGGTGATCGGGTAAAAGTTACTTCCAGAAGAGGAAGTGTAAAAACTAATGCCCGCATAGGTGAAAGAGTTCAGGAAGGACAGATATTTATGCCCTTCCATTATGCAGAAAGTCCTGCAAATAGACTTACTAACCCGGTTCTGGACGAAGAAGCTAAAATACCTGAATTAAAAGTAACGGCGGTTAATATAGAAAAAGTAGAATAGATTGAAGGTGATGAATATGAATGTTATTTTGTTGGCAGGTGGTGAAAGTAGTAGATTTGGCAGTAATAAAGCTTTTATCGAATTGAATAATCAACTGATGGTTGAAAAAATAGTGAGAAAGCTTAATGATTATTTCAATAAAATTTACTTAGTAGTTCAAAATAAAGATAAATATTCATTTTTAAAAGATGTAATAATTATAGAAGATTTAATACCTGGAATAGGGCCCTTAGGGGGGCTCTATACAGGTTTGAAATATTCTGATCATGATAAAAATTATTTAACAGCCTGTGATATGCCTTTTTTGGAAGCTAATTATATTCGCTATTTAAAAAACTATGAAAAAGAATATGATGTACTTGTAGGTAAATATAATGGTTATTATGAGCCTTTTGCCAGTGTTTATAAAAAAGAGACATTAAAGGCGATTGAAAGAAATCTTGATTTAGGAAAAAGAAAGATTACTGATTTTTATAGTGAAGTTAATTTAAAAATTATTTCTGAAAAACAAATAAAAAAATTGGCTGATCCAGAAAAAATATATTTTAATATTAACTACAAAAAAGATTTAGAAAAAATAAATAAATTTTGTAGTTGATAAAATTTTATAATGCTTTATTTAGGCTGAGGTGAGATTAAATGACAGATTTTTTTGAAAAAAAGGAGATTTTGAGGTTTGAAAATAATAAATTTAAAAAAACTAATGATTATATAGTTAAAGAAGAATTTTATAGACTTATAGTTAATGGAGAGCATTATTATGATATTGCTGCCAGTCCTGTGTATGTAGAAGAGATGGCCCTGGGAAGAGCTTATTGTGAAGGGCTTATTGACGGATTGGACGAAGTATCTGAAATTACTTTTCTTAATGATAAAAATATAATAAAAATAAAAAGTAAAAAAGATTTTAAGAATAAGAATAAAATTACCAAAGAAAAAGATGACTATTTTATTAAAAATAAAATAAAACCTTCTTTAATATTTAAAATCATTAATGACCTCAGTTCTAAATCGAAAATATTTCAAAAAACAGGCGGAGTTCATAATGCTCTATTAGCAGATGAAAAAGGAGAAATAATTGCATTTAGAGAGGATATAGCAAGACATAATACTGTTGATAAAATAATAGCTTATATTTTGAAAAATAATTTTGACATTTCTAATAAAATTCTAGCTCTTAGCTGTCGCATTTCTACAAAAATTATTAATAAAATAGCAAAAATAGGACTTCCAGTTATTATTACTCAATCACCACCATCACTAAATGCAGTTAATATTGCAGATGAAAAAAGTATTACTATTGCTGGTTTTGTTCGAAAGGGTAGAATGAATGTTTATACTCATTCTGAAAGAATAAAGAAATAGCTTATAATAATCAAAAATAATATTTAGAATTTTAGAACTATTTCATTTTACTTGACAAATTGCTACTAAAGTTATATTATAATTACTAAATATAAATAAAAAATAATAACAATGAACAGGAAGAGTAATTCCGCTATACTGACAGAGATTGGAGTTCAAAGGCTGAAAAACTCCTCAGTTAAAAGGAATGAATGTCGCCTGGGAGTTACTTGAATGAAATTAAGTAGTTCAAGTCGGTTTATAACCGTTATTTAAATTGAGTACTGATTGCAATTTCTAGCATAAATGAGAGTTGCAGTTGGAATTTAAGGTGGTAACTACGAAAAAAGGTCCTTTTTCGTCCTTAACTGGACGGGGGAGGACTTTTTCTAATTTTTATATAAAAAGTTTATTAAAATAAGAGGAGGATTTTAAAATGGCAGAATTAAATAAAACTTATGATCCTGATCAGGTTGAAGACAAATGGTATGATAGTTGGGAGAATAAAGGATATTTTAAACCAGAACTTGATGAAAACAAAGAAGCATACAGTATTATGATGCCGCCCCCAAATATAACCGGGCAACTACATCTAGGTCATGCTCTTGATAATACTTTGCAGGACATTTACACTCGTTATAAGAGGATGCAGGGATTTGATACTCTCTGGTTACCAGGAACTGATCATGCAAGTATTGCAACTGAAGTTAAAGTAACAAATAAGTTGAGAGAAGAAGGAAAAGAAAAGGCAGATGTAGGAAGAGAAGGTTTTATAGAAGAAGCCTGGGAATGGAAAGAGGAGTATGGTGATAGAATAACAAGTCAATTAAGAAAAATGGGATCTTCCTGTGATTGGTCTAGAGAAAGATTTACGATGGATGAAGGTTGTAATAAAGCTGTAAGAGAGGTTTTTGTTGACCTATATGATAAGGGGTTGATATACCAGGGAGATTATATTGTAAACTGGTGTCCGGATTGTCATACTACTTTATCTAATGTTGAGGTAGAACATGAAGAAAAGGAAGGAAAGATATATCATCTTAAATATCCTTTTAAAAATAAAGAGGGACATATTACAGTAGCTACTACCAGACCTGAAACCATGTTAGGTGATACGGCTGTTGCTGTTGATCCTGATGATGAAAGATATAAAGACCTAATTGGAGAAACTGTAATCTTACCATTAATGGATAGAGAAATAACTATTATTAAAGATGAATATGTGGATAGTGAATTTGGAACTGGTATGGTAAAGGTTACACCAGCCCATGATCCTAATGATTTTGAAATAGGAGAAAGACATGATTTAGAGATAATTAAAGTTATTGATGAAGATGCCAAAATGACTGAAGCTGCTGGTGAATATGCAGGACTTGATCGTTATGAATGTCGAGAAAAAGTGGTTCAAGATCTTGATGAAAAAGATCTATTAGTTAAGATAGAAGAACACGAACACTCAGTTGGTCAGTGTTATCGTTGTGATACAGTAATTGAACCTATGGTTTCTAAACAGTGGTTTGTAAAAATGGAACCTCTGGCAGAACCAGCCATAAAAGCTGTTAAAGAAGGAGATATTAGGTTTATTCCTGAAAGATTTAGCAAAGTTTATCTAAATTGGATGGAAAATATTGAAGATTGGTGTATTTCCAGACAACTTTGGTGGGGACATAGAATTCCTGTCTGGTATTGTCAGGATTGTGGAGAGGTAATAGTAGAAAAAGAAGAACCAAAAACCTGTCCAGCCTGTGGCAGTGAAAATTTAAAACAGGATGAAGATGTATTAGACACCTGGTTTAGTTCTGGACTCTGGCCTTTTTCAACTTTAGGCTGGCCTGAAGACACTCAAGACTTAAAACATTTTTATCCTACTGATATGTTAGTTACTGGTAGAGATATTATCTTTTTCTGGGTAGCAAGAATGATTTTTATGGGCTTAGAATTTATGGATGAAATTCCATTTTCCGATGTATATATTCATGGTTTAATTAGAGATGCCCAGGGAAGAAAGATGAGCAAATCATTGGGTAATGGTATTGATCCGATTGAAGTTATTGAAGAATTTGGAGCAGATGCTTTAAGATTTACATTAATTAAAGGAAATACTCCTGGTAATGACATGCGTTTTAGAGAGGAAAGACTGGAAGCAAGTAGAAATTTTGCAAATAAGATCTGGAATGCATCAAGATTTATTTTGATGAACATTGAAGACTTAGAATGGGATAAAATCGATGAAGAAGAACTTGAATATACTTTAGCTGATAAATGGATGATCAGTCGTTTTAATAAAGTAACTGCAAAGGTAGAAAAGGCTCTTGCTAATTATAATTTTGGTCTTGTAAGTGAAACACTTTATGACTTTATCTGGAGTGAATTCTGTGATTGGTATATTGAACTTATAAAACCTCGTTTATATCAGGATGAAGATCTAAGTGCCAAAAGAACTGCTCAATATGTGGGTACAAATATACTAGAGGGTATTTTGAGATTGTTACATCCTGTTATGCCTTTTATTACCGAAGAAATTTGGCAAAAGCTTCCTAATGGTACTGGTGAAAGTATTATGTTAGCTAAGTGGCCTGAAGTAGAAGAAAATAAAATTGATGAAAAAATTGAGAAGGAAATGGACATTGCCATGGATGTAATAACTTCAATTAGAAATATTAGAAATGAAATGAAAGTAAATCCTGGTAAACAAATTGAAGCTATTTTAATTTCTGAAAATAAGATAGATATTTTGGAAAAAGGTGAAGATTATATTAAAGATTTAGCTAAGGTTGAAGATCTTTCTATTAAAAAGGAAGTTGATAAAAAACCTGATAAGTCATCTACAGCTATTGTTAATGGTATTGAAATCATTTTACCTCTTGCTGGTATGGTTGATATTGAAAAAGAAATAAAAAGACTTGAAAAAGAATTAGATGAGATAAAATCAGAAATTAAAAGAGCTAAAGGAAAATTAAATACTGATGGTTTTGTTAATAAAGCTCCAGAAGATGTAGTACAGGAAGAAAGAGATAAGCTTGAAGAATATAAAAATAAAAAAGAAAAAATAAATAAAAGATTAAAAGAGCTTAGAAACTAAATGGATTTATTTTCTTAACTTAACATGGAAATCCTTGAGGGTTTATATCTCAAGGATTTTTGTGTTTGGATTGTGATTTTAATTATTTGACCACCAGCTCTATATGTAATAAAATATTAATAGTGTGTACTTGTGGAAAGGAGGTTTTTTTATGAGAGATTTTCATTATAAGAAATATAAAGCCAAATCTCTCTATGATTATGAACCCTGGAGAATAACTGAAGACAAATTTAAAGTTGAAAATAATCATCATAATGAGTCTATATTTGCTTTAGGTAATGGATATATGGGATTGAGAGGAACCTTAGAAGAAGATTATTCCGGGCCAAAAGAAACAACAACACCTGGCTTTTATATAAATGGAATTTATGGATCTGAAAGAATTATATATGGAGAGGAAGCACCTAATCAACCAGAAGAAACCCAGACTATTATTAATTTAGCTGATTGGACGTCAATAAATATTTATATAGATGGAGAAAAATTGGATATATTAAAAGGGGAAGTTGTAGATTATAAAAGAGTTTTAAATATGAAAGATGGATATTTAAAAAGAAGCTTTTTCTGGATAAGTCCTCAGGGTAGAAGAATGAAGATAAATATTACTCGCCTAATTTCTTTGAAATATCAACACAATGCAGTTATAAAATTTTCTATAAAACCACTTAATTTTTCTGATAAAGCAAAATTGATATCCAAAATTGATGGTGCTGTTACTAATCATCATCATTTTAGAAAAAATAAGGTAGTAGAAACTCTTGATAGGGGCTTTTCAGGGGATAAAGGTTATTTGATGCAATATGCTGAAAGTACAGATTTGAGTGTTAACCTGGCTGTTAAACATAGAATTAATGATAATTATAAAGATGACTATTATATTGAAGAATCAACTGGTCCAGAAACAGTTGTTTATGAATATAAATTTGATCTTGAAAAAAGTAAGGAATTTTCTATTGAAAAATATGTTTCAATTCATACTTCTTTAGATATATCCAGAGAAAGATTAATAAATCGTTCTTTTAAAAATTTAGATAATATATATAATTTAGGTTATAAAAAATTAAAAGAAGAGCAAAAATTATTTTTAGATGACTATTGGGATGATGTAGATGTTATAGTTGATGGAGATCCTGGTTTACAGCAGGCATTAAGGTTTAATGCTTTTCATTTACTTCAATCTACAGGAAGAGATGGTTTTAGTAATGTACCAGCAAAAGGATTGACAGGTGAATTTTATGAAGGGCATTATTTTTGGGATACAGAAACGTATATTGTACCTTTTTATTTATATAATAGACCTGAACTGGCAAAAAAATTACTGGTATATCGTTATAATATTTTAGATAAAGCCCGGATAAATGCTAAGAGAGTTAAGTTAGATGGAGCTCTTTATCCCTGGCGAACTATAAATGGCTATGAGGCTTCTGGCTTTTTTATGGGTTCAACTGTACAATATCATATAGATGCTGATATTGCTTATGCTATTTATCAATATGTTACAGCAACTGATGATTATCAATTTTTATATAAAGCTGGAGCAGAAATACTAGTAGAAACTGCCAGAATGTGGTACAGTTTAGGCAGTTATATTGATATCCGTGATGGTGCTTTTTGTTTTAATGAAGTTTGTGGTCCTGATGAATATAAACCAGGTGTAAATAATAATTGTTATAATAATTATATGGCAAAATTTAATTTAGAATATGCAGTTAATATAGTAAAAGAAATGCAGGAAGAGGTTCCTGATTTATATACTGAATTAAAGAAAAAAGTAGATTTAAAAGAAAGCGAATTATTTAATTGGGAAAAAGCTTCAGCAAATATTTATCTTCCTTATAATGAAAAATTGGGTATTAATCCTCAGGATGATTCATTTATCTATAAAAATCCAATAAATTTAGATAATATACCAGATGAGGAATTACCACTTGTTGATAATTGGCATCCTTTGACTATCTGGAGATATCAGGTGATAAAACAGGCAGATGTTATTTTACTTATGTTACTTTTGGGAAATGAATTTAGTCTTGAACAAAAGAGAGCTAATTACGACTATTATGAACCTAAAACTACCCATGATTCTTCATTATCACCGGCAGTTTATAGTATAATAGCTGCAGAAATAGGATATTATGACGATGCCTACAATTATTTTAATCAAATAGCCCGTCTTGATCTTGATAATTATAATGAAAACACCTATCAGGGTGTTCATACTGCAGGGATGGGAAGTGCCTGGATGACTATGGTTTATGGTTTTGCAGGTATGAGAAATTATAAAGGAGTTTTACATTTTAATCCTTATTTACCTGAAAAGTGGGATAGATATAAATTTACAATCAAATTTAAAGGACGTGAGATTTTAATAGAAATAGATGAAGATGGTGCCCATTATACTTTGTTGGAAGGTGAAGATTTATCTATAAAGCATTTAAATGAAGATCTTCTAATTTCTCAAGAAAAAAATATTACTGTACCTTTAAAAGATTAATTATAAAAAATGAGGAGTTTTTAAAATGAAGGAATCAGAAAAGAAAATCTATTTTATGCTGGCTGCTGGAATATTTATAATATCATTTGCTGCAATTTTAATTAATCTTGCAGATGCACCACCAATGATAATTGCTTTTTATAGAATGTTTTTTAGTGCCCTGATATTAACTCCAATATTTTTAGTTAAATATAGAGAAAAGGCAAAGCTATTTTTAGATTATAGACCTGTAATAGTAGGTTTCTTTTTAGCTATTCATTTTATACTCTGGATTACAGCTTTTGAATATACTAATGTGGCTAATGCAGTAATTTTTGTTGCAATGCAGCCTTTATTTACTCTTTTGTTGGAATTTTTATTTGCAAAAGAAGATCTGCGTCAGGGAGTAGTAATAGGTGTTATTTTTGCTTTAGTTGGTAGTATTATTATTAGTATGGGCGATATAAATATGCTCTTTTCTAAAATTTGGGGAGATTTACTTGCTTTAGCTGCCTCTGTTTTTGCTGCTTTGTATTTATTTATTGGAAGAAGTTTGCGAAGAAAGGTTGATTATTTCCCTTATATTTACATAGTATATACTTATGCAGCACTTTTTTTAGGTTTATTTGTATTGATAAGAGGACTGCCATTTCAAGGATATGGACAAATCAATTATTTGTATTTCCTAGGACTGGCTTTAGGGCCTACCTTAATTGGTCATTCTGTTTTAAATTATTCAGTACGTTTTGTACCTACTACTATAGTTTCACTTTCTATTTTAGGTGAGCCTATTTTTACAACAATTTTAGCCTGGTGGATTTTGGGTGAGGGTATAACAATGGTAACTTTAATTGGAGGTTCATTTATTTTAGGTGGAATTTATTTATCAGTAACTAGAAAAGGAAAAACTGACTCAAAAGTTGAGGAAGGAGAAGTAATAATAAATGAATAAGAGTATTATAAAAAAAGCACTGAAAATAAAATTATTTATTACTGATGTTGATGGTGTATTAACAGATGGAAGTTTAATTCTTGGAAATAATGGAGAAGAGTTTAAATCATTTAATTCTCAAGATGGGATGGGAATTAAATTATTACAAAAAAATGATATAAAGGTTGCTATTATTACAGGGAGAAGTTCAAAAATAGTAGAAAACAGGGCTGAAGAATTAGATATTAAAGAAGTTTATCAGGGAATAGATGATAAAATAAAAACATTTAATAATTTGTTAGATAAATATTCTCTAAACTCTAATGAAGTTTCTTATATTGGAGATGATTTAAATGACCTTCCAGTATTAAATGAAGTGGGATTATCTTTTACAGTAAGTAATGGAGTTGATAAAGTTAAAGAAAATGTAGATTATGTAACTGAAAAATCAGGTGGAAAAGGTGCTGTCAGAGAAGCAGCAGAATTGATTTTAAATATACAAAGTGATTTTAATGGTGGTGAGGTTTTTGATACGGAAAGGGATTGACAGTTATAAGAAAAATTTAGCTTATGCTACCAAAAACAGCAAGTTATTTTTACTTAGCTGTTTTTTTGTTTTTCTAGCCAGAGGAGGATTAAGAGTTTTATTTAATCTTTATGTACAAACTTTAGGTTATTCAGAACAATTTATTGGTAGTATTTCTTCAGCACGTTTTATAGTTGCAGGTATAATAGCAATTCCTTCAGCAATTCTGGCAGCAAGAATTGGATTTAAAAAAACATTATTATTTTCGGTGTTTTTAGCTATTTTTTCTATAAGCGGGATAGCACTTGCCGAAGGTAAAAACTCATTAATTGTATTTAATGTACTTTGGGGAGCAGCAAGTATGGTTGTTGGGGTTGTTACTGCTCCGTTTTTAGTAAAAAATAGTAGTCCGGAAGAAAGATCTCACCTGTTTGGTTTAAATTTTGCTATGATTATGATCACAGGTATGATTGGTAAATCTTCATTTGGATTTATAGTAGATTTATTAAAAAATAGTTTTGAAGCAGTAATGGCCTATAAGATTGCTATATTTATTATAGTAGCTCTTACATCTATTGGTTTAATACCTTTGTTTTTTCTGGAGCAGAAAAAAATAATTCAAAAAGAAGATATATCAGAACTTATTTTAAGAGTGAAAGATTTTGTTATTGAAGATGGAAGTATTAAAAAATTAATGGTCTACAGTGTTTTTATTGGGATAGGAGCAGGAATGATAGTACCTCTTTTTAATATATTTTTACATAATAAGCTTGCAGCTAGTGATAGTCAGATAGGATTAATTATGGCCCTGGCTAATACAGTTACAGCTTTTGGTTCATTGGCAACACCATTTTTAATTACATATTTAGGTCGAATTAAAACAATTTTTATTCCTCAGATGATTTCAATTTTTTTCTTAATGATGATTGCTCTTGCTGGAAATATATATATTGTAGGTACCGCTTTTGCTTTAAGAATGACTTTTATGAATATGGTAAACCCAGTTATTAGAAATTTTTCAATGGAAGTAGTACCAGAAAAGGAACAGGCAAATGCCAGTAGTATTATGAGGTCAATAAGAAGAATTGGGAGGGGTATTGGGTCATTTTTTAGTGGAATATTTCTTGGAAGTCAAATGTATATAATGCCTTTTGTAATTACAGCTATTCTTTATACAACAGCCAGTCTTTTCTTTCTTCATTTTTTCAAAAAATATAAATAAATAAATAAAATATTAAGACTTTTCAATTCCACCTTGACAAGAGGTGGATTTATCTTTATACTATGTTAAGGAAAATAAAATTGTTAAATAGTAACTATTATCATTTAGGTTATTATATTATAATATATCTAAGTTATTGAAGGAGGTGGAAATAATGAGAATTAAAGATAGTTTTGAAAAATTCCTTGCAATTGAAGATAAAAATTATAAAAAAGAAATGCAGGAGAGAAATGAAGAAAAAGTAAGAAGAGAAATGTATAATATGTCATTCATGTAATAAATATGTCGGAGGTGTTTTAATGAGTAAGATTAGAAATAGTTTTGAAAATGTAACCTCTATAGATGTTAATTTTCAAAGAGTAGAAACTAAATTTGATCAATCAAAGAGAAAATCTTTAATGGATGTTAGATCTATTTAACTTGAGTTAAAATAAAATCCAAAGAAGAAGGTAGGTAGTAATTAAAATGTGGATAAGGAAAAATGCTTTGAGTAGAGAGAGTAGAGTTAAATTGGAGAAGAAGCATAAGGATGATTATAAATAACTCCCTTGGCTGGTTAAAAGGAAACCAGCAAGGGAGTTTTTTTAATTTATTCGTTATCTTCAAGTTCATCGAGTCTTTGTTGTATGGCTTCTAATTCATTTTCTAGATTTTTAGCTACATTTTTAAGATAATTTTTTTCATCTTCTTTTGCAGCTTCAGTTTGGGGTGAATTAGCTGGCTGATTTGCAGGAGCATTTGCCGGTCCATAACCTGCAAAATTTCTATAACCTCTACCAAATCCACGACCAAATCCTCTACCAGGCCCGCGACCTCTTCCAAAGCCACGTGCTGCTCCCATTCCTGGGCCAGGTTCCATATAACCAGGTCTATTATTTCCAGCACAATAACCCATTCCACGTCCAGTCATTGGTCCATATCCATCAGGTCCTGTTCTATCTCCTCTTGGCATAACTATCATCTCCTTTTAATATTTGTGTTTATCTTTATTTCTTATATATATTATAAATCAATTATGAACGAATGTCAAGAATAATTTATATTTTTTATTTTTTATAGATTACTCTCCTTTACATATCATCATAATTATAATAAAATTACAATTGATAATAGGATACTTATAATCATTTAGGAGTGGTCTTAAATGGATGAAAAATTTGTTAAAGCAACGGAAATTATAAATGATTCCAGTCATGTTACAGTATTTACTGGAGCTGGAATTTCCGTTGAAAGTGGTATTCCACCATTTAGAGGCGAAAATGGTGTCTGGAATAAATATGATCATGCCCGCTTCCTTGCTTCCTCAAGAAGCCAGTGCAAAAGGGGCCAAAATAATTGAAGTTAACATTAAACCTTCAAATTATACTAATAATATAACAGATATATTTCTAGAAGGTAAAGCAACAAAGGTGATGCAAAAGTTAAATAGAATAATATAATAGAGGTGATTTGATGAAAGATTATTTAATCAGAGCAATAACTACTAATAAAGAAATCAGAGCTCTTGCAGTAAACTCAACTGATACTGTAGAAGAAGCTAGAAAAATTCATAATACAACTCCCCTGGCTACTGCCGCTTTAGGCAGAGTAATGTCTGGAGCCCTTTTGATGGGTTCGCTTGTTAAATCAGGTGAAGAAACTAGTCTTAGTATAAGAGGAAATGGACCAATAAAAAAGATATTAGTTGAAGCAAATCAACAGGGTGAAGTTAGAGGTTATGTTTCCAATCCAAATCTTCCACTCAAACTTACCAAGTCAAAAAAGTTAGATGTA
>Ga0209931_1000498_pt1 | contig 23393 bp, 22 predicted proteins | sample SalPonR1_B_D1_MG_FD_185697 | JGI IMG/M metagenome (GOLD analysis project Ga0209931, IMG submission 185697) | Salt pond soil microbial communities from South San Francisco under conditions of wetland restoration - Salt Pond MetaG R1_B_D1_MG... ...
ATTTTCTTTTTCTTCCCGACTTAAGGAAATGGCTTCAACTCATTAAAAAGAGTTATGTGGTACTATTTCTTATTTCAAGCCTGATAACTTCGATTGCTTTAAATTCACTACTATATCATAAAAATAAAGAGTTGGAGCCTCTTGCACAGAAATACCGGATTGCAAGGGCTAATGCTCTGACAAAAGAAATTCCGGTTGAATTTATATGCAAATATTTTTATCAACTGGATACATTATTTCCTGCAAATAAAGAAAATCTTTTAAAAGCTGCAATTACTATAGAAGACAGCATCAGGCAGGTAAAGGAACGCGAACAAAGAATTAAAGAACTGGATAGAGAATTAAATGAGTTAACCAATAAAAAATAGATATTATGATTTTTTCTGTAACAAGTTTAAAAGGTGGAACCGGTAAATCCACATTATCCCAGAATCTTGCCGTATGTTTTTCTCACATGAATTATAAAGTTTGTATCATCGATACGGATGAAAATTCAAGCTCAGTGCACTGGTCTGGGTTAAGATCTATTAATTTTCCGAAAATTACAGTTGTAGGATTAAATCAGGCTAAAGCGCTTAGAAACAATATTAATTCTATTCATAAGGATTATGATGTAGTAATTATTGATGGAACACCTGCATTAACAGAACTGGCAAGTACCATTATGTTAATTGGAGATATAGTTTTAATTCCTGTAAAACCGGGAGTAATGGATGTTTGGGCAACGGAAAAGTTATTGGAGCATTATGAAAACACGAAACTATTTAAGAATAATTCCCAGGCTTACTTTGTCTTAAATCAGGTTAATCCGATAACCAAAATCACAAAAGAAGTTGAAGAAGCTTTAGATGAATTTGACTTAACCGTATTAAATTCAAAATTGCATAACCGGATAGCTTATTCTGAGTGTATAAAAGGAGGGATAGGAGTATATGAATACGATGACCCAAAAGCTAAAAATGAGATTGTTTCATTAACCAATGAATTAATTGAGTTGATTAAATAGTACAATTATTTTTTCACACAATTATATCAAAACATCATAATATCATTGCATCATAACATAAAAACATAATAACATATTTATTAAAGAATGTATTTATTGATATATTAAAAAGAACATTTATGTCGAAAAAAACAAAACTCCCATCCACAGCAGAAACTCTGAAAAACAAAATCGATTTAAAGAAAAGCGAAAAAGAAATTGATGGTATTAAACAAGAAATAAATAAACTAAATAAACTGGAAGATGCCGAAAGGAGAAAAATAGATGAAATGCGTACATCTATTTTTCTGCCCAAGGAAATCCATAAAAAAATTAAAATCTATTGTGCACAGGAGGGTACTATTAGTATGAAAGATTTTATTACCCAGGCAATTATTAAATCAGCAAACGAGCTTATTAAAGATTAACTCGCTTTATGCTGATTATTGTAATTTTTCTCCATATTTTAATTAAATTTAGCTCATTTCATGGAGTTGTGAGAAAAGCAATAGAGTATTGCTCAAAATTAAGTGGATGCTATTATTTTAGTTATAAATACAATACACCTTAGTACCTTTTAAATTTATCGCACCAAAGGCACATCCCGATAATCCTAATTGCTCATTGTATTATCGGGATAAGCCTTTTCTAAAATGGAAATTAAGGACTTTCATTTTTATACCAGGTATCTTTCAACCTAAATCGAGCATTTTTGGTTGCTTAACGGATTGAATTAAGGATAGCTGAATTTAAATTTCCTAAGTGTTTGAAGATATAAAATTAGTGTTCCTGTATAAGTTATATGTAATTACTTTTAAACAACACTTTGTAAAAAAATAGGTTTTTTACTACCTTTAAAAAGTATAATAGAAAACTTAATAAAGTTTTGGCAATTTAAAATAAATGAATATGTATTGTAAAAAATGTGGTTCAAAAATAGATGTCGATTCAATTTATTGTTCTGTATACGGTATTAAGTTAAAACATGAATCAAATCCTATAATTAATTATTCTAAAAAACAATCGAATTCAAAATTAAATTCTGAAAAAGATTCTTCTTTGAAATATGATCTTACCTATAAAAATGATTATTCGTTAGTAATCGTAGGCATTGTTTTATTATTATTAATATCGCTATTTGGATTAACAACAGAATTACAAAGTGAAACATTAATTATTTTAGCAATAGTTTCGTTTTTTATTAGAGTAGGAATAATTATTTGGATTGTTAAAACTGCAGAAAAACTTTATTTAAATAGAACTTTTTGGGCAATTTTTGCATTTTTTTTTCCTGCTATCGCGGTGATAGTAATTGCATTTTTTAAAAAGAAAATTTATACAAAAAACTATTTTACTTTATCAGATGAAGATAAATCTTATTACAATAATAATTTAGCTTGTAGATATTTTAATGCAAAAAGATATAACGACGGGTTGAAACTTGTTAATGCAGCAATTGAATATAAAAAAAATAATCATGCTGCATATGATACCAGAGGAATGATAAAATATTACCAAAAGGATTATAAAAGTGCTCTGAAAGACTTAAATAAAAGCATTGAATTAGATTCAAATCATGCCATTAAATATTATCACCGTGGGTATATATTAAAAAAACTAGGTTTAATTGATAATGCTATGGAAGATTGGAATACCGCAGTAGAAATGGGCCTTGATCGAGCAAAGACGGCGATAGAGAATAATATTGAATAGTCTAAAATAATTTACACTAACAAATATCTATTATTAACAATTGTTTAAAAATCTAAGGTGCAACATCCTGTAAATCATATGCTTATTAGATGTTTGTAACTTAAATAATTATAAAGTTTTATTTGTTCAATTTTACAGTTTATATTTGTATATACAAAAAGGCAGGAGTAAGAAAATGATCAAACTCCTGCCTCGGTTGAGAAAATCCGTGAAAGGTAAGACTTGTAATACTTAGGTTTATGAAACCGATTCTTAAAGTCAGCCAGTATATATTTGCTGGTGTCCCTTTCATCGGGTTTTTCTATTTGCTAAATTAAACATAGTTAAAGGTTTGGGCAACCTGTTTTAGTTTGTATTTTTCAACATTTCATTGGAGTTATTAACTTTACTTCTTAATCACCTATAAATTTTTATAATACTGAACTTAAGTATTATAGCAAAAAAAATCAAAATCAAAATTTTCATTAAATTATATTTACACAACGATTGTTAATAATCCTTGGAAACGTAGGGTTTAAATGGATATTAAGCATCAAAAAAGTTTATAGCCATTGGTTTTGGGATAACACGGTTCGATTTGTGCCACCGATTCCGGTCAAACTATGCCATTGTATTATCCAAAATTATAAACAATACCTACTGAATGAAATCCCGACCCACCAAAGCCACATCCCGATAATCCTGCTTGTCATTGAATTCCCGGAATGAGCCATTTTTTATCCTTAAGGACATTTATTTTTATGCCGGGTCTCTCCCACTTCCAAGTAAAAATAAAAGACCTTAATCTCACACCATTTAAATCTTATTTCTAACCAACCGGTAAAGTTTAGCTATGAAAAGGGTTTAATGAATAATTCGTTACGAAGTTAGAAAATCCTTTTGAAATGAGCCCGCAATGCCATTTCGCAATCCACAATAGAAATCCGGCATAAAGCCGCTAACGCTATTTATACGGATATCTATTGCTCGAATTCAAAACGATTTTCAGTTATGGTTCCGAATTCTTAATTAAAAACACCGGAGCCAGGTGGATAAAGTCGCGCACCACTGTTATGAATAAATCAGTTAAAAATCGTGATGAAAATTTTGGTATTTATCTCTACATTCTCGAGCTACAAAACGGGAAATATTATGTAGGAATAACTAATAATCCAAATGTAAGATTTAACAACCACAGAAATGGTGAAACAACTTATTTTGTAAAACAAAATCTACCAATTATAACAATTCAAAAAACATTGCTTAAAACCACCAATAGAAAAGAAGCTGAAAAGATAGAAACAAAGAAAGCTTTACAGTTAATGAAAAAACATGGTATAGAAAATGTAACCGGTGGATTCTTAGCCGGGGATTATCACGATAAAATCATAGCACTAAAAATGCTATTCAATGCAAATATTGACTGAAATTAATTTCAATCCGATCAGCAAATTTATGCCCGATTTAAGAACCCGTCAAGACCAAGGCAAGTGTTCTGCCGCAGGCGCAACACAGAACAGTCTTGACTGAACCTTAAATCGAGCATTTTTGGTTGCTTAACGGATTGAAAATAGTGTATAATATTGAAGTAAAGTAAATAGCTTTTTATAATAAATCTTACTAAAGTTTATAAATATCTTATATTGCAGTATATCTGTTAGACATTGTTTTTTTAAGCAAAAATTTAAGGCCATCAAAAATATAATTCGCTCAAAACGGGAAAGCTTTTTTTGGTTAACTTTGAGTGAATTTTAAAATTTTAAATTATGATAAAAGAGAATTTCCTTACAGTAACGGCATATAATGTTGGTACTGAAAAAAGAGAAGAATTAAAAGTAAATTTTGATTTAATTGGAGCAATACATGGAAATAATGTTTTGCTAAAGGATTCTCAAACAGAATTGTTTGTAGGGACCGAAAGATTTAGTGATTTTGAGTTACCTGAAAGACATGTAACAATAATGTAAATTGATTTTTTAAGTACGAAATAATATTCAAATTTACTCTTGTTATTTTAGTTTCATTCTGCATAAATTATTAAAAAGTGATAATGTTTGCGAAATAAAACTAATCTTGATTTTGCTTTGTTTTTATAGGAAATCATTCAATTCTTTAGTATCTTTCTGCATTAATTATCGGAAAATGATATTGTTTGTGAAATAAAACTAAAAATGACTATTGCTGAATATATAAATGAGTTGTTAAGTAGGGAAGAGTATTCTTTTTCCTGGGAAGAGCTTATGCAAAACTCAACACGAACAAAAGATAGTTTAACTAATGAATTGTCAAGACTAGTTGATAAAAAGCGAGTACTCAATTTAAGAAAGGGGTTTTATCTGATTATACCACCTAGATACAGTAAGCTAAAAACTTTGCCAATAAGCTTATATATTGATAAGCTATTCAAATATCTAAGTAAGGATTATTATGTAGGTCTGTATTCTGCTGCTAAATTTCATGGTGCAAGCCATCAGCAGATTCAAAAAGATTATGTGATTGCTTCTATGCCATCGAATCATAATATAAAAAAGGAAGGTATCGCTATTGATTTCTTTAATATTACTAATTGGCCCAAAAACAATATAATCAAAAAGAAATCGGATGCAGGTTATTTTAATGTTTCATCACCTGGACTAACTATGGTTGATTTGGTTCATCATCATCTGAAAATAGGTGGATTAAATAGGATGATGGCAATAATTGAAGAGTTAACAGAAGAGTTAAATATTGACGATATAAATGATTTATTATCCTGGTATCCTTATAAAAGTACAATTCAAAGAGTAGGATATTTGTTGCAGCATTTAGAAATTGAAAGTAGTTTAATAGATCCATTTCATAATTATTTAGAAAGCAAAAGATATTTTCCTGTATTATTAAGTCCGAAAAAAGATCAAAAGGCAGGAAAAGTAGATAATATATGGAAAGTTGATGTGAATCTTGAATTAGAAAGTGATTTATGATACCAAGACCAAATATAGCCAAATGGCAAGAGCAAGCTCCATGGAGAGACTTTGCACAAGTAGAACAAGATTTAATAATAAGTAGAGCATTAATTGCAATATTTAGTGATGTTTTCTTAAAACAAAATCTTGCTTTTCGTGGTGGAACAGCATTACATAAACTTTATCTCAATCCAGCTCCAAGATATTCAGAAGATATAGATTTGGTCCAGGTAAAAGAAGGGGCAATAGGTGATATTTTAGATAAGATTGATGAAGTTATTGACTTCTTTGATGAGAGAAGAAAAGTTAAACAAAAAGCAAATAACAATACTATCACGTACAAATTTATATCTGAACATGAAGAAATTCCATTAAGGCTTAAAATTGAAATAAATTGCAGAGAGCATTTTAATGTGCTGGATTTAAACAAAATTGATTACGAAATTGAAAATGACTGGTTCACTGGTAAAGCAGAGATTGTTACCTTTCAATTGAATGAGCTTTTAGGAACTAAACTAAGAGCATTATATCAAAGAAAGAAAGGACGTGATTTATTCGATTTGTATTATGCTAATCAAAATGCTGAACTCGATTTAGACCAAATTGTAAATTGTTACGATGAGTATATGAGCTTTGCTGTGGAAAAGCCACCATCAAAAAAGGAATTTTTAGATAATATCGAGTTAAAAGAAAAAGATCCGGTTTTTCTTGGTGATATGGAAGCTTTGTTAAGAAATGGATTAGTGTATAATTCAGAAGAAGCCTTTGAGTGGCTAAAAAAAGAATTAATTGAGAAAATGAAATAATATTATGAATTTAAACCTTGTTAAACCCCGAAAAGCTCTAAATAAAGCTTTTCTTAAAGTTAAACCCAACAGAAGCGAAATTGAAAACTTTAAAGCAAATTTAATTACGCTTTTGGATACCATTAATGAACACGAATCAGAAGAGTTTCATAAAAACCTGGTTTCTCAATTTTTAAAAGATACTTACTACAAAGACAATCACTATATCAATACCAAAGGAAGAAACGACCTGGTTGTTCATAATGGCAAGGATGCAAAAAGCACAGTTGGTGTAATTATCGAAGCAAAAAAGCCGACTAATAAAACAGAAATGCTTCGTAAAGATAAGATCAACACTAAAGCATTGCAAGAACTGGTATTGTATTACCTGCGCGAACGAATTACACAAAAGAATCTTGAAATTAAGTACGTTGTAGCAACCAATATTTACGAGTGGTTTATATTCGATGCAAGTATTTTCGAAAGAGAGTTTGCTCAAAATAAAGGATTAGTTAAGCAGTTTCAGGATTTCGAAGAAGAGAGACTATCCGGCACTAAAACTGATTTCTTTTATAAAGAGATTGCCGAACCAGCCATTGAAAATATTAAAGACGAGATAGAATTTACATGGTTTGATATCCGCGAATACGAAAAACCATTACGTAACAATGATAAAAAAGATGATAACAAACTTATTGCATTATACAAATTGTTATCACCCGAACATCTGCTAAAACTCCCATTTACAAACGACAGCAATACGCTTGATAAATCGTTCTATAACGAATTATTACATATTATTGGTTTAAAGGAAACCAAAGAAGGAAGCAAAAAATTGATTGGCCGAAAACCGGAAGGCGAAAGAGACCCGGGATCATTCATTGAAAATACCATCACAATTCTGAAATACGAAGATTGCCTGAGCCAGATTAAAGCTTCGAATTATGGCGACACCAAAGAAGAACAGTTGTACAATGTGGCTTTGGAACTGGTGATTACCTGGATTAACCGGATCCTGTTTTTAAAACTGCTCGAAGGACAGCTGGTGAAATATCATAAAGGCGATAGCTCATTTAAATTCTTAAATTTTGAAAGGATACCCAATTACGATAAGCTAAACAAACTTTTTTTCCAGGTGCTGGCCATAAAAGAGCAGGAAAGAAATGAGCTGGTAAAAAAAGAATTTGAAAAAGTGCCCTATCTGAACAGCTCATTATTCGAACCCAACGAGCTGGAGCATAAAACGGTTCGCATTAGTAACCTGGAAGACGAATATACACTTCCTTTATTAAACACAACCGTACTGCGCGATAAAACCGGCAAACGCCAAAAAGGCGAAAAAGTAACTATCGAATACCTTTTCCGGTTTTTAGATGCCTACGATTTTGCCGGAGAAGGCGCCGAAGATATCCAGGAAGATAATAAAACATTGATTAATGCATCGGTTTTAGGGTTGATCTTCGAAAAAATTAATGGTTACAAAGACGGTTCATTCTTTACACCTGGTTTTATCACCATGTACATGGCCCGCGAAACTATTCGCAGAGCATTGGTACAAAAATTTAACGAAGAAAAACACTGGAATTGCAAAGATTTTAACGAGCTGTACGATAAAATTGACAATAAAGAAGAAGCCAATAAAATAATTAACAGTCTGAAAATTTGCGATCCGGCAGTGGGCTCGGGACACTTTTTAGTTTCTGCATTAAACGAGATAATTGCTATAAAAAGCGAATTAAAAGTGCTACTTGATAACGAAGGCAAAACATTGCGCGACTACCATGTAGAAGTACAAAATGATGAACTGATTATTACCGATGAAGACGGCCGTTTTTTTGAATACAACCCTAACAGCCACGAAAGTCAGCGAATACAGGAAACCCTGTTTCATGAAAAACAAACCATTATCGAAAATTGCCTGTTTGGCGTTGATATAAATCCAAATTCTGTTAAAATTTGCCGCTTGCGATTATGGATTGAGCTTTTGAAGAATGCTTATTACAGGCAGGGAACCGAAGAACTGGAAACACTGCCTAATATTGATATAAATATAAAAGCAGGTAATTCCTTGATTAGCCGTTATGCCTTAGATGCCGATATTAAAAAAGCCCTGAAAAAGAGTAAGTGGACTATTGATAGCTACCGGATTGCCGTGATGACCTACCGCAATGCCAAAAGCAGGGAAGAAAAACGTGCCATGCAAAAACTGATAGACCAAATTAAAAACGATTTTGAAAGCGAAATTGCTGCCAACGATAAACGGGTTGTGCAACTTAATAAATTAAAAGGCGAACTATTTGCACTAACCACCCAAACAACCATGTTTGAACTGGGTAAAAAAGAAAAAGCAGAATTTAATAAGAAAGTTGAGAAACTAACCGATACCATTAACAAACGAGAAAGAGAACTGGAAGAGATTCGTAATAATAAAATTTATGAAAATGCTTTCGAGTGGCGGTTTGAGTTTCCTGAAGTTTTAAATGATGATGGTGATTTTGTTGGGTTTGATGCAATAGTTGGTAACCCACCGTATATTTCAATGTCTAAAATGAAAGGACAGTATATATATTTTGAAAAAGCCGATTATAAGACCTTATCAAAAGTTTCAGACCTTTACTGTTTGTTTTATGAAAAAGGGAATGAAATACTAAAAAAAGATGGTTTTTTGACATTTATAACCTCAAATTCTTGGCTAAGAGCAATATATGGCAATTTATTAAAAGAATTTATGATTAACAATATGTGTCCTTTAAGATTGATTAATATTGAGGATATACAAATATTTGAAGAAGCTACGGTAGAATCTAATATAATTACTCTTCAAAAAAGCAAAAAATCTTCCTCCTTCTTTGTAGTTAATATGACAGATGAGTACAAACGTAGTACTTCTTTAAGTGATTATTTTAATAAGAATAAATTTGAGTATCAAATTCCTTCATCCACAGAATGGTTTATTGGCGACGAAGCTTCAACTAAATTAAAAAAGAAGGTAGAAAATAACAGCAAGCTATTGAAGGATTTTAATATTAGAATTAATTTTGGAGTTAAAACTGGCTATAACCAAGCATTTATCATAAGTGAAGAAAAAAAGAATAAACTCATTGAGGAATCTCCAAATGCAAAAGAGATTATTAAACCGATACTTAGAGGACGAGATTTAACAAGATATAGCTTTGAGTACTCTAATCTGTGGATGATTTGTACTTTCCCCGCATTAAAGTTAGATATTCAAGATTTCCCATCGATTAAACAATACTTTGAAAATGAAATAGGTAAAACTAGATTAGAACAATCTGGAACTAAAGGGAGTAGAAAAAAAACAAGCAACAAATGGTTTGAAACACAAGACAATATTACTTATTGGCAGGATTTTATAAAACCTAAAATTATTTGGGGTGAAATATCTGATAAACCAAAATTTGTCTATGATTCTGACGGCTATTATGCCGAAGCTACAACATTTTTAATGACAGGAGAAAAATTAAAATATTTATTAGCAATACTTAATTCTAAATTATCAGAATGGTATTTTATGCAAATTGGCACTACAACTGGCATGGGGACAAATCGTTGGAAGAAGTACAAAATAGAAATGATGCCTGTTAAATTAGTTCCTAATAAAGAACAAATGGCTATCGAAAAATTAGTTGAAAAGATTATTGATGCAAAAAGATTGAATCCATCTGCCAATATAGATGAAATGGAAAAAGAAATAGATCAGTTAGTTTATAAACTTTATGGTTTAACTGAAGAAGAGATTGAGATCGTTGAGAATAGTTAAAAACAAAAAAATGAAATTATATTAAGTGTAATATAACTTATTAAACAAAAAATTATTAAATTCGTTTAATTTCATAAAAATAAAAGCTAAACAATGATACATGATGTAGATGAATTTTTAATTGGAATTGCCTTTGGAGTAAGATATCGAGCAAATTTTGCAATTGAAGATCAACTTGGAACAATTGTAGACCAAATTTTATATTCTAAAAACTCTTATTTTAACAAACATGTATTTCCATTAGTTGAACGAAGAGTTAATGAAAAAGTATTAATTGATCCAAATACAAAAGATGTACTGACAATTAATAATTCAAATATAATATTGGAGATAAACTTTAGTGAAAAATTCAATTTGTCAAGTATTGATGATCTAATTGAAAACTTTGACAGACAAATTATAGATGGTGTTCTGAAAAGATTTGATATTACCGAGATCGCAAGAGTTGGTTTTATAAAAAGGTATTTATTTAATATTGATAAGTTAGCAAAAAATTTCATAAAGAAAACAATAGGGCAAACTTTGGATGGGGTAAACGATATTGATTTGAAGTTCTCAAGGAAATTCCCTGTTCCAGAGTCACTGACAAAAAAGAATATTTATGATTATGATAATGCTATTTTTAATATAATTAAGCGAGCAGATAAGGATGAACTTTATATATCAGTTGATTATCAGAAATATTTTGAGCCATTTTTACAATCTTCAGTTGGTATTAATTTTCAGGATTTTGCAAAAAAAGCAAATGAATTTAATTCTAAAAATTATTTGAATTGGTTGAATACAAATTATAGTTTAAAAAAGAATGAGTAGGAATAGTTCACAACATACAGGCAAATCAAGATTTGAAAAGGAGTATTATAATAACTACATTAAAAAACAGGAATCAGAATCCACGGTAGATGAAGGATTGGAATTTAAGAATTCGGATAGCCCAGAGAATGAATATTCAGTTGCTAAAGTTGAAGCTCAAAGACCTATTCCAATAAAATATCAAATATATAAACATCTAAAAGAAAAGTGGATAGAATATGCTGTAATAATTTTTATTGCGATTATATCTTGGTTAATGGTTTATTCTAGAATTGATATTGCTACAATCCTTGAAAAGTTATCAAACGTGGAAAAGCGAATAGATAAAGTGGAAATAAAAGTTGAAGAAAATAAAGATTATAATCACCAGCAGGATCTTAAAATACAAAAGAATGAACTGAATATTCAAAATAGCAAAAAGAAGGATGATTAATCTAAAATAATATCACTACTAATTTTAAGATACAGCAGCTTTAATAGCTTTTTCAGTAGAATCTTTTAAAGTTTCATCCGTAAAACTATCCAGGTATGTTTGAGTGGTTTTAGGGTCAGCATGCCCCAGTTGTTCAGAAATTAATTCGGTCGATTCTCCTAAATATTTTAATATAGTCGCGAATGTATGCCTGGATACGTACGTTGTGAGATTTTTTTCTATACCAAGCTCTTTTGCAATGTCTTTTAAATCTTTATTTACCTGATCACGCTTTTTCGTTACTCGCTCTTTTATTTTTCTGGGTGTGTTATGGCTTTCTTTTAATATAGGGAATACATATTCGGAATCCTGTGTTATAAATGAGTATATGGTAATTATTTCTTTAATTACATCATATAAAGGAACGGTGTACTTTTTTCCGGTTTTCATTCTTATATACTCGAATTCCTCTTTTTTTATTCCTTCTTTTTTTAGTAAGCACAAATCAATAAAATTCATCCCCCGGCATAAATACATAAACTTAAAATAATTTAACGAATGGTATTCACTCTTATTAGGATCAGCTTTGTATTTAAATAACTCTTTCAACTCATCTAACTTTAGTGCTCTTTTTGGTGTTTTGGTATCTAAAAAAGCTAATGAGTAATTTTCAAAGGCGTAGTAATCAACTCCTTCTTCTTCTTTGGCCATATTGTTTAATGCTCGCAAAGTTCTTAATCGTAAGTGTATGGTTGTATCAGAACATGTTTTTCTTAAAAAATTAACCCAACCATTTAAAAGTTTTGGTTTTATGGTTTCAAAGGATATATCAGTATTTATACTAATGGATTCTAAAAACGCTTTAAACCTGTTTTTAGTTTGTTTATATATATCTGCATTACCGGTATCTCCATTCTTCTCCATCTCCATTACAACATCATCAAAATAGCTTAATACGGTTAATGCATTTCCTTTTCGGGTATAAGCTAAACTAAAATCTTCTATGGAGTAGTTTGGAGTATTTTTTTCGAGTTTGATGGCAACTTTCCTGGCTTTTTGTACTGTTTCATCAATATATTCATTCATTTGCCCTGCATCCTTAACTACAGATTTAAAGTATCCTTCTTTTTTCGACCATTCACGCTCAAGGCAATTAAAATCAGCACCTATTTTAAAATATTTTATTTTCCGGTCAATGGTTACTCTTAAAAATACAGGATATTTCCCGGAACTTAATTTTTTATGTTTTAATAAAACAGGTTTTATGGATGCTTTCATAAGAGATTTTTTGTTGGGTTAAACATAGGTTAAACAAATAATGAAAAAATATGTAATTATATGCAAAGATATGAAAAATTAAATACTTGTTATACTGCAATATACAAAAATTTATTAACATAAGAAATATAAACAAACCTGCCTTACAAGCAGGGGGTCACTGGTTCGAATCCAGTATCTCCCACTACTGAAAATCAAAAGGTTAGCAATATGCTAGCCTTTTTTTATAAATACCTTTATTGCTTTAAAATGGATAATTATTATTTCTACATAATTTATTCACAGCAACTTGATAAATATTATATTGGCCATACCTCAAATTTAGATGAACGATTAAAGAAACATAATACGAACCATAAAGGATTTACCGGCAAAGCAAATGATTGGGCCGTTGTTTATACAGAAATTCATCCTACAAAGGAATTAGCTTATGCCAGAGAGCGAGAAGTTAAAAAATGGAAAAGTAAAATACGTATTAAAGAATTAATATCGAAACCTTCCTCCGGCAGATAGGTTAAATTACCGGCTGGAAGCCGGTGATCCATACAAAATTTTTAGAGTTGCTGGAAAGGGCAGGTGTATAATTATTAACAACCGGCATTTTTTTACCGCCTGCTTTAGCTGGCGGTTTAAAAGTTAAATAAATTAAAGGCTTTAGCCGGTTATAATAATTCATAGCTCGTTCGCGTCTACAATCCGACCGAAAAGACTGTTTTGGTTAACGGTATATTTTTTATATTTTTATCTTCGGAAAATAAAAAATAATCATTCGATTAACCTTGAATAATTATGGAGAACAAAGATTTTACCCTTCCCGTTAAAACCGTTTGGCTTTTGGTTGCAAGTACTCTTTTGCTTACGTTTATTGCTTTTTTTGCTCAGGTTTACCAATGGGAATATAAACAAATTATTACAACCCTTAGCCTGATGTTTTTCTTTGCCTCATGGGTGATTATTTTTAATGACATGCTTCAACATAAAATCTATAATAAACCTTTTTGGATAATTACCATGTTTACGTTACCGCACCTTTCTATTCTTTTTTATACGATTCAGCGAAATAAGTTAATAAGACTTGGTCAAAAATTGGCTTAGCCTACTGTTCGGTTGCTTACAGTTTTTTATAACAAACAATAATTCACTAAAGTTTCGCACTTATTTTTTATGGAGTAAGATATTAATTTACAAATACATATTATTTTTGTGGTCCGGATTCTATAATAAAAGCACATTTTAACAAATGGATAGCAAAAGGATATCTATTTTGTACATTTTGACCCTTTCGGCTTTCGTATAGTTATCGGGACGCCACTTTCCCTTACAAAGGAAAGACGCTATGATATAAGGAACTACCAACTTAAAAGTTTAGTAGAAAAGAATTATCGAAGCTTTTTCCCCTAGTAAAGCAGCACATAAAACAGAGTTGCTAAACCAAAAAGTTTAGCAGTAAAACCAAATCGTGGCGTATTCACCTCTTGAGGAGACCTGCCTGCCCCGTGATGGCTTTAGCAACGGCAGGCAGGAATGTCCGACAGGACAAAGGGGTCAAAATGAATGTAAAATAAAATCATCAAACACCTTAAAATTAACTATTTGATGATCTTGTTGAATTAACAAAGGTTTGATTTATAGAATTTTATTAATTTGTGCGAAACTTTAGTAATTCATAATAAGGAGGCCTATAAATGAAAAGATATAAAATTATTAAAATGTCAACTTTGTGGTCAGCAACCCGGTTAGCGGAAAAAGTAGAAGAGGTTTTAAATAAAAAGTCTACGGAAAGATATGAAATTGTTTCCGTATCTTTTGGTATTAATGCCCTATTGATGGTAACTGCTTATATTACTGTCTGCAACTGAGAAAATTGGACAAACCATGGAAAATTATTGATGACCACACTCCCTGAAACTTTACGATTGGTTTAATTTGATAGCAACGACTGATTTGGTTATCAGTACAACTCAAGTTATCGAAATGAATTTAATGATAGTACAAATATTAATTGTAGCTATAAAAATTTTGTAGCATTTCAACATAATATTGAAAGAAATGTGCTGTATTGATTGTTTACCGGCTCGAAGCCGGTGATCCTTTTATGCAGGCTGCTATAGAAACTATATTACTCCTGTTGTTTATACTCAGCTACCTCAATTGGAATCTCTTTCTCAGTACAAAAAGAATGTACGTTATTTTTTATTATTTTTAGTTTCTCATAGGGTACCCAGCCAATTTTGAGCACTTTTTTGCGGCCCGATTTTTTGAAAAAAGTAATCGATGTAAACCCTAGTTTAACTTTATCGATGGTTTCCCAAATAATTCTTTCCGGTATTTTTTTGAAAAATCCAAACTGGTATTCCAGTGCAAAATCATCGCAACGGATAAACATTTTGGCATTATAGCCTATATAGCCAAAATACAGAAAGAATAGGAAATAAATTCCCAGGCTGATAAAAATCCAGGTTTCCATATTCTGTTTTTGATATAACAACCAGGATATTCCAACAGCAGATACTAAAAACACAAGGGTAAGGATGAGAATAAACCGCTTAAACCTCCGGCCTTTGTCTGCCGTTTGATTTAAATTGATGGCACAAGCTTCCATGATGATCAATTTGATGTTTACTCAAAGGTATTCATTTTCATGTATTTATTGAATATTGAACTTTATTTTTTATTTATTTGGTTTAATATGCCGGGAAAATAAGGATTGTATAATTTTAACGTACAGGAATGTGCATTAAACAATAAAAAAAGGATGCCAGCGGCATCCCATGTTTATAAATCTCTTTAGCTAATCTTTTCCAAAGTTCAAAACTTTGGAAAAGATGATGTTAAAAATATTCTCCTTTTGTTAGCTCTTTGTTAAACTTTGATATTTGACTCCTCTGGAGTCATTTTTATTATACTACTCACTTTTTATAAACATGAAAACCCTCCGGGTTTGTTTTTTTAAGCTAGTCAGCGGATGACTTGTCTGTTAACAATTGCTATTGTTTAATCTTAAGATGGGTTTAATTTATTAGTCATCCGCTGACTTATTTACAGAGATTTGAACTTAAAAATCTCGACGTTTTTTTAATATACTGAGACTAAATATTAATTAACCGGCCTTCCAGTGTAGTTATCTGGAGCCCTGATCCCAAACCAGTTGATTTTTAATACTAATATTTACTCACAATATTCATGTTTTGATGATTGGTAATTTCTTTGGCTTCGGGAGTAAATAAAAAGTTAATGCGTTCTTTATAATATTCCACAATTTTTCCACGAACCATTTTTAGGGTACTGTTGATCAGTTTGTTTTCTTCGGAAAATGGTTCACCTAAAACAGCAACAGCAGCAGGTAACCAACGCTCGGGAAATATTTTTTCATAGTTGCCGCCTTTTTTATACGCATCAATTTCTTCCTGTATTTTTTGTAGTGCCATTTTTTGTCCTTCTTTTTTGTCGAAAGACAAATCGTGTTCTTTCAGGTATCTTCGTAACGCTTCTTTATTAGGCATAATTAAACCTACCGTATAAGGGCTTTGATCATTATACAACATACATTGATCAATATATTTTGAATGCTGAATAAGTGTTTCTTCAATCGATTCGGGGCTGTATTTTTCGCCATCGTTGGCAATGAGCAAGCTTTTAAAACGTCCCAGAACGTAAAGAAAACCGTCTTTATCCATATAACCCATATCGCCGGTGTAGAGCCAGCCATCTTTTATGGTTTCGTTGGTTGCTTTTTCGTTTTTCCAGTAACCAATCATAATATTTTCGCCTCGCACAACAATTTCTCCTTTCTTACCCATAGGCAACTCATTTCCATGATCGTCACAAATTTTAAGGTCGATATTTTTTACCAGAAAGCCAGAGGAACCAAGTTTGTGGTTTTGTGGAGCATTGGATGAAATAATCGGTGCCGATTCAGATAATCCATAGCCTTGAAACATTGGAATTCCAATGGCATAAAAAAATCGTTGCATTTCAATATCAAGTAGCGCACCGCCACCAATAAAGAAATCAAGCTCGCCACCAAAGTTTTCGCGTATTTTGCTAAATAAAATTTTATCGAAAAGGTTTAATAAAGGTTTCTTCCAGGCATGTAAGATTCCGCCTTTGTTATAACCTTCTTTATTATAACTAAAGGCTAATTTCATCGAATAGTTAAAAAGTTTTTCGGCTTTAGGTCCTTTATCCTGTATTCCTTTTTCAATATTTTTCTTAAAATTTTTGGCTAACGAAGGCACACTCAAGAGTAAATTGGGTTTTACCTCCTTAATATTGGTAGGGATATTTTTTAAGGTTTCTATTGTTGACCGGCCGGCTTGTACAAAAGCCATACTGGCTCCGTTGGCAATAAAACTATAAATACCGGCAGTATGTGCAAAGGAATGATCTAAAGGAAGAATAAGCAGCGTTTTATAGGTTTCTGGGATATCCATTAAGCTGCATGCCTGTTCAACATTGGCTGTATAATTTCTGTGGGTAAGCATTATCCCTTTGGGATCGGCAGTAGTACCCGAGGTATAACTTATATTGGCCAAATCATTCGCCTGAACCGATTTTTTGGTTTCAATAAATTTATCTTTATTGGTTTTTAATAGATTTTCGCCCAGCTCAAGAACATCTTCGATAAAAATTTCATTGGAATCATATTCTTCCTGAGCATCGAGATAGATAATCTTTTCAAGATCGGGAAGATTATTTTTAATCTGTTTAATTTTTGATGCCTGATTTCCGGAAACAATAATAATTCGGGTTTCCGAATGTTCAAGCCTGAATTTTAATTCATTGGTAGCATCTAACTTTACCGATAAAGGAACATTTACCGCACCGGTATATAAAATTGCCAGTTCACTAATTACCCAATCATTTCTGCCTTCAGACAGCAAAGCAATTCTGTCTCCTTTGTTAACACGGAGGGCTAACAATCCCGAAGCCATGATTTCAACTTGTTTTAAGGTTTCCTGATAGGTGGTTGATTTATATTTTTCTGTTTCCTTTTCCCATAATAATGGGTTGTTTGCATACTTTTCTACATTCTGTTCAAAAAGATCAATAATTGTTTTCATGTGTTATGGTCTTTTGTTTAAGGAGGGCAATTTAAAAAAAATCTGTATATATCGTAGTAATTTTTCAGGGTTTATTTTTTCTTCACATGGCTCAAAATAAGGAGTTTATCTATTTAGATAAATATCTGTAGAATTACTAAAATGTTTACATACAGTTTTTTATAAAAATATTTTGATAATCTGATGTAATTTTCCTTATCTTTGTTTTAAATATAAAAATCATGATTAATCCTAATTCTATGAGAAAATTAATTTTTACACTAGCAGCAATTGTATTATTAACTTCAGGATGCGAATTTTTCGAAAAGAAAAAGATGTTTTCCAAAGAAGATACATTAGTTGCCTATCAACGCAGAGTTGACAGTTTACGAAAGGTTGACTCGATTAAAAAGGCAAAAGCAATTGCAAAACAAAAAGCAGAGCAAGCCCGTAAGGATTCGATCCGAAAAGCCGAACAAGAGCGAAAAAGATTATATAAATTTCATGTTATTGTAGGTAGTTTTAAAACACCAAAATATGCCGAAGCATATGATAATTTTATTATGCAGAAAGGATATAAGACAGAGGTGCTTCGCAACGAATATCAATTTCAGATGATTAGTATTGGTGCCTATAAATCGTGGCGCGAAGCCGTAAAAGATTTACAAAAAGCACGCGAAACGATTGAACCTACATCCTGGATTTATATTGATAACTAGTGCTTTATAAATGTTAATGGATAAAAGCGGCTACTATTTGTAGTCGTTTTTTATTTTTAACAATTTATCAAATGTGTGAAAAAACATTTTTTTTTTGATAATTAAATAATAGATTTGGTGATTCTTAAAAAAAAATGAAAAAATAATGGGAAAAGGTAAAACAATCAAAGACTCTTTTATAGCACGATGGGCTGTATTGTTGTTAGCCAGTGCCGTAATGTTTTTTAATTATTATTTTTATGATGCATTGTCTCCATTAAAAGATTTAATGCAAACTAACCTTGGATTTTCATCTACTGATTATGGACTTTTTATTTCAGCATACTCTGTGCCGAATGTATTTTTGTTGATGGCAGTTTTGGGAGGAATAATTTTAGATAAAATCGGTATTCGTATTACCGGTTTTTCTTTTATTTTATTAATGGGATTGGGTTCGCTGATTACTGCATATGGTGCTTCAGAGATGTTTCTTGCCGGTGGATTAGGATATCATTTCATGGACTCTTTTCTTACTCAATATAATCCATCTTTAAAAATGATGTATCTCGGATTTTTTATTTTTGGATTAGGTGCTGAAACGAGCATTGTAGTGTTATCTAAAATTGTAGTAAAATGGTTTAAAGGGAAAGAGCTGGCATTGGCTTTAGGATTAAATGTAGCGATTGGACGTTTAGGAACAGCCCTTGCTCTTAATCTATCACCAAAACTAGCCGAAACTCAATGGACAAATGCTATTTGGGTGGGTGTAATGTTTTTATGGATTGGACTGTTAACTTATATTATTTATATGTTGATGGATATTAAATTCGATCGGGAAGTTAAAGAAGATATTTCTCTGAAAGATCCTGAAGATGAGTTTAGATGGCGTGATTTACTTGATTTGATAACCAATCCAACATTTATATATATTACCTTATTGTGTGTTACCTTTTATTCTGCCGTATTCCCTTTTATTAAATATGCTCCTGATATGTTGATGAATAAATTTGGATTGGGCAGGCAGGAGAGCGGAAACATTACCTCATATCTGATGTATGGTACCATTTTTCTTACCCCATTATTTGGGTGGATTGCTGATAATAAGGGAAAAAGTGCTACTTTAATGTATTTGGGTTCAGCATTATTAATCATTGCCCATTTGCTTTTTGCCAAAACAATGATAACGCCCTATATTCCAGTAATATTGTTAGGAATAGCTTTTTCATTAGTTCCGGCAGCAATGTGGCCGGCTGTTGCAAAAATTGTGGGCGAAAATAAAATTGGTACTGCTTATGGTGCGATGTTCTCAGTCCAAAATTTAGGCCTATGGGCTTTCCCGATTTTAATTGGGAGTGTATTGGAAAAATCTAATCCCGGTGTAGCTGAAGCTAAGGCTGCAGGAGAGCATGCCGTTTATAATTATACAAATCCCTTATTAATGCTTGCTGGACTAGGAGTATTGGGTTTGTTTTTTGCTTTTATGCTTAAAAGAGCGGATAAAAAACAGGGTTATGGCCTTGAATTACCAAATATTGAGAAATAATAATCATTAATCATTAAAAGTTAATTTAGAATATTATGACTGAAACAATTAAAAAAACTTTAAAAGATTCTGCAGCCATACGTTGGCTGGTTTTAATCCTTATTAGTGGTTTAACATTTGGCACCTATTGGTTCCAGGATTTCTTTTCTGGTATTAAACCACTGATGATCACCGAAATGGGGATTACCAGTAGTCAGTTTGGAACCCTTATACAATGGACAACCTGGGCTAATGTGTTTGGGATGATCATTGTTGGAGGTATTATTCTTGATAACTGGGGAATAAAACGTACCGGTGTTGTATTTGGTTTGCTTGCCACCGTTGGAGCTGCACTAACAGCAGTTGGAGCTGCAGGTACTTTTACAAATACTACAGAAGGACAGATGTGGGTAATGATGATTGGCCGTTTATTATTCGGTTCAGGACTCGAAGTAGTTTGTGTTATTGCCATGCGTACTATTGTAAAATGGTTTAAAGGTTACGAGTTGGCATTAGCTATGGCCATTAATATGGGATTTGGCCGTTTAGGTTCTACCCTGGGTCAAGCATTATCAATTGATATTGGACAAGGTGTTGTTTCTCCTGCAGTTAATTTCGCCGCTACCCTAATTGGTATTGGTTTGTTGATGTTCTTAATATATATCATTTTTGATGTTAAGCTTGATAAACAGCTTAAAGAAGATGTTATTGAGGGTGAAGAAGAAGATAAATTCCGTTTCTCGGATCTTGTAAAACTAGTAACCAACCGTTCGTTTATTTTTATTGCATTACTATGTGTTACTTTTTATTCAGCCGTATTTCCATTTATGCAATACGCTCCCGATTTGTTAATTAATAAATTTAATTTTACTTACGACTTGCCTGAAAGTGCAACGGTAGCTATTTTGGGAAGTAAAGCATTGGGTAACCTGGCCATTTATCTTGGACTTTTTATTTTTGCATTGGCCATTACCTTAGTTCCTTCAAATATTGAAAAGAGAAAAAATAAAATCTTTTCGATTGTTGCTATTTTAGGTGTTTTTGTATTATTTATTTATGTCTTTTCTGATGTCTTTGGAATGTGGCTTAAAAACGGACCCAAAACAGCCAGCTTAATCCCGTTAGGTTCCATCTTATTTACTCCTATCTTTGGTAAAATTGTCGATAACAAAGGGAAAGCAGCTTCATTAATGATTCTTGGCTCGTTATTACTTATTTTTGCCCATATTTCGTTATCTGTTTTAGACAGCACCTTCCTTGGATATTTAGGTTTACTTGCCTTAGGGATTGCTTTTTCCTTGGTACCTGCAGCCATGTGGCCATCAGTTGCTAAAATTGTTGCAGAAAACCGATTAGGAACAGCTTATGCGGTAATGTTTACTGTTCAGAATTGGGGATTAAATGCCTTTTTCAAAGGCATAGGATGGGTACTTGACAAGGCAAATCCGGATGTTGTTGCACAAATTGAATCTGCAAGGCATTCCCTTGAAGCGCAAGGATTGAGTAAGATTGAGATAAGTGAGGCTTTACAGGAAATGCAGATCGTTTCCGGTGAAATTCCTCCGTTTAACTATACCATTCCTATTTTAATGTTGGTTGGATTAGGTGTTGTTGCATTATTCCTTGCCTTTATGCTTAAAAAAGCCGATGTAAAACAAGGTTATGGATTAGAATTACCTTCGGATGCCGAAGCGCCAAATAGCGAAAATAACTAAAAGATACGTTTGTATTATATATAACGAAAAGCTGTCTGTAAAGGCAGCTTTTTAATTTTTTTTATTTGTTGCTTAGCTAAAACATATCATGGGCACCGATAAGCAATACATGAAAATATTTCAGCAGAAAGGGATGCATTAAAAACATCCCTTTTATTTTTGTATCGTTTCATTTCGGTTAGGGCCTACAGAAATAATTTTTATGGGTACTTTTATTTCATCTTCGATAAATTGCAAGTAGAATTTAAACGTTTCGGGTAAGTCAGTAAATGATTTTATCTTGGTAATGTCCTCTTTCCATCCTTTAAATTCTTTATAAACAGGTTGCAATGGTTCATTAACTTCGTAAGGTAAGAAATCAACTGTCTTATTATTTAATATATAATGAGTACAAACTTTAATGGTCTCAAATCCCGAGAGGACATCAGCTTTGGTAACTACCAGTTCGGTAACACCATTCAGCATAACGGCAAATTTTAGTGCTGGCAGGTCGAGCCATCCGCATCTTCTGGGACGGCCTGTGGTAGCGCCAAATTCATGGCCCTGTTTACGTAATTTTTCTCCTTCGTTATTTTCCAGCTCGGTAGGGAATGGGCCACTGCCTACTCTGGTACAGTATGCTTTAAAAATCCCAATCACATTGCCTATCTTATTCGGAGCCACACCAAGTCCGGTACATGCGCCGGCACATATAGTATTTGATGAAGTAACAAAAGGGTAGGAACCAAAATCGATATCAAGCAAAGTTCCTTGAGCTCCTTCAGCTAAAATGGTTTTATCTTCCTGTAAATATTGATTAATTAAATGTTCACTTTCTACCAGCTTAAATTGTTTTATTAATTCAATTCCCTGCAACCATTTTTTTTCGTACTCTGCCAGATTGTAATCAAAATCGTATTGTTTTAATATTTCGCGGTGTTTGTTTTTTAGAAACTCATACTTATCATTAAACTCAGGATTGATTATATCTCCAATACGTAATCCATTTCGCCCGGTTTTATCCATATAAGTGGGACCAATGCCTTTTAAGGTTGATCCGATTTTTGTTTTTCCTTTGGAAGCTTCCGAAGCTGCATCTAAAATTCTGTGCGAGGGTAAAATAAGATGTGCCCGTTTTGAGATAAAAAGATTTTTTTGAATATCAACATCAAGGTGTTTTAATTCTTCTATCTCTTCCATAAAAATAACAGGATCGATAACCACTCCGTTACCTATAATATTAATAGTACCCGGATTAAATACACCTGAGGGGATGGTGTGTAAAACATGCTTAATTTGATTAAATTCTAACGAATGGCCGGCATTGGGGCCACCCTGAAAGCGAGCTATTACATTATAATCTGGTGCTAGTACATCCACAATTTTTCCTTTTCCTTCGTCGCCCCATTGTAGGCCTAATAAAACATCTAATTTCACAAGAATATATTTTTAGTTAATTAATTGGCCTTGTGGAACATCCATGTTATATTGCCTTCGGCGAGCTCGTAAACTCGGTTCATTCCATTTTTGTGAACTTCAGTGCATGGATGTTTCATTCGGTAAATATTAAATTTTGCAAATCATTTTATCAATACAAATGTAGGTATTAAAAATAATAAAATCTCCAACGAAAGCATGGAGATTTGAACAAGTTTTGTTTTTTTTATGAATAAAGTTTACTCCTTATCTTTTTCTCTACAATCTTTGCAAATGCCATAGAAATATAAGGAATGATAAGTAACTTGA
>Ga0209931_1000499_pt1 | contig 23383 bp, 21 predicted proteins | sample SalPonR1_B_D1_MG_FD_185697 | JGI IMG/M metagenome (GOLD analysis project Ga0209931, IMG submission 185697) | Salt pond soil microbial communities from South San Francisco under conditions of wetland restoration - Salt Pond MetaG R1_B_D1_MG... ...
CCCTCTAGCGAGATTTGTTCCTCGCATGCCGTCCCCTTACCTAGACTCTATCCCTAAACCAACTATAGTCGTCCTCATTCTTTGCCCTACGAAGCTCCGAATGAACCAAGTTGAGATGCGCTACACCGCGGGATCTGCTCCTCGCACAACGTTTATCGACTCAGGAATTCCAGGTTTACCGTCCACAAGCCTAATCTGCGAACCACTAATCTCTGCCCTCATGGCTAAATATTTTCCATTTCTCAACTCAGCTATATTTTCTTACCTTCCTGCTTCCATACCAAACTGTATACATTATGATTTCCGAAAATCCCAAACTCCTGTGGAAGCCTAGCCAACAAGATATTGACAATAGCCATCTGCACCAATACATGCAATGGCTCCAATCGGAATATAATCTTCATTTTTCAGATTACGATAGCCTCTGGGAATGGTCTATCTCTGAGACTCAAATCTTTTGGAAAACCATATCCGAATATTTTGAGGTTATTTTTCACGATAAACCGACGGAGGTACTGCAGCGAAAAGGCGCAATGCCCCACCAAAATTGGTTTCCCGGAGCGACCCTAAACTATGCCGAACATATTTTTCGGAAAGCTGACCCGCATCGACCCGCCATCATCTACAAAACAGAGTTGCGCCCTCAAACCGAAATGAGCTGGAAGGAATTGCGCAGTCAAGTCGCTGCCCTGGCATCATTCCTAAAAGAAAAGGGGGTCTCAAAGGGAGATCGCGTAGCCTCTTTCATCACCAATACGCCCGAAGCCACTGTCGGATTTCTGGCTACGATTTCGATAGGGGCAGTGTGGTCCAGTTGTTCGCCCGATTTTGGAGCGGATAGCGTTCGGGAGCGATTCGAACAGATCGAGCCCAAAGTACTTCTCGCTGTAAATGGCTATAGCTATGGCGGTAAAAAGTATGATAAATCGCAGGTGGTAAGCGATATCGCCAACTCAATTTCATCCATCGAACAAGTCATAGGCATCCATTTAATCGATTCCACTATATCCGGTACTCAGGCTCCTCTGACCCCATATGATGATATTGTTCACCAAGAGGCGCCTGAACTGATATTTGAAGCTGTGCCCTTTGATCATCCGATTTGGGTACTCTACTCTTCCGGTACTACGGGAAAACCTAAAGCCATTACGCATAGTCACGGAGGGGTCCTTTTAGAGCACCTCAAATATATGGCCTTGCATAATGATGTGCATCCCGGGGAACGCTTTTTCTGGTTTTCGACCACGGGATGGATGATGTGGAATTTTACCCAGGCCTCCTTACTTATGGGAGCCACCATGGTTCTTTATGATGGATCTGCCGGGTATCCCAATATTGAGGCCATGTGGTTTTACGCTCAGGAAGCCAAGATGAATCATTTCGGAACGAGCGCACCCTTTATTGTCGCCTGTATGAAATCCGATATTCACCCGAATCAAGACTACGACTTGAGCTCTATTCGATCGATGGGCTCGACGGGGTCACCGCTTCCTCCCGAAGGTTTTGACTGGGTCTACCAAAATATTCATAATAAAGTCTGGTTGTGTTCCATGAGCGGAGGCACCGATGTGTGCACGGCCTTCCTGGGAGGGGTCCCTTTACTACCCGTATATCAGGGCGAGATTCAGCGTCCCGCCCTCGGCTCCGCTCTATTTGCTTACAATGATGCGGGCGAACGCGTGACTCAAGAAGTGGGCGAAATGGTCATTGAACAGCCTATGCCCAGCATGCCGATTTATTTTTGGGGAGATCAGGAAAAAAAGCGGTACAAGGAGAGTTATTTCGAAACCTATCCCGGCTTATGGCGACATGGGGATTGGGTGTATATCACGCAGCGGCGGACCATTGTCATATTGGGCCGTTCCGATGCTACCCTCAATCGGCAGGGCGTCCGGATTGGCACCGCAGAAATTTATCGAGCCGTTGAGCAGATGCCTGAGGTCAATTCCGCGCTCATAGTTAATATCGAGCAATCCAATGGAGATCATTTCATGCCGCTGTTTTTGCAGATGCAGGAAGGGGAGAAGCTCACCGATGAGTTGAAAAATGAAATAAAACGGAATCTGCGCAGCACGTATTCGCCCCGCCATGTTCCCGATGCGATGATAGAGGTAGAGGATATACCTCGAACCATTAGTGGCAAAAAAATGGAGACTCCAGTCAAAAAAATACTAATGGGCATGTCTGTGGATGAAGTGGCGAGTAAGGACGCGATGCAAAATCCGGGGTCCCTGGACTTTTTCATATCTTATGCTCAGAATTTAAATACCTAGGTTTATTTTTTTAGTTGGGCGCCGCCGACGGACCTGTGGCCCGTCGGCCGCTACGCTACGCAGCTCGTTCATACTCCGCTTCAGACCGCACTTCGGCGTTCTTTCGCGGATTCACTCGGCCCTCATTGCATTCGGTCTCTCAGCGCTTCGTAGCGCTGAGCCTGCTGCGCATCGCTGGCGCATATCGCTATTTGTAATATTGTGCAGAATGGTGGTTGGTTACATGGTTCAGGAATTGACCACACGCTTCGGGTTAGGGATAGGAGGTGGTGCGGCCATTTGCCGCACGCCCGTAGGGCCGAGCCTGCGAAGCACCGCATAGCCCGCCCCTCGAGCGCCGCTGGCGCCTCGAGGGGAACCCCCAAAACATTAAAATAAGTCTTACTGGTATTTTCGACCGAGGTGGAGAATGCGACCGCCGGAAATATTGACCGGGGAAATACTTTTGCCTATCACAATACCGTCCTCCGGAGCACTATAGCGCTTGACGATATCGCCAAAAATGTCTCTTACGATGGCTACGACTTCCCCTTTTTGGATGTGTTGAGCGAGATCCGGGAGCACTTCTAATACGCCACCTTCCTGAGTGTACAGCCAGTAGGAGTCTCTGCAGAGGACAGCGTCGTTTTCGGGCTGGTCGATTTCATCGGGATACAACCCAAATTCATGCAAAACGTTGTATAATCCAGTCAGTCCGGAGCGAATGATCCCTTTTTGGAAGATGTTCGGGTTCCCCACTTCGAGGGTGATGGCATGTATTTTTTCCTGACTGGCAGCGCCTCGTAAAGTGCTGTCGTTAGGGGGGTTATGCACTATGATTTGCGCATTTTGTAGAAGGGCCATGCGCTTAGTTATCGGATCAGATAAGTCGGCGCGAATGTAGTAGGAGTTAATGCGTCCAAAACTGGCGGTGTGTAAGTCGACGAGGTAATCAAAATACGTAATGCACCTTTGGAAAAGGTTATAGGCATAAACGGAGCTGTTGTGGCCATCGGGTTTGCCCGGGAAGTGGTGGTTGAGGTCACGACCATCTACAAATCGCCTCTTTTTTCTCTCGAAAGAAGGAATATTGGCCACCGGAATACCCACGATAGCACCCTGAACGTTCTCGGGATCCAGATTTTTGAACAATTTTTGGAGGATAGGAACGCCATTGACCTCATTGCCGTGAATCGCCGCTGTTATACCCATGGTCTTTCCTTCCTGTTTCCCCTTGGCAATCATGACCGGAATTTTGATGGGCTGCGATAGAGGATTACTGATGATTTCGCACCAGAATTTATGGAGTCCGGGTTCCAGATCCTGAAGAATTTCCAGTGAAGATATGGTTTTTATCATTTGATGTTTTTGTTAGGATAATTGCTCGGATGCATAGTTTAAAAGCTGTGAAACAATATCATCAGATATAGGTTTTCCCGATTCGAGCTCTGCGGGTATGATGCCGCCAATGCTCTGGACATTAATTTCACTGAGTTTACGAGTGCCTTTCTCATCAGCTAAAGTGTCAAATCCGAAAAGAACAATGCCTTCGGGCAATAGTTTTTCCGCGAGTTGTGTGGCCATATCTGTTTCTTCCGGGCTAGGTGCTGACATTTCAGACCTTCCTCCCTGAGCGACATTACAAATCCAGGAATCTGCTGGTGGATATCGTACGGTAGAAAACTGAATTTGGCCGTTGGCTACAACTGTCCGCTTATCTCCGGCTTTCAGGAATGGCAAATATTTCATAGCCAGCATGGATCCCCGGCTGTCCCAAAATTGGTCGATTTCTGATACATCGTACTTTTGATTACCCAAAAAAAGTTGGTTCTTTTCTATTTTAAGAATCCCTTTCCCTCCATAATTACGCAAAGGTTTTAGCACGATATCCATTTCCTGACTCAGATCAAGAGCTTCTTTCGGTGAATGTAATAATCGCAAGGGCGGGCATAAATTTGGGAAATGGGTAAGATAGGCTTTCGATCCCGTTTTGAGGATGCCGGAGGGACGGTTTATAAATAGCACGTTCGGAAATGAACTTTCCAATTGAGTGAAGAACACATCCGGGCTGGGTTCTGGAAGACGTAAAAACACAATATCGAAGGAGTCCACCGACAGAACCTGCAGTTTTTTGTGAGGTGGCCATTTCCAATCTGAGAAGGGTAGAGGCGCGGGTGAAAATCCGTACAGAGGTGCCTGCATTTCCCCTTTAAAAAAGGGAGCATTTTTAGCATATTGCCGTGAGGCTACAGTTACATTATTGAGTTTTGGGTGCCTGTAAAATGCTCGAAAAAGCCCGTAAAAACTGTTATGTTCACTATGGGTTCGGTGATCAGTAAGAATGAGAAGTGATACATTGTCCATTACATGAGTAGTTCGTCTATAAGAGAATTGTCATCATTGAGTGATCGAAAAAGGCGTTTTCGAAATTTGCCTTTTGTATTATATAACGTTTGACACATTTGATCAATACCCAATGTGGACAAAACGGTTTGAATGTAGGCTTCAATAAGGTCATCGAGGGAGAGTCCGAGCTTATTAAAGTCGCGTCTATCTGTGAGCATGAGTCGCGAGGTATCACTTCCCCATTGATTTTCTCCTTTTTTGATGGATAGATTAGTGCCGAGCATAGCCCAGGAATCGGCACTCTCCGTAATTTCATCTTTAAGAGGTTGGGCAGCTTTTCGGGCGTAAACGCAGATTGGCCGTATTCCAGAAGGCGTCGAGGAGACCATCATTCGAAGGTCAGCTACGTAAGTATGTCCTTTACTATCGGGAATCATACCCACGTGAAAGAAACGTCCTTCTGTACTTTGGGAGCTCCAATTGTAGTTTCCGATCAGACTTTGGACGATATATCGTTCGTAATTGAAGGACTCCGATAATTTGAGAAAGTCCTGCATTTCTTTTTCACTGACTATGGTAAACACACCTTGTCCGGCATTGCTGTACGGGATTTTAATGACAGCCTGCCCACCCATTCGACGGACGATTAGTGGGATTTCCCTCGCGTGGACATCCCAAATCGTCTCGGGGGTTTGAATCTTGAGATTGTGCTCCTGCAAACTGGCATTGTAGTAATCATAGGCTTTGGCCGCGATCATTTTATTTCGCCCTCCGGCTATGCAGGCAATCGTAGGGTTGAAAATATACGTTTTGGTGTGAAGGGGGAGACGATTCCAGGGTTTTTGAGTTACATACCGAAAACAGGCTCGAATGGGGTGCCAGCTTTCCCCTTCGCGAATATGTAAAACGCCATCCTTAAATTGGACTTGCTCCTGTTGTTCCTCATTGTAAAAGGTGGATAACAGAACCTCTTCGCCAGTTGATTCTGATATGACGTGGGCATAAGCAGTGGCTTCCATTGGATTCTTGTCGTAAAGCACAGCAAGGCGGCCTTTAGGTAAGCGCCGCTTTCTGCTATTAACTTCAGGCAAAAAAGTGCGGTCAATAAGCAGTTTATACCCACCCATTTCCATATTATCATCCAATAGGGGCATCGATTTTTGACCGGAAGGGCAGGAGTTGTTTTCAATTACGACCATTTGGCGCTTACCTTCAGCGGTCGTCACATTAATCAAGTCAGCCCCTGACCATTTGAAGTAGTTTGCAGAAGAGCTTAGAACTTTATGCAACACATCGTATTTGACCTGGGGATTTAAGTGGCAATAGCGTTGAACTATTCTCTTTTGGCTGAGATTTAGAAAGAAATTGACCATGGGATGTATAGTCGCGTTGAGCGCCTTATCGTACCAATGGTCGTCCGGGTTAAAATTTCCTGGGGTAATGATTTGCGTAGGTTCTGTCATATATCCTAAGTTATGTAGGTGTTCGATTAATGCATTCGATCGCCGCGAAGTTCGAGTTCATTCATTAACTCTTTTTCAAAGTCCAGGTATTCTTGCCACCGGGTCTTCACCTTTTCTTTATCACCGTAGTGGTAAGCCAAATCGATGAATAAACGATAATGGCCGGCCTCTGCTACCATAAACTTATGATAAAATTCGCGCATCTCCTCATTTTCCATATTGAGAGATAACAACCGAAATCGTTCACAAGATCGGGCTTCGATAAGTGCACAAATGAGTAGCTTTTCGATGAGGCGATCATCTCGGCTTCCTCCTTTTCTTTGAAACTTAAATAAGGCATTTACATATTCATCTTTTCGTTGCCATCCTAATGATAAATTTCGCTTTTTTAGTTCTTGTAGCACTTGTCTGAAATGTCCCCATTCTTCCGTTACGATAGGGGCAAGCTTTTCTACAAGCAGATGCTTATCGGGAAACAGCTGAATAAGTGTAACACAAGATGTTGCAGCCTTTTGCTCACAATAAGCATGATCTGTTAATATCTCTTCTAAGGTTTTCTCAGCCAGGTTGGCCCAACGGGGGTCTGTCGGTAGTTTTAATCCTAACATCTTATTTTAAATTTGATTCCAGACACTGAATCTGTTTTTGAATAAATCGGATTTTGAAAATGTCGTAGTCTTCGTATCCTGAGCTCCAAACCAGACGGATTTTACTTATTTCCTGATTTCTCAAAAGATCCATTTGGTCTGGAGTGATGGCATATAAAACGGTGTATCGGGTCAGACCTGCCTGGCCATCTATTTGACCAATCGCTTCCTGTTGTGATCGGAGCTGTATCGTTTCTCCATGCATCGTAAGCAGAAATAGAGGGCTATTGTTATCTATCCAGCCGTAATTTTGTGGGGATTCCGTATCCTGAATTTCGATTTTCAATTGTAGGTAATATAGCATTCCATCATGTAAAATGGAAGCAAAGCCAGATAAGTATGGGTTGTCCGAATATTTGTGTTCCAGTAATTGAGGTGTAAAGTGAAACCATCTTTGTGGTCTAGTGGACCACCGTTGTCCGCTGTTACCGGGAACTGAATTTTTACTAAGTTCACACGGAACAGACTCTCCTTTACTGTAATGTGGAATGGCGTATAATGAACGCTTCCTTTTTTTCGTATTCGGTTTTATCTTATCTGAAGCAGCATTTGAATTTTGGGACGGTCGATCCATTGCCGATTTTCTAAGAATCATTTCCTCCAATTCAAACTCCAGGCTCTGAAGGATCGATCGAAGTTCCTTTTCAGCTTGATAAAGACTGTCGATTTTTATTTGTAAAATATCCCTGTTGTATGAATTATTTTTTTGCGCCTTTTGTAGATTGAATTTCCGAGTTTGAATATTCTCTACCTGCTTTTGTAAGCTGTTTATGTGTTTCTCTGATTTAGCTATCCTTCGATTTAGGAGTTGAAGTTCAGACGGCGCTAAATAAATGGAGTCTGCCGGTTCATAATATCTCCAACTTCCGTCTTCAAATCGTATGATTCGCTCACCCTGCTCATTCTGTTCCACCTCTTGTGCCTCGATAAGGTTCCCAATAAAAAGGATGCAAAACCCAAATAGGTAGGGCAAATATTGCCTACAATTTAGGTGAGGATGGGTCATAGTGCTTGAACTATTTTTTATTGTTAGCAGTAAGCATGATTCTAGAACCAACCCGCTCCCTCTACCATTCCGGGCCATGGAATGCGTGAAAGCATAAGAACCAGTGCAATAAAGAAATACCAGAAAATTCGCTTGTATTTTGTATACTCAGTCTTAGATGATTTTGCTATTCTGTAGCCCAAAGTGACAAGAATGATGGCAATGATCATGACACTGATGTGTTCCACTGCATAAAAACGAAGATCAGAGTCGCCCATGGTGGACTCATTGAATACCACTCGAGGGCTCACAAAGTAAAGATATAGACCTATTACTAACTGCAAATGACTAAAAATCAATGATAAAAGAAACCATTTTTTGTCACTTGTTTGGTAAGGTGAACGCGATAGCCATCGTTTTAATGCGGTTAGAATCGCGATAACAAGAACGACAAGTAATATCCACCGAAGTCCTGAATGCGCATGAACGGCAATACTGTATAAGGTCATAGTTTCTGATTTTTATGGTGGCTAAAGATAGTCAATTATGCAGTGAAACAAGTACTAAATTGACTTGGTCCTGTATAACTCTTTACATATGGAACTCATTTATATGATTTTATGGGTATTTTTGTTTTTACAGTTAGTATTGTAACCATCTTTGAGTCTATAAATTAAAGTACAGAGAGAGATTTGAAAAAAAATCAAAGAAAAGCAACCAAATAAAAATTATTTACGTTCTTAAAATATGATTAAGCACCATCCGACTTCAGACATTGATATTTTTCCCAATATAATTACGAATGAGGGGCGGAACATTAAGGAGGTTTCGTTCAGTCAGCCCGTTATGCTCGTTTTTTTACGAAATTTTGGTTGCACTTTCTGTCGACAGGCCTTATCTGATATTTCAAAACAACGATCGGAGATTCAAAATGAGGGCGTTTTGCCAATTCTTATCCATTTGAATACAGACGATGTGGCAGATCACTACCTGAATAAATATCAGCTTTTGGATATTGAGCGGGTAAAAGATACGGAAATGAGATTATATGCTGATTTTGGTTTGACCAAAGGTGATTTCTATCAGCTTTTTGGGTTTAAAAACTGGATAAGCGGATTCAACTCCGCCGTAGTCAAAGGACATGGTGTTCGTCCTCCTATTGGGGATGGTTTGCAAATGCCAGGAGTTTTTCTCATTGATCAGGGCGAAGTGGTTCATAAATTCATTCATGAACATGCGTCTGATCGGCCCAATTACGTTGAATTGGCAAAACAAGTAGCTAAACGATAACTTTTCTCCTCTGGATTCTAAAACATTTCCATTTGATTAATCGCCTTATATTTCTGTTCATTTTATTTCTTTCCGTACAGGCAGGGTCAATTCTTGCGCAACACGATATAGACTTTTATGCGGATGTCATGGTGTCAGCGCAAGAGCGTAACCATAGATATGATGCTGCCGTGAAGTTTGAAAACTTGTTACTCCAGCAACTGAAGGCTGATTCTACTTTTGCTATTGTACGCAGTTGGAAAGGAGCACCGGTTTTATATGCACCGGATAGTTCATTTCGAATTGTAAGCTGGTATGTGCCAAAGGTAAATTCGAAATCTGAAGGCGCTATTCAAATTCGGGGCGTTTTTCAAAAAAAAGGAGGAGCAGAGTTACAAATACTTTCAGATAAGTCTGAGTTTGAACGTTCCAATGAGACCAGTATTTTTCCACCTCATAGATGGCTCGGAGCTGTGTATACAGAAATGTATTCCGTTCCGGATCGAGATTCACTCTTCCTCGTCTATGGACGGAATCCCATTGATCCCTATCGAATGTTACACCTTTTGGAGGTGATTGATGTAAGGGACTCGAGAATTAGGTTTGGTCATGCTTTATGGCAGAACAAAGACAGTACATTATCAGTTCGAAAGATATTTGAAGTGGCACGTGGAGCTCAATTCCAACCTAAACTGCATCCCGAGGCCAAACGCATTGTTGTGGACCACCTCAGAGCGGTACCTTATGATCAGAAAGGTTCCGTTATGGTTCAAGTACCGGATGGCACCTACATATTTTATGATTGGGAAGAAGAAAAATGGATTTACCATGATCGCTTATTCAGTGATGATAAAGACCGGGTGATTCGAAATCCCAAAAAGCGGAAAGAAGCTTCGAAAAGGGACTTATTTGGAAATCCTCGAGAAAAATGAGGGATTCATGCCCTAAGGTAAACGAAAAAAGGTCTTAATTTCATCTGAATTAACTTTCTTCCGGATCTCTTTGTCAAACTTAAATTGGATAAACTCACTGTCTGAGGGATTTGAGAAAGCAGCCCTGCTCAGCCGAATCCCAATAACCCAAAGGATAGTATCTTTATACAAAAGACAACACACTTTTTCTTTCTCTATCGGTGAAAGCTGATGTTCATTTAGTAAGTCAGAAACCTTTTTATGATTTCCTCCTTCGATTTCAATTTTGTCACCCTTTTTCCAGCTTCGAATGTACAAGCCAGCCTTTAGAAAATGTCGGGGAATGAACTCTATATGGGGGTGTTTTGATATTTCAAAACTCGAGGTTAATTCCTGACTTAAATTTCCGTTGGGTAATAAAATGTGACTCGGATAATCTTGTGGTAAAGTTTTAAATACCTCAGATTTTTCCATTTTCTTATCGACCCAAATTTGATCTTTGAACAACGCTATCCGAAAGGGCTGAAAGTGGCACAACTGATTTTTACGAGAGGCAGTGATTTGCAAAGCCTCGTTTTTATTCAATTGAAATTGGAAGCATAAAAAGTGATGTAAAACCTCTGGGTTCAAAAATGCTGATGTCGGAATAACCAGGGCCTGTCCTTGCCAAAAACCTTTTGAAGATATCTGCTCCAGACAAAGATAACTTAGCAGTTTATGTTCGCGCAAAAGATTCTTACGCGTGGTCTCTATCCTCTTTGTGAGATTCGGAATTTTGTTTTCAATTTGAGGTAGTATCTGATTCCGGAAAAAATTGCGCAAATAACTTGCTTCATTATTGCTTTGATCTTCACGAAAGGGGATAGCCTGGCGATTCGCGTAATCGAGGATGGCATCCTTTTCAAGACATAAAAGAGGACGAATGGTTTGCCCGGCTATAACGTCTATTCCCCTAAGACCTCGGCCTCGGGTTCCACTAAAAAAGCGCATGACTACAGTCTCAATTTGATCGTCGAGATGATGCGCAGTTAATAAATAGGAAATGCCCTTTTCCTTCATGATTTTAGCAAACCAATCATAACGTAGTTTGCGGGCTAAACTCTGGAAGTTTCCACTGGTAGCAGATATTCTAATATCTTTCTTATAAAAGGGAAGGCCAAACCCTTCAACAAATGCCTTTGCACATTTCTCATCTAAGTCAGAAGCCTCGTCCCGCATATGATAATTGACATGGGCAGCACTTATTTTTTTGAACCCAAGCCGGATCAATATATCCAGCAGAACATGTGAATCCGGTCCACCACTGATGGCTACTAAAACCGGATCCACCGTCGTTAATGGCGTGTTATGATGGATGAATGTTTTGACTTTTTCAAGGACTTCCATAACTAATTGAGTGACCTGTGGTATTTCCGCGCATTTTCAAGATGTTGGTTATAGGTCCTGGCAAAGGAATGCGTTCCAGGCCGATCCGGATTAGCACAAAAATATAGATAATCGTGCTGCTCTAAATTTAATACAGATTGGATACTTTTCATACTTGCCAGACCGATGGGAGCTGGAGGTAAGCCCGTATATTTATAAGTATTAAAAGGAGAATCAATTTCCAGGTCTTTATATAGAACCCGCTTTACTCCCGGAGGGAGAAGATATTGAATCGTAGGGTCTGCCTGAAGGGGCATATTAATTTGTAATCGATTATAATAAACACCAGCAATGGTATCCATCTCCAAAAAGTGGTTGGTCTCTCGATTTACTATAGATGCAAGAATATAGGCATCAAATGGCGATAAGTTCAATTTTTCTAATTTTCGAGTCTGAGAGGGGTGATTCCAAAAGGCTTTTCCTTCTTTATACAACCGCTGCATATACTTTTCAGGTGATACATTCCAATACATTTCGTAAGTGTTGGGCAAAATCCAGTGAGGCTTATCTTTCCAGGTATCATCTTGATTCAAATAGCCTTCAATGGTAAGCGAATCCATCTGTAAGGTCCGACTAGCAAAAACAATGGCCTCTCGAATGGACTTAATTTCAGGAATAGTAACCAAAATGGGGTTTTGCTCGCCACTTCGCAATCGACGGATAAACTCAATGGTTGATTGGTTCTTTTCGATTTCATATCTGCCGGGATGGATATTACGATGCAAATTCATCTTCTTACCAAGTAGGCGAAAAATCGTTTGGGACAGATTGGGACAAATAGTATCTACATTCGACTGTAGTTCTGTCCACCGTTCTCCATCCTGGATATATAGCACTTTACTGGGCACTTCTTTGTCCCAAAGATCCTTGGGTGCCCAGACCATGTAGTATATCCATCCAACAGCGAGTATTCCTAAAAAAAGAAGGCCAAGGGCAAAACGGAGGGGTTTCATACTCTTTTTAGTACTGTTCTTGTTCATTTGGGAAATCACCTGCCTTCACATCCGTGATATAACGCTGGACGGCATCTGTTATTTCAGAATATAAATCCAAATAGCGTCTCAAAAACCGCGGGTGAAAGTCCTTTGTGATTCCCATCATATCCTGTCCGACTAATACCTGACCACTCACACCGGCGCCGGCACCAATACCAATAGTGGGTATATCTAATGAATTTGTCACAGAGGTAGCTAGAATTGCAGGGATTTTTTCAAATACGATACCAAAGCAACCCAAATCTTGCAATAAATGAGCATCTTTTTGCAATTGCTTGGCTTCATGGTCTTCCTTAGCGCGTACGGAATAGGTCCCAAACTTGTATATCGATTGTGGGGTTAAACCCAAGTGCCCCATGACCGGTATACCGGCCGAAATAATCCTCGAAATGGATTCTTTGATTTCTTCTCCTCCTTCCAGTTTCACCCCATGCGCCCCAGACTCTTTCATAATTCGAATAGCGGAATGCAAGGCTTCCCGGGAGTTGCCCTGATAAGTTCCAAAAGGTAAGTCAACCACGACAAAAGCGCGATTAACGCCACGAACAACAGAAGAGGCATGGTAAATCATTTGATCGAGCGTTATTGGCAGGGTCGTTTCATGACCTGCCATCACATTGGAGGCCGAATCACCAACGAGAAGGACGTCAATGCCAGCGCCATCCAGAATTCTAGCCATTGAGTAATCGTATGCTGTGAGCATGCTTATTTTTTCATTTTCAGCTTTCATTTGCTGCAAGACGTGGGTCGTCACTCGTTTCGCTCGCTTTTTCATGAGAATCTCGTTTACTTTTGCCATAAATGTACTACATTAGCTAAATATAATCGAATGACACACACTATGGTTCGCAATCTTATATTATTTGCTCTTGTTTTACTATTTGTATCCTGCTCCACAGATTTTGACCTGACAACGGGTGGGGAAGAGAAAACGGTAGTATATGGTTTACTGAGCGAGCAAGACTTTGAACATCTCATCCGGGTAGAAAAAATGTTTGTAGATGAAAATATCCCTCCCCGCGAATTAGCGCAAGAGGAATCCGAAGTTTATCACGACAATATTACCGTTACTCTCTCGAAAGTCGGAGGTAGAACATTTCCCTTAACTCGAATCGATGCCGCAGACCGGGGTCTGGAGCGCGACTCGGGTTTAATGATTACAAATCCAAATTATTTATATCAGATTCCACAAAGCCGAATTAATCTCAGCTCAGGCGATAGTGTTATACTTCGGGTAGAAAGAGAAGATGAAATTTTGGCTGAAGCTGGAGCCTCAATCGTGGGGCCTTCCACAATTAGTCAACCGAACGTGGACGTTCCCGTGGGTATTTTACCCAATCGGTCATTAACCATAAATTGGGATGATGCGGATAACGCTATTTTTTACGATGTCGTGCTTCGGTTTGAAATTACCGAACGAGAAGATGGTGAGGACAATACCATTTTTTTAGAATGGATAGCCGCCACCGGTTTGGATGAAAGTATTTATAGATTAAGCGGGGAACGCATGTATAATTTTTTAGAAGCCGAATTGGAAGCCCGTCCCACCATAATCCGTCGACTCGAACGAATCGATATAGAAATCAGTAGTGGCGGACGAGCATTGAAAACTTTTCTCGATATCTCTCGATTGAATACGGGTATTACGAGTAGTCAGGTGCAGCCAGACTACTCCAATGTTACTTTTGGATTAGGTTTGTTTTCAAGCCGAAGAAGTAGTGTGACCCCGGGCTTTATTGTTTCACAAAAGACTATAGACTCTTTACAGACCAACTCCAGTACGGAAAATCTTAATTTCCGGTAGCAACGTCAATTTGTCATATTTTTTTATTGGATTCTGACAGACCTGGTTCTTGTAGTGGTGAAAACTGACCATAAGACAGGGTTTCTGCATTGGCATATCTATTGATTATTATTAAATTAAATTGTTAAAGTAAAAGCACTTATACATGAGTAAAATAATTGGAATTGACTTGGGAACGACCAATTCATGTGTTTCCGTAATGGAAGGAAATGAACCCGTCGTTATCCCCAATGACGAAGGAAAAAGAACGACACCCTCAATTGTCGCATTTATGGACAATGGAGATCGAAAAATAGGGGATTCTGCCAAGCGGCAAGCTATAACCAATCCCGCGCGGACGATTTCGAGTATCAAACGCTATATGGGATCTCGTTATAATGAAGTTAAAGATGAAATTGAAAATTCTTCTTACAAGATAACAAAAGGGGATAACGATACTGTAAGAGTTGAAATTGATGGCCGGCAATACACCCCTCAGGAAATCTCTGCCATGATTCTTCAAAAGATGAAGAAAGTAGCTGAGGATTACCTGGGATCTGAAGTTACCGAAGCTGTCGTGACAGTACCCGCGTATTTTAATGATTCGCAACGACAGGCTACGAAAGAAGCAGGCGAGATTGCAGGTTTGAAAGTAAGTCGAATAATCAACGAACCCACAGCAGCTTCCTTGGCGTATGGCTTGGATAAAAAAGCGGAAGATTCTACGATCGCTGTTTTCGATTTGGGGGGAGGTACATTTGATATCTCAATCCTTGATTTAGGTGATGGTGTATTTGAAGTCAAATCCACGAACGGAGATACTCGATTAGGTGGAGATGATTTTGATCGCGTTATTATCAATTGGATGGCTGACGAATTTAAAGGTCAGGAGAATGTAGATCTTCGCAAAGACCCTATGGCTATGCAGCGATTGAAAGATGCGGCTGAAAAAGCAAAAATTGAGTTAAGTGCATCCAATGAAACTGAAATCAATCTGCCCTATATTACTGCAATTGATGGTGTGCCCAAGCACTTAGTTTTAAAATTGTCCCGGTCAAAATTTGAGCAGTTAGCTGACGATCTTGTCAACCGCACATTAGAGCCTTGTAAATTAGCATTGAAAGATGCTGGTTTATCGACCTCTGATATTGATGAAATCATTTTAGTTGGGGGATCAACTCGTATCCCCAGGGTACAACAAGCAGTGGAAGACTTTTTTGGTAAAAAACCTAATAAAAGTGTGAATCCGGATGAAGTGGTAGCTATTGGTGCAGCCATTCAGGGAGGAGTACTAAGTGGAGACGTTCAGGATGTATTATTGTTGGATGTGACTCCATTATCTCTGGGTATTGAAACTATGGGTGGCATTTTTGATACGATCATTGAGTCAAACTCAACCGTCCCCACTAAAAAGTCCAAAGTATACTCTACGGCAGCTGATAATCAGCCTTCAGTAGAAATTCACGTACTCCAGGGCGAACGTAAAATGGCTAAAGATAACCGTGCCGTGGGCCGATTTATTCTCGATGGCATACCGCCAGCACCTCGTGGAGTTCCTCAAATTGAGGTGAGCTTTGATATCGATGCGAATGGTATGATCAATGTATCTGCCAAAGATAAGGGAACAGGGAAAGAACAAAGTATACGAATTGAGGCCTCTACCGGCTTATCCGAAGAAGAGATTGCACAAATGAAGGCCGACGCTGAAAAGAATGCTGAAGCTGATGCCAAAGTAAAAGAGCGTGTAGAGAAAATTAATACGGCAGACAGTCTCATCTTTCAGACTGAAAAGCAAATGAAAGAATTCGGAGATAAAATACCGGATGACAAGAAAGGCGCGATTGACCAGGCACTTGCTGGTTTAAAAGAAGCTCATTCCAGCGAGGATATAGATAAAATTGACGAAGCCACTCAGCAGTTAAATGATGCGTGGTCAGCGGCTTCTCAGGAAATATATCAAGCTCAACAAGCTGCCGGTGGTCAGGGACCTGAAGGTGGAGCTGAGGAATCTTCTGATAATGGCCAAGAGTCAGGTGAAGATGAGGATGTTACAGATGTAGAGTTTGAGGAAGTCGATGGAGACAATAAATAACTCAGGCTATTACGCTGAAGACTTTAGAAAAGGTTCTTGCTATATTGCAAGAGCCTTTTTTTTATTGCACAAACTGTAACGCTCTATCGTATTGATTTTCGTACTCATCAAGGACATGGCCTGCAAAAAATGGAGAGAGAACCCGCTCCATCACTCCATCCCCTTCAATGGTCAAGTTAAGGTAAACGTTCGTGCTATCTGATCCAACTTCATCAAACTCTATATTGGACTCAACGATATAAAAGGGATGTTCTACTTTTTGGTGGAGTAGTCTTGGCTTTTGGGTAGCCGTAGATGTGAAAATGACTTGAAACGATTCCCCTTCATCCTGAATGTTGAGCAAATGAATCATTTCTACGGTCTCATTCGAGCTCGTGACTCTTCGGCTTCTTTCAAATCCTTTAATCCATTGAGGAAACAAATTCGGATTGGTCAAATAACTATAGGTCCGTTCACTATTCCCCGCAGCGGAAAACATCTTTTCTCTGGAAAACTCTGTATGTATAAATCCAAAATAGACAAACCAAAGGCCGCAAAGGACTAAAATCGAGCCAATACCATATACAATGACCTTTCTTACCATGATTCGCTCATTTTCAATACCTAATTTTTAGCGTATCAAGGTAACATCACCCTTTCGGACATCTTCTTCTCCGTTTGGAAGTCTAAGTTTGATGAAATACAAATACACTTCAGGAGGAGCCAACTCACCTTGAAAATTGCCATCCCAACCCTGGACATCGGGCCCAAATTCAACATAGACTTCAGTTCCCCATCGGCTGTAGACGCGAAATTCTTCGATTAGGCCTTCAATATTTTCAGCATTCGTAACCACGGGCAAGAAAACATCATTTTGCTCATCACCATTCGGTGTGAATGCATTGGGAATATCAATATCAGGTGGAACGCCATTAATAATAACGCTGGCCGTATTGACACAGCCATTCGAATCAATGACAGTTACAATGAGTTCCTGCGGCCCTTCCTCAATAATAGATATTTCAACAGAATCTCCAGAGAGTCCGAGGTCCATTCCGTTTAAGTTATACCGGTACTCACCCACACCGTCAGAAAAAGAGGGCTCTGTACTCACTTCTATGCCAGCCGTGCCGCCCACACCAATATCTGTTTCGGGATTCACCTGAATATCAATAAAGTCGAGCAGAGGAAAGGTGTTTACCATCGCTGTACCTCGATTCAGACAGCCCTGATCATCAAAGGCCTCCAAAGTAAAGTTTGTACTTTCATTGACGGTAGCGATGGTATTAAAACAATCCGTACAAGACAAACCATCGGTATTCGTGATCCAGTTGGGATCAGAGAGGCCACTGTTATCGACCAAAATATCAATAGGCTCTCCAGGACAGGTAGTCACCGGCGGAATAGGGATGGGAGGAATATCAATATTAATCGTAACACTGGCTGATGTGGGACAGCAACCCTCTTCTTTTCCTTCAACGGTATACGTTTGGGTCGTACCCGTTACAATTGTTGGGTTGGGACAATCTGTACAGCTCAATCCGGTCTCTGGAGACCACATGATATCTGTGTAATTTTCTGAATTTAATAAAACGACTTCTACCGGCTTATTGGCACATACCGTCGTATCCGTCAATGAAAGTTCCATGTTGGGATTTATAACCTCAATAAAAATACTATCTACACTTTCACAAGCATTGTTAGTTACTGTGCGCACATAATAATTTGAATCCTGGGCTTCCACTAAGATGTTTTGTTCCATGTCTCCAAAAATGATACTTCCATCATTTGGCATCCAGCTGAACGTGGCCTCAGGGTATAGGGTAGGAGCCGTCGTATTTAGTGAAATGCTAAAAGTATCCCCTCTGCAATATTTATTACACTCCTCATTTGGTGGCGGAAAGTTTTCTAAAAAATAATCATCCGGTAAAGAATCTACACGAACGACAATCGTATCGAAGACCGTGCAATTGTTTTCGCCCTCAAACTCGAAAAAGATCCGGCCAGAACGGCTTGCCTCTACAACTAAACTTTGTTGCTCTTGCTGGACAGTTATAAAGGTATCTGACTCTTCCCAGCTAAAGGATTGAGCGGATTGAATAGAAAAGTTGATTTCTTCAGGGGCTCCTAAACATATAAATAGCGTATCCATTGGATCTAATCGAAGCTCATCCGGATGATACTCGGGAACATAAAAAGTATCAGCATTACATGCCCCTATAGATCCGCGAACAAAAACCGTATCATTTCTGGAAACAGGCTCGTAAAACAGATTTTCGCCAAAGCCCAGCTCAATTTCCGCTTCGTCAACTCCCTTTCTATACCAAAAATACTCTCCAGCTCCACGGGCAAGTAACGGAAACCCATTGTTAAAACAAAAAGGGGGATTCTCTAACTCTGAAATCTCTAAAGGAATTGAGGAATGTAAATCGAATGTGATTTCATATTCCACAACGGGCATGACGGGGTCACTAAAGAAAAAAGTGAATGCTCCCGGGTCGGTATTAAGGCTATTTTCGGGGACCTCAAATACAAAACGCTTTGTTTTCTCACCGGGTAGAAACACAACTTCATCTGGCATAGTGGTGAAAAAAGAATCGACGTCGCTATCATCAGACGAGACACTAAATCGCACCGTGTCATCTAAAGGTCTAAAACTCAGATCCAAAATGAGTGTATCCGGACATCCCTCTACAACAATATTATCTGCTCCTGAAGCCAGTCGCACAGTTAAATCTTGAGCTGATAAGGATGAAAAACTCACAAATAAAAAGAAACCCAAAATATACCGATAACCCATAGTTCATTTCTTTATTATGTAAATATACATGATTGAAGTCGGATGTCCAGCAGATTTTTTCATATTCAACCCTGAGGACAATTTTCTAACCATTGATTTACCGAATCTAATGCCACGAACTGAGAGTCTTCAACCCATTCGTTTTGTATGAAATTTATCAAATTCGTAAGATCCGCAGCAGTCAAATCGGTATTGGCAGGCATGTTCCGAATATATTTGACGCCATTTTGCTCAATTGTGTTTGATTGACCGTACCGGATTAAGCAACTCCAATAGGCGGGGCTGGCTTTAGATTTATGCAAGGATGGAATTTCTTTTCCCAGGCCACGACCATCCGGAAGATGACAGTTACTACAACGGACTTCATAAATGTAACGGCCTTGAGCATAAGGCTCAGATTCACAAGACTGAAAAAAAAGAAGGGAAGCTAAGAAAAACAAACTACCGAGCCGTATCCATTTCATCTAGCAATTTTTCAATATCTTTCATAAATCGATCCACATCCTCTGTGTCTGTACCGTCGCAAAAGGATCGAACATGCTTATTCGTATCTACCAGGATGAGTCGACCACTATGATCAAAACCACCAGGAGCTTCGGGGTCTTCCTTTGCTACGCTAAAATAATCCTCAGCAATGTCGTAAATCTCTACGATGTCTCCAGTTACAAAGTGCCAACGCTCTGCATCTACCCCTAAATTATCAGCATACACCTTTAGCCGAGGGACAGAGTCTCGACGGCCATCTACAGAATGACTCAGAAATAATAATCGATCCTCGTTCGCAAATTGCTCATAGATCCGAAGCATTTGACTTTTTACGACCGGACAAATCGTGGGACAGCTTGTAAAAAAGAAATCGACCACGTAAATTTTATCTTCAAATGTGGCCGGCGTAATTTTTTGACTATCCTGATTCACAAATGTAAAATCGGGAATAGTGTGGTACGTAGTGTCCGTACCCTCTATCGTTTTATGGCCTATGATGGGCAGCTTTTTTTCCTCAGACTGACATGATGTGAAAATCAATGCACTAAGAAAGAAAAAGACCCATATTACCTTACTTAAACTTTTCATTATCCAGGGTACTTTTGGCGTATGAAATATTTTCGTGAAAGCCTTCTCTCATTTTCCACAATTTTCCCCGCTCATCTACCAGATATAATTTGTATTCTCCTCCTTTGTGGTCTTGGGGCGAATATTCAGCCATCCACTGCATCATTTCATCATAAGAGTCTTCTAGTCCTTCGTGGGCAGCTTTCAATTCTTTTTCGTATCCTTCTGTGTAGGAAGCCTCATTATCCTTCATTCTCTCTTCCAACTCATTCATCATAAGTTGGATGTCTTTCATTTTAGGCATGAGCTCATCGTCGTGAATTCGCTTGATCTCATTTTCTAGCCGCATGTTTTCATCGGGATTGAACTCTGATCCATCCGATTTTTCCTGGTTCTCGTTGCCGCAAGCCGTTAAAAAGACGAACGACAAAGTCAAAGCTAATAGGGCAGTAATTTTATTCATAACTTTTAGTTACTAAGGTGTTGATTTGTATGTGAAAACTCGCTAAATTCGAATTTTGTTGTTGAAAAACATCAGGATTTTCTACCTCCTGTGCTTGAATTGTTATGATGTCTAAATTGGGATCCATTTCGGATAAGTAATGGCAAATTCCCTCTCTGTTTTTACTGTGAAAGGCCCCATTGACGTGATAAAGCACTTCATTATTTGTTCTTTCGTCATAAATCCCCCTTGCCATCGCCACATCCTTGATAGCCTGAGCATACAAAAAGTTCTCGGACCCGTGACCAGGCATATTTTGTCCCATAGCCAATACTTCGGCATAAGTTGCTAAGGTAGTATCCACTTCAAAATCAAAAGCCGGAACCATACCCGGAGAAATATCAAGTGTTTTGAGTGAGTCAATCCCCTTCTTAAAAACAAAGGAGGCGTATTTCCGCGGGATATTAGTAGCAATGATGGGAATATTCCTTTCGAGAGCAAAGGCAAGAAGCGGCTTGTAATCCGTTCCGTAATTGGGCCAGGTGCGTGTATATTGATCCAGCTTTTTAAGTTCAAATACACCGGCCATTAATTCATCTAATACTTCTTGCTGGTCTCTTTCGAACATTTCCATACCCATAATTACCGGTCGATCCCGATTGGATAAATATTTTAATACCTCTATTTCCAACCAATGGCATATTGGATTATTGTGGAGCTCACCAAAAACGACCACATCGGCATTTTGGGTCTGTTTGAGCATTTTTTCGACACTCACTTCTTTCCCTTTCTCATTATAGACAACAAATGCGCGCTGACTATAAAGAAGAGAAGAATTGCAAATAAGAGTAAGGAAGGCCACGATAATTCCAATTCTACATTCCATAGACAATAAATTTCTAGATATGGTAACCAAACAGACCCAATCTGTGTTTTGAAAACATAAAAGTAATTAAATATGACGAGTGCTCCACCCCGGACGGTTATTCTTTGGTTTCGACAAGACTTAAGATTGCAAGATAATGAAGCTTTGACTGAGGCCATACAGCTTTGCGACAATGTCATTCCTGTGTATGTTTTTGATGAGCGCTTATTCCAAAGAACAGATCGATACGATTTTCCAAAAACAGGCTCATATAGATCTCGCTTTATTTGGGAAAGTGTAGCGGAATTAAAAACCAATCTTCAGAGCAAGGGAAGTGATCTCATCATCCGCTGGGGAAAGCCTGAAGAAGAAATCTTCCAGATTGCCAATGAAATGAAATCCAGTTGGGTCGTTTGCAATCGCGAGCGAACTCGCGAAGAAGTTAGAGTTCAAGATGCACTGGAAGAAAATTTGTGGACCATTGGTCAGGAACTGAGATACTATAGAGGCAAAATGCTTTACTACACTGCCGACTTACCATTTCCGGTTCCTCACTCTCCAGATGTTTTTACTCAGTATCGAAAAGAAATTGAAAAAGTAGTGGATGTTCGCAAGCCTCTAGATACTCCTGTCCAAATTCCCAGTCAATTTAAGAATCTGGAGATAGGACAGCTGCCCTCCCTGGAAAAGCTAACAAATGGGCAAATACCGAATTCTGATGATCGGGCTGCTTTCGACTTTCCGGGAGGGGAATCTGCCGCCCTCCAACGATTGCAGGAATATGTGTGGGAGTCACAGTCCATATCGACCTACAAAAAGACACGCAACGAGCTACTCGGCCGTAATTTTTCGTCAAAATTTAGTGCCTACCTGGCTCAAGGTTGTCTGTCACCAAAAAAAATCTATGACGAGGTGGAAAAATATGAGCAGCAAGTAGAGAAAAATAATTCGACCTATTGGATGAAATTTGAATTGATGTGGCGAGACTTTTACCGGTTGATGGCTAAAAAGTATAAGGATAAAATATTTCTTGCAGGTGGCCCAAAAGAAACTCCGCTGTCAGACACAAAAGAGGACTGGGACCGATTTCAAGCCTGGGCCCAGGGCAAAACAGGCATTCCCTTTATCGACGCCAATATGCGTGAGATCAATGCGACCGGCTACATGTCCAATCGCGGCCGCCAAAATGTCGCTTCCTATCTCATAAAGGATCTTCAGGTAGATTGGCGCATGGGTGCCGAGTATTTTGAGTCGCTCCTCATTGATTACGATCCCGCCAGCAATTATGGGAATTGGAACTACCTGGCCGGCGTCGGTTCAGACCCCATGGAAAACCGATACTTCAATATTTTGAGCCAGGCGCGACGTTATGATGCCAATGGCGATTATGTCCGTCATTGGCTACCAGAACTTCAGGATTTTAAGGGCGGCGATGTCCATACCGTATACGATCTCCCCGAGAAGGAATGGACCAAACATCAATTACACCTCAATTATACACGCCCCCTCATTCAACCCGATTGGTAGTTTTCTTTTTTTTTGGGCCCCGATCCCAGGCCAGCGTCCCGCTGATTTGGGATCGGCCGGGCTATCCGCTCGTAGTCAGGTCTACATGTGCTGGCATCCCTACGGCTTTGTAGGGCTTCCGTTCGGTCGCCGCCTCGCTCTAGGGCTGCTCAGCACCTGCCGCCCTGCCTGCCGCTGCTATCCCTGGCCCGGCACGGCATTATGGGAATCTTTTCTTCGCATAGCCACTTTTTCCTCCAACCCCATAAAACTAAAAATACTCCTCATCCCGGACTTGATCTGCGATCTCCTGCACGCATAGCATTTATTTAATCCTTTCTATACACCACAAAATGAAATAAAAAAATCCTCATCCCGCGCTACGATGCGGGTTCCCCTGCTCGTATATTGTTCATTTACTAAGGGATTCCGGGGCGCAGAGCCCTTAAGCCCTGAAAGGGCGATATACAATAGCCCAGGCCAAAGGCCTGGGTCTCAGAAACAGAAATCCCATAAGCCCTGAAAGGGCGCAGTAATATTTCTAAATCGGACGTACTCAAAATCACCTGA
>Ga0209931_1000504_pt1 | contig 23294 bp, 15 predicted proteins | sample SalPonR1_B_D1_MG_FD_185697 | JGI IMG/M metagenome (GOLD analysis project Ga0209931, IMG submission 185697) | Salt pond soil microbial communities from South San Francisco under conditions of wetland restoration - Salt Pond MetaG R1_B_D1_MG... ...
AGCCAGGATTTTACGGTATTTGGGGGTTCTCTTAGTGAAACACATGCCGAAAAAATATGTAAAATCATGGATCTTGCCATGAAAAACGGGGTTCCGGTCATTGGATTGAATGATTCGGGGGGCGCAAGAATCCAGGAGGGTGTCTCTTCTCTCGGTGGCTATGCAGAAGTTTTTTGGAGAAATTCAATGGCATCGGGTGTGGTTCCGCAGATATCGGCAGTGATGGGGCCCTGTGCCGGCGGCGCTGTTTATAGTCCTGCACTTACCGATTTTGTCTATATGGTTAAAGGAACCAGTTACATGTTTGTAACCGGCCCAAACGTGGTCAAGACGGTAACTCATGAAGAGGTTACAAGCGAAGACCTTGGAGGAGCACTTGCCCATGGAACCAAATCAGGTGTGGCTCATTTTGCATCTGAGAATGATGCACTTTGCCTTCAGGATATCCGGACACTGATGACATATATTCCTCAGAATTGTGAAGAAAAAGTACCGGCGCAGAAACCTGTTAAACCTGACTCTGCTAAAGAGTCCAAATTGGATGATTTAGTGCCGCTGAATCCGAATAAACCCTATGATATGATTGAAGTGATTGAAGGAGTGATGGATAAGGACTCCTTCTATGAAGTTCATGAACACTATGCAGATAATATTGTTGTGGGTTTTGCCCGGCTCGATGGGCGAACGGTTGGAATTGTTGCCAATCAGCCGCTGTCTCTGGCAGGAGTTCTCGATATCGATTCATCTATCAAAGGAGCACGTTTTGTGCGTTTTTGTGATGCATTTAATATTCCCCTGGTTGTTTTTGAAGATGTTCCGGGTTTTCTGCCGGGAACAGACCAGGAGTGGGGTGGCATTATTAAACACGGGGCAAAACTTCTGTATGCATTTTGTGAAGCTACCGTTCCCAAAATGACAGTAATTACCCGGAAAGCCTATGGCGGAGCTTATGACGTGATGAATTCCAAACATATCCGTGCGGATTACAACGTAGCATGGCCTACAGCAGAAATTGCCGTAATGGGAACCAAAGGAGCTGTTGAGATCATCTTCCGAAAAGAGATACAGAAAGCTGATGATCCCGAAGCAAAACAGAAAGAGCTGGAAGAGAGTTACAGCAAAGAGTTTGCACATCCCTACCGGGCTGCCTCCCGAGGCTTTATCGATGATGTGATTCTACCTCATGAAACACGAAGCAAGTTGATTAAGGCGTTTGAACTCTGCCAGAATAAAGTTGATTCCGTACCGAAAAGGAAGCATGATAATTTACCGCTTTGAGAATTGAGAATCTGTTTTTTTAAATAAAGTGCATGCCAATTTACCAATTTCTATCGATCCTGCTTGTGTGGTTGATTACTTTTTCAGCATGTCAAAAAAGTGAATCCACAATATCTTCATCTGAAAAGAAAGAGTGGATCGAACTCTTTAACGGCGAAAACCTGGATGGCTGGGACCTCAAGATTCGCGGTTATGAACTGAATGAGAATTTCGGCAACACGTTCAGAGTTGAAGATGGGTTGATGAAAGTGAGATACGATGAATATGACCGGTTTGAAAATCGCTTCGGTCACATATTTTACGAAGATCCTTTTTCATTCTACCAGCTCCGGGTGGAATATCGAATTGTTGGTGAACAACAGTCTGACGCTGAAGAGTGGGCATGGCGAAATAACGGTATTATGTTTCACTCACAGTCGGCTGCAAGCATGGGGATTGACCAGGATTTTCCTATCTCACTTGAATACCAGTTATTGGGTGGTGACGGTGAAAATGAACGAACAAATGGTAATCTCTGTACGCCCGGAACTCACGTGGTGCTGGATGGAAAGCTGATTGAAGAACACTGCATCAGTTCGTCTTCCGGAACTTATCATGGTGATCAGTGGGTTACAGCCGAACTGCTTGTTTATGGTGATTCATTAATTCAGCATATTCTGGATGATGAAGTGGTGTTGGAGTATTCAAAACCTCAAATTGGCGGCGGGGTGGTTAGCGGATATGATCCTGATGTAAAAGAGGACGGTAAGTTACTAAACAGCGGTTATATTGCTCTTCAAAGTGAGAGTCACCCGACTGATATCAGATCCGTCCGCCTTTTAAACCTGGAAGGATGCATGGATCCTGAAGCAGAAAATTTCAAAAGCTACTATGTATCAAATGATGCTGAAAGCTGTATATATGATGGTTAACTAGTGTCGTGTCAAGGATGAAAGGACGGAATTATTTTGAATTGTAAAAACTGAAAACGCAAAAGTGAAAAATCAATTGACAACTTTTCACCTTTCACTTTTCAGTTTTGCTTCACTTATCTGACATATTATATATCATGCTACACTAACGGCCATGGAAATTTATCAGTGCTAAAATCATTATCGTTTAAAACCCGGCAAGTTCAGCTTCAGAAGCTATGTAACCAAAAGCTGGCCAGTTGCCTGTTTGAATCACATTTCGCCAGATGCTGAAGGCACGATTTTGCCGGCCGTTAATATAGTGCCAGTTGCCAATCCCGTAGCCGAATGTTGAATTTTGAAGAGCATCACCGGATGTAGCGAGCAGCTGGTCGGGCGTAAATACGCCTTTAAAAACCATAAGCAATTCGTGATAAGAGCTGTTTTCAAGGATTTCCATTTCCGGGCTGATTAACTCCAGGAGCTCTCCTGCTTTTTCATCCAGGCCTGTACGGCGTAATGCCATGTAGTACCAGTATACCGTAGCCACAAGCATATCATCATTATCGGAAACATTCAGGCTCTCTTCATAGGCATCAGACGCCTCTTTGAATTCGCCCTTTATATAATGGGCAAGCCCCAGGTGGTACCAGATATTAAAATGGAGTGTGGTTCGAGGCATGTTCATCGGGTTGGGCAATCCGTCCTGCTCAACTACATCATTTGTATTTCGAATCAGTTCCGCTGCAGTGGTGAGATCTTCAATTGCACGATCCGGCATCCGCAGCGTGATGTAACGATGTCCCCTGTGCCGGTACATTGCCGGATTTTCCGGATGCTTGTAGATTCCTTCCGTAAAAATACGTACAGCGTCCCGGTATTCGGCAAGGTATGCACTTCGTCGTCCGAGCCATATAATAGATTCCGGATCTTCGGGATCAATTCGGTACTTTTCGGTAGCTTCTTTGAATTCGCGGTCAAACTCTTGCAGCTGATCCGGATGAATTTCCGGCTTCGCAAGAGTATCACCGAGAAAAGAGACAGCCTGGGCGCCCTCCGGCAGATCGGGCAGTTCAGCTGTGTCTGAGTGACAGGAGATCAGAGAAATCATCAGGGTGAGTGACAATAACCATCGCAAATATGGATTAAAATGATTTGGAAGATGTGACTGCATGATAATTTTTAATGGGTTCTTTATTAAATCGAATCAAAAGGTGACGGTGAACTGAATCTCTTTTCCTTCCCGGAGCACTTCAATAATGGTTTGCTCTCCGGGTTTAAATTTATTTAACTCCTGCATGTACTCATATATATCACTCACATCCTCGCCGGCTATCCTGATAATTACATCTCCTGCTTCGAGACCGGCTATTTTGGCGGGAGTTTCAGCTTGTACACCCGTTATCTTCATTCCATTGCCGGACCACGAATAATCGGGGACTACACCCAGCCGAACACCATCTGAGCGCATTACAGGCCGTTCAACACGTTCTGTTTCCGTAAAAGTTATATCCTCAGAATCAACTGATGATAAATTTTGAACCAGGTTTTTGACATGATTAATAACCTGAACAGTGCCCTCGTAATTGATTTTGTCCGCGGTGTCGGATGCCCGGTGATAGTTTTCATGAGTACCGGTAAAATAGTGCAAAACCGGAATTTCTGACTCATAAAAAGGGGCATGGTCACTGGCCCCGGTTCCTGAATCAACGGTTTGAATTTCCAGGGAATCAATGACACCAATTTCATTCATTAAATCGAGCCATATATCAGATGAACCGGTTCCCATAATTGAAAGCGTGTTTTCATTTAGTCTTCCAATCATATCAAGGTTTATCATTGCATCTGCAGAATCCAGATCAATAACAGGATTTTCAACGAAATAACGCGATCCAAGTAGTCCCAGCTCTTCACCGGAAAAAGCGATAAAGAGAATGCTCTTCTGACCCGGATTTTCAGAAAAATAGTGTGCAAGTTCCAGGAGACCTGCCGTGCCTGATGCGTTGTCGTCAGCACTGTTATGAATCTTTTTACCATTGTCTCCGTCCATCGAAATAAAACCTCCTTCACCCTGTCCATCGTAATGTGCGCCGATGATTATCCAGCGCTGTGGAGTTTCAGTACCGCGGACATACGCGATTACATTGCGGGATGCGTGATCCTCTATTTGCATCGCCTGGACCATCGGCCCTTCCAGCGTAAAGAACTGGTAAAATCTTCCATCTTCGGATGCAGGGGTTAATCCAAACCGGTCAAAATGATCGGCTAAATAAGCCGCTGCACGAGCTTCTTCAGGGGTTCCCGCAAGACGGCCTTTCATATCATCCGAAGCAATGTATTCTATATGCTGCCGTACATCATTCGCATCTGTATCAGACGTAAAGCCTGTAGTTATTTCTTGTTCCGAACATCCGTGGATAAAAAATATGGATGAGAAAAAAAGAGCTAACCATAAACAGAAGAATTCACGCATATTTACAATCATAAAGACATTTGAGCTCAATTTCACGAGACATATTTATAAGACACGATTTGGTTCCTGCAGCAGGAGTCATTTAATTTTCTGATCAGTAAAACCCGGTTTAATCCACCTGAATTTCGATTGGAACTTTCACCACATCCCAGTGGATCACAAGGTTAGCTGTAGATGAGGTGACATCTTCAAAATAGATCATCATCTGCTCTACAAACGAGGCTTTCACCGGAGTGACTGAAAACCTCAACACATCTGCTGATTCATCATAGCGGGTTCCCCAGTTTATATTATTATTGATAATAATAGTCCACTCGTCCTCCCCCGGTTCTGTGTACAAAGAGTAGGTACCGGCTTCCACCGGATTGCCTTCCAGAAGCACATCATCCGAAAACGTAATTGATGTAGCTTCATTTGCACCTGTTCTCCAGACCTGTCCAAGAGGTACAAGAGAGCCAAAAATTTGACGTTCATTCACTGATGGACGGCCATATGTCAGCTCCACTACAGTTGTACCAATTGTTTGACTGACGGAGGCGTTAGGACTGGTTCTTGCTTGTTGATTGCCCCGTTCCTGGGCATTGAGTTCACTCACAAAAACCATCAGCAAGAGAGAGGAAAAAACAACTGAAAGATATACTGGTTTTAAAGTTGGTCCGATCATAATATTTTCTTTTAGAGTTAGATAAAATGTGCACACCCAATAATAACATAAAATTATCTACATTTTATCCTAAAAATATGATTTGGAAAGACCCTATGAGAGAGTATAAGGAAGACCCAATTTGGTTTTGATTACTGAAGCTATCCAAAAATATTGATTGAAGCTAAGCCCGGAGAGTGATGAAACCAGGTTTTAAGCAATCCCTCTTTAGGAAGCTTCTTCCTTCAGTAAATGCGAAAACTCCCGCTTGAATTTTTTAATCTTTGGAGCAATTACAACCTGGCAATATCCCGCATTCGGGTTATTTTTGTAGTAATTCTGATGATAGTTTTCAGCTTTGTAGTAATTTTCTAACGGCGAGATCTCCGTAACGATGGGATCATCCCACAGGTCGGAATTATCTGTTTTTTCGAGCGATCTCTCAGCAATCCGCTTCTGTTCATCATTGTGATAGAAGATGACAGAGCGATACTGTGTTCCTATATCAGCTCCCTGCCTGTTCAGGGTGGTGGGATTATGGGTATGCCAGAAAATTTCAAGCAGTTCTTCATATGAGATCACTTCAGGATCATATTTGATTCGTGCGACTTCGGCATGGCCGGTCTTTCCGGAAACAACTTCACGGTAAGAAGGATTTTTTACTTCACCACCCGAGAATCCTGCTTCTGCCTCTACAATTCCGTCTACCATATCGTAGATAGCTTCTGTGCACCAAAAACAGCCGGCACCAAATGTTGCTTCCTCGTAAGTTTTTCCATTTTGAGGGTCATTCATATCAGTGGAGAATAATAAAGTGAGTATTAGGGTGATTATAATTTTCATAGCCATATTTCTTATTCATGATTGTCCATTGTCAGAACTGTTCGGAAGCGTGCTTTATTGTTTATCATGTGATTATAGGCTTCGTTTACCTGTTCAAGAGGATAAGTCTCAATCATTGTTTTGGCACCGGTGAGTGCACTGAATTGCAGTGTATCTTCCGAATCTTTAGCTGTTCCGCTTGGCCAGCCGGACACTCTCTTTCTGCCCATAATTAGTGACAATGGTGAAACTTCCACAGCTTCGCCCGAAGCAGCCACAATAAGGAGGTTGCCCTCCAGGCCAAGTCCGCCGGTAAGAGCACTGATAGCTTCACTGTTTGGTGCTGTTGCAAGAATTACACGTGCACCGCCCAATTGCTGCAGTTCGTCAGCCGGATCATGCTTCCCTGCATTAATAAAGATATGAGCACCAAGTTCCTTTGCCAGATCTTCTTTGTCATTACTGCCGGAAATCGCAACAGTACGAAAACCCATCTTTACTGCATACTGAATGGCAAGATGTCCCAGGCCGCCAATGCCCTGAACCGCCACGAGATCACCCGGTTTTGCCCCTGAGTTTCGGAGGGCATTAAATGTAGTAATACCTGCGCAGAGCAGCGGTGCAGCTTCTTCGGAAGAGAGCTCATCCGGTATGGCAGCAATGGCCTCTTTTGGAGCCGTCATATATTCCGCATAACCGCCGTTGTAACTGATACCACAAATTTTACCATTTGAGCAGTTAATAAAATCTCCTTTACGGCACGCATCGCAGGTAAAACAATGTCCGCCATGCCACCCGACGCCAACCCGCTGACCTTCTTTCCATTCGGTCACATTTTTACCGGTCTCTTCAACAGTACCGACAACTTCATGACCGGGCACACGCGGATATTCAATTCCGGGGAAAAGTCCTTCTTTTACAAATGCATCGCTGTGGCAAATTCCGCATGCCTGAATTTTAATGAGAATTTCATTGTCTCCCGGTTCCGGCAGGGGAAGATCAACAAGTTCAAAATCGTTTCCGGCTTTTGTGATTTGAGCTGCTTTCATGATAATATCAGTTGTAAATGGATTAGAATTTTTGATGTAATTTAAAGCTTATATCTTTATCAATTATCAACTTAAAATAAAATAGTATCATTCCTGATGGTTTTTTTTGCTGTTGCTACTAACTAATGGCAGATTAACAGCCAAGTTTAAACTAAACGATGTTTTACCGGGGAGTCACATGGTGTTCGCGTGGAGTGGCACAGAGTTTTACCCGTAAATATTGTAAAAAAATTGTCATTTTTACGTTGAGCAAGCCATTTTAGCTTCAACGCAGCTGAGGGATAAAGTTCGCCGAAAACTACCTGTTATTTTTTAAAGGACTCAAATATTGACCCAATTTATTATCTTACAATAGATTATGAAATATTCAATAAAATCTCTGTGAGAAATACGGGTTAGGCCTGTGTAAGTGATGCAGATAGTACTCCGGCCAGTTCGTCATTGAAACTTTACTCGTCGTCTGAAAAAACCCGGAATGCTAGTATCACGGCGAGAATGGAAGAGATAATCGCTGCGAGAAAAATGTAATTCATATTGATGTTGTAGTCCAGCAGCCAGCCTATAAGGAAGGGGCTCAGAGCAGTACTGAGTACCATCAAAGATGAAAACAGGCTTCGAACTGTACCGATCATCCGGGTTCCGTAAACTTCTGCCCAAAGAGCTGATTTGATGGTTCCGCCGGCGCCCATGGTGATCCCGAAGAAAAGCATATACGAGAAAGCAGTCCAGTTTGCTGAAGAGCTGATTGCTGTAATCAGGCCGATAATCATTGGAAACAGGTAGTACGGAAATAACTTTTTGGCTGTGAAACGATCCACAAGCGGACCGGTGAAAAGTGAGAAAACGATTCTTGAAACTGCAAAAGCAATGAAAGCAGAGGCAATCAGTGCGGCAGACCACCCCAAATCGTCAGCAACGGCTATCTGGTAGAGAAAGAGGCCGGTAATCCAAAAAGGGGGAGTTAAAACGGCCGGAAGGAAATAAAAAAACCGGTGATCACTTATGATCTCCTTATAGTTTTCAACAGATGAATTTTTGAAAACGGCTCCCTGGTCTTCCTGAACGGCTTCGGGTGCTCTTTTTCCTGCCAGGTAGTAAAGTGCTGGGATTAAAATTCCGCCAATAACAATTGCGATAAATCCCCACGCAGTTCTCCAGTGCACTACTGCAAGTAATCCTGCAATCAGGATTGGTAAGATCGCTTCACCAATCGGGTAGCCAAGGCTTGAGATACTGAGAGCTTTGCCCCGCTCGGTGTCATAGAAGCGTGCCATGGTAGTTTGAGCGGTGTGGCCGCTTAAACCTTGTCCGGCAAGCCTCAGCATAAGCAGTGCTACAAAGAGTATCATCATATTCCAGGAAACAGACATCATAACAGTTGCAAGCATCAGGCCGGTTGCAACCGACATACTGTACCAGCGCAGCGGAATACGGTCAATCCACTGACCGAGCCAGGGCAGTGCAATCGCACTCGATAGGGTAGCTAACGAGTAGAGTGAACCAAATGCAGCATTGCTCAGTTCAAACGAGGCCAGGAAATAGGGAACAAAAAGAGAAATCAAAAACGTCTGTCCAAAACTTGAAAAGAAGGTAAGTGATAATCCAAAGGAAAGAAGTTTTCTCTCTTTTAGCGCAAAAATGAGATAACTCATCGGGGTGTAAATCTATTTAAACTCTTTTTAGCAGATTGTTTATTCTAAACTTCCGGATATAAGATACGGTTGTTGATGAGGAATTTAAATTTTTGATGCTTCTTTTCTGTGATAAATGCCGGAAGCGGTTTTTTAGGCTGATACTCAGTTTGCCTATTCAAAAACTGTATTTCAGAGACAGTGTTACATTTCTGGCCAGGCCGTCGAGTGAACTCGCATGTTCTCTGTACTGCCGGTTTAACAGATTATCAGCAATCAGCCGGACATCAACATTTTGGAGCCCATGCCAGGCGGATACCAGCTGCAGATTTGCGAAACCATCGGTGCCGCTTTCAGATACACGGTTGTCTGCAATTTCATCCGGTGAAATGCGTCTGTGTGCAAATGCGTAGCGAATTTGGGGCCGGAACGTAAAGTTTTCAAGTCCGCTGTAATCAACAAAGAGCATTCCGTTTGCGGGTGGAATTCTGTCAACGGGTACTCGCCCACCATCAATCTGATCGGTTTCACCCCACGTGTATGTAAATGTAAACCCGCTTTCGAGAATACGATTCCATTTAATGTTACTATCCAGTTCAACGCCAAGTACATCCATCGTGCCAACATTCGAAGACTGAACCTCAATAAACTGATCAGAATCGCCTGTAATTTCATCACCCTGTGTAATAACTTCGCCGGATCGGTTGACGATATTTCCTGTGGTGATGCGGTCAATTTTTTTAAAATAGTGGAGCCAGAAAACATGTGTGTTAAGTGAGAAATTATCACGATTAAGATGTACACCCATATCGAAATTCAGAGTTTCTTCCGGGCTCAGATCGGGATTGGCAGTTTGAAACTGGTTGGATCTGCGTATTCCAAGCTCTGAAAGATCTGCGATATTAGGTGCTCTGAAACCGGTTGAAATATTACCGGTCAGATCCCAGTCAGTGGCAAGTTTATAGCGCATTCCGGCAGATCCGGTAAACTGAGTAAACGTCTGTGCAAGCGGATCAAATCCTCTGGCAGTTTCAATCCCTTCAAACGGTACATCAACCCTGTTCCAAGAAAATCTTAGGCCGTTTTCTAACGATATCCTCTCATTCAATGTATAATTCAAGTGGGTGAAAAAACCGCCTGAAAGAATTTCAGATCCGTCAGGAAACCGCGGCAGCCCACTTTCTGTGCCATTAACGGCAGTTTTACTTGTAATCCTGTCAAAACTAAAATCCGCACCCCAATTCAGAATAATTTCGTCGGCTATAATGGATTTAAAATCTGTGGAAAAAAGCCATTGATTACTTCTGTTATTATCAGTCTCTTTTTCCTCTGAAAGCGAAAAAGATCGCTTTCTTTCCGTGGGGTTCACAGAAAAAAGTGGTGCATCATTCTCAGCAAATGGTATGGAGAGACGGTCATCTTTTAAGTGATGAAAACCGGTTTTTATTACTGCATTTGAAATAAATTTACTATTGGAACTCATCTGTAATGATATACTGTGAGCAGAAAATACCATAGGAGCGGTATTGGAGAAGAACCCATTTCTTGGGCGGTCGGGCGGTGTTTCTGATTCGATATCAAAACCGAGAATCATCCGGTCAAATCTCGGGGCTTCCGGCAGACTGCTGTGAAAACTCACCCAGGTCAGATTTAAGGATGGGCTGAGTCTGAATCTTCCGGACCCTTGCATGGATAAAAACTTGTAATCTGCGTTATTCAGACTATTATCGAGAGGGAAAAGCCTGTTGTCGTTTGAAGCAGCGGGCATTTTATATTTGTTGAAATCTCTGAATGTGCCATTCAGAAAAAGAGAATAGTTTTGTGAACTCTGAAAGATTTGTCCGTTAAATGTTTTTTCACCTGTGCCGCCAAAATTTCCGCGTGTTAAAAATTGTCCGCCACTTTGTTTTTTACCGGCGTATGATTTTACAATGGGTTTCACATGCACGCCGCCCGAAAGCGCATCACTGCCGTAGAACACAGAAACCGGCCCTCTATATACATCAATCTCAGAAGTGGCAAAAGGATCAATACTGCCGAAATATTGGTTCTGACCGGATCTTACAAAACCGGGATTCAGACGGAATCCATTAAAGATGTATAATACGTCTCTTCCCGCTCGTCCACGCACATAAACAGAACCCTGTCCAACGGATGTTTGCTGTACAAAAACACCGGGCTGAGCTCTTAAGAGTTCAGGTGCTGAAGCCTGTACAGAGTTTTGGAAATCTTCTGATGATATCCTGCTGACAGCAACAGGCCGTGATCCGGATTCATTTACTGACAAGCGATCAGCTTCAATAAATAACTCCTCTCCCTGCAGAATAACAGGTGTGAGGGTGATGCGATATTCTTTATCAGGATTATCCAGGGAAAGAGATTTTTCCTTATAACCAACAGCGCTAATGCGTATTTCAAGAGGGATTTGAGCTGGTTTTACTTCAAATTTAAACCGGCCATTACTGTCGGTTACAGTTCCTGTTTCCAAAGCAGGAAAGAAGATTGTTGCCCCGGCTATCGGATTATTATTTTGTTCATCTACAATAATTCCAGTAACTTGTGAATATATAAGTCCGGGTGATAGTGCTAAACAGGTGAACAGTAACAAGTTTCTTAAGGACAAATAACCTTTTGTTAACATATTATACTTTTCTAAACGAAAACAGCCGGAAAAAACGTTAACATTATTGTAATTAACGAACAGATGTTATCGGGGCTTCTTACGTATTAATAAATATAGCAATCAATGAGTACTCAAAGATACAAACAGAGATCTGAAAAGAGTATTGCGTTTTTTATTGTTGGAACACTACTTTTTTTTGGTTGTTCCACTCAGGATCAGAAAGATACAGATAATACCGGGGGTCATAAGGGTGTTTCTGTCATTGATCCGGTTCAACGGGATTATGCGGAAATAAAAAATAGTGGTGTATTGCGTGTAATCACACAGTATAGTTCAAGCACGTATTTTCTTCATCAGGGAATCGAAGTTGGATTTGAATATGAGCTGGTACGTGAATTTGCGCGTGAGCATGACCTGGCACTTGAAGTGGTTATCATTGGAGACGACGAAAACCCGTTCGATCTGCTTAACAGCGGCGACGGAGATATCATCGCTGCAAATTATACAATCACAAGTGAAAGAAAGAAGTATGCAGCTTTCACACGCCCTTACAACATGGTTGACCAGGTTATCGTCTACTCTGATGAAATTGAAGTAAAACCACAGACGTTGTCTCAGCTTTCCGGCAGTGGTATTCCGATTTCAGTTCGAAGAAACAGCTCTTACTATGAGAGGCTCATGGAGCTGATTTCTGAAGGATTTGATATCAAACTGAATATCATTCCGGATGAGATGGATACCGAATCGACACTATTCCAGGTGGCAAATGATCAGTTACTTGCCACTGTATCAGATAATAATATGTTTAATGCTGCTATCAGGTATATGGATGGAATGGTAGAGGGTCCCAAAATAGCCGAATCGGACACAATTGCGTGGGCAATCAGGAAAAATGCACCGGATCTCGAATCACATCTGAACCAGTTTTTATACAAGCATTTTCGTTTTTCTAACGATAAAAACAGGCCAAAGCGCTCTACATTCCTGAATGTGCTGAGAAAAAAATACTTCGAAGAGGGGCCGCATCTTGCAGAATATTACAACCCGGACTGGCAGTACCAGAATGTCGGCATTATCTCTCCTTATGATGATTTGATAAGAGCTGTTGCTGATTCAATGGATATTGACTGGCTGATGCTTGCAGCCATGGCTTCACAGGAATCCAAATTTAACCCGAATAGTAAAAGCTGGGCGGGAGCTGTGGGTCTGATGCAGATTATGCCGGATTTTTCGGAGGTGGAGTACCAGGATTTATATATACCTGAAGTGAATGTTCGGGAAGGAGCACGTATCATAAAAGAACATCTTAAGCACTACTCATACCTTGACAGCCTGAACCAGTGGGCATTTGCACTTGCAACTTATAATTCAGGAATGGGGCACATTGCGGACGCAAGACGCCTTGCAATCGACCAGAATAAAAACCCGAATGAATGGGAACATGTATCAAGTGCACTTCTGAAATTGATGCAGCGAAAATATTATCAAAATGCCCGTTATGGCTTTGCCAGGGGTATCGAAACCGTTCAGTATGTGAATGAAATTTTGAACCGGTATAAAACTTACGAAACAATTCTGGCCCTTTCAGAGAATAAGGCGGAACTTAACAAAGCAGGTATAATCGGCTTAAAAACATTTAAAATTCCGTAGTATTTATTTGGCTACGGATGCTTAAGTTATTTATGCATTGCTTCAATTATTTTGTCCGACAATATCATCTATCTCTTTGAGTATTTCTCCGTAGCGTTCCCATTCGCCATTTTCAAGAGCTGTTCGTAAATTCTCCCAAAGGGACCTGAATTTGTTCAGCTCTTCAGACTCTACACCGGCTGCGGGTAAATCCTCAGGCGGGATTTCTCCGACTGAAACATCCCGGGGAAGATCACCGCGAGCCAGGAAGTCGGCTTCATCACCAAACAGTTCAAACATGGCAGCTTCTATCGTTGGCTGCATAGCTATATTGTCACCGATTGCAACAATCACACGCTGCAGCTGTGGAATATCCACTCCTTCGGCGAGCAAAAATACAGGTTCTACGTAGAGAAATGAATTTTCAATGGGGATTACCATCAGGTTGCCTCTTATAACACGTGAACCGCGCTGGTCCCAGAGTGCAATTTGAGTGGATATTTCGGGATCCTGGTCAATTTGAGCTTCTATCTGAGAGGGGCCGTAAATCAGACGGTCCTTTGGCAGTTTGTATACAATGAGCTGGCCATAATCTTCAGGGTCACTTTTTGCTGTCATCCAGGAGATCATATTATCCCTGTTTTCCGGCGTAAGCGGACTAATGAGCATAAATTCCAGCTCATCCTCACCCGGAAGGCGAGCCAGAACGTAATAGGGTTCCATTAAAATTTGTTGTCCGCCATATTTTTCATTGGGCCGTGTCCACAGATCTTCCTGGTTGTAAAAAACCTGTGGTCTGGTCATATGATACCTGTTGAATATCTCAAGCTGAATTTCAAACAGGTCTTGCGGATATCTGAAATGTTTATTCAGGCCCTCAGGTAACTCTTCAAGGGATTTGAACAGGTCCGGGAAAATATCATCGTATACCTTTAGAACAGGATCGTTTTCATCAACCACATAATAATCAACGGTTCCGTTATATGCGTCAATAACAATCTTTACTGAATTGCGAATATAATTTACACCTCTGTACTTTTGAGAGTAAGGGAAGAATTCAGAAGTTGTATATGCATCCTGAATCCAGTAAAGCTGGCCGTTGCTTTTTACCAGGTAAGGGTCATTGTCGAGCTGCAGGAAGGGCGTTATTTTTCTGATTCTCTCCTGGACACTGCGCCATATCTGAAGACGACTTTCATTAGTTATATACTGGGAGAGAAGTATATTTATATCGCTCAATTCCCATGCAAAGAGCAGCTTTCTGAACCAGTTGCTGAATTGTATTCCGCCACTGCCGGAGTAGTTTATATAGACATTATCGTCACCGGCAGGGTAGTGAAGTTCTTCAATTCCTGTGTTTACAATATAATACCCGGAACTGCTTTCGCCATAGTAGATAGCAGGATTATCAATACTCAAATCATCACTTTCATAAACAGGAGGGATGTCGCGCACTACAAGCACAGGTTCACCCTGGCTGTCTGTCTCAGTGACCGGGCTCATTGTCAATCCATAACCATGTGTAAACTGCATATGGCGGTTTACCCAGGTATCAGACTGACTTGGAAGTTCACGGGCAATTTCTCTTGCTGAGAGCATCATTTGGGTTAATTCACCATCTACCACATACCGGTCATTGTCTACGGTGTAAAATTCGTAGTATGAGCGAATTTCCTGGAGCTGTTTGTATGTTTGAATCAACAGTCTCGGATCCCATAAACGTATATTGTCAATCGCATCCTGGTTGTTTCTTATGTCTGCAATGCCCAGGGTGTCGTCTGCTTCATACTCTACCTCTTCCACATTATCGAGTCCGAATGCAAGACGTGTCATGTCAATATTATGCTCCAGATAGGGAGTTTCAAGCTCTAATTCATTTGGAGTTACAGTAAAATTCTGAACAATCCCGGGGATAATCAACTGTCCGAAAATTGCAACAATGACCGCCAGAATGGCGATTCCCGGTATTACTCTTCCAAAATTTATCCACCGGCTCAGAAACAGAATTATGGCAAGGCCGAAAGTCAGAATTGTGAGAATCCAGATCGTTGGCAAAAGAATTGTCATATCGGTATAACCGGCACCAAATATGATTCCGTCAGCCTTGAACAAGAGGCCGTACCGGTCCAGAAAAAATCCGGCCGATATCATCAGAACCCAGAGAGCGGCATTGAATTTTAGCTGATTAAGTATCTCCGGTTTGGAAACAAGGCCCCGATCAGGGTTCATACTGATCAGGCCTGTAAAGAAATAAACCATCGACAATATCGCGAGCGTCAGAAAGGTGATAACAACCAGTGATGATTGAATCAATTCCCAGAAAGGAAGCTGAAACATGTAAAATCCGATATCACGGCCAAATAGCGGATCTTCATTGCCAAAGGGGACGTTCCAGAGAAACCGGAGTGATTCGTCCCAGCGAATGTAAAAACCAAATGCAAAAAGAAAGGCAAGAACCAGCGCCGCTAAAGTAAAAAGCTGGCGTATACGTTTTTGTTGTGCAGGGTCAGCCAGGTCAATGTTTATGTTCTGAAGCGGCGTACCTGAGAAATTTGCAAAGCGTATCTGTTTTGCCAGGTATCTGAAATTTAGTACAAGGTAGATTCCCGCAACAGCAAAACCAGTGACGATTAATACCAGTTGTGTGATGCGAAGTGTCCAGAATATCTGTACGTAACCCACTTCCCGCAGCCAGAGCCACTCCATAATCCAGCTCGATGAAATGGTAATGATTACAAGCGGAATCAGTATAAAAAGGGCAATTCGTAAAAATCGTGAAGAGATCATAGACGGTTTATTTAGTCATTATAATTAAACCAAAATACAAATTACAACAATGATATGTGAAGATATGTGGTTAACCGGGACAGGGTTGATTTGTATATGAAATGAATTTAAAACAGCTGTTTCTGCTCCCGGTAAAATCAGTTTGAATACCCTATCGAGAGCGTCCGCTCGTGAGCATGAGTTTATAATTCGAAAGCAAAAAGAAAGGACGGATTTTCATCCTGCCGAAGACGTTCCTGTGCCAGTTTTTCTTCAAAAAGTTTTTCAACGTCTTTCAGTGTATCGGTATCAGCAGGAGACAGGTCCCACCGGATTGCTTTAAATCTTGGCAGCCTGAGTGTATATCCTGCTTTGGTTCGCTTATTCACCTGGATATCATCGAACTCGAGTTCAACAACGATATCGTGCAGCAAGCCGAGAGTAGGGCCATACTTCTCGACAGTAATCTCTTTAATCCGGTTATTCAGTTTTTTAAGTTCCTGGTCGGTGTATCCGCCGTATGCTTTTCCGATTGGGATAAACTCCTCTTCATACCGCTCATCGTTTTTAACCGAAATTCCAAGTGTAAAATCCGAGTAGGTTCCCCCGCGCTTGCCGCTTCCTGCATGTGCATACATCATTACGGTATCGAGTGATCCCCCGGGCTTTTTAACTTTAAGCCATGTTTTTTTTCGCTGCCCGTATTCGTAGTTACTTCCCTTTTTCTTCAGGATCAATCCTTCGTTTCCGTGTGCAAGTGCGCGCCTGAAGAGTGTTTCAACATGTTCCTTGTTTTCTACGGCAACCTGTGAAGAGACAGGAACGGAGTATTCTTTCCCCATACCGATTAACTTCTGCCTGCGCTTTTCCAGGGGCATGTCGAAAAAAGGCTCACCATCAGCATAGAGCAAATCATATGAAATAAACAGAACCGGGTATTGGTCCAGGATTTTTTTACCCGGCTTTTTTATGCCCATTCGTTTTTGAAGCAGCTGGAAAGGCAGAATTTTTTGATCTTTAAAGACGCAGATTTCGCCGTCAAATACGGCTGGCGGAAGGTTCCTGCCTGCGAAAAAAGTGGTGATATCCGGAAAACTGGTTGTGATATCATTCAGATCGCGTGAAAACAGCCGGATATGGCTGCCCGATACATGAGCCTGGCAGCGCATTCCGTCAAATTTTTCTTCTGCAACATACTCTTCAAAGTTATCAACAGACCGGCTCTCAACAGGGGATGCAAGCATAAAAGAGAGAGGATGGAACAGTCGGAATTTTGCTTCATCCAGCCGCCCGATTTTTGCAAGCAGTGCTGTTTTACCAATACTTCCGGTAATCATATGGGCATAACGTATCTCTTCTGCGTCTTTTTCAAATGCTTTGGCAACGGATGAAATGACGCTTTTTGTTTCAAACCCGATCCGGAGCGATCCCTGACCCAGCATCCTGATAAAATATTTGATTTCAACCGGAGTCATTTTCTTCCACGTGTCAATCAGAATTTCCTGTTTAACGTCTCTTGATGATGCAGCGTAAAGTGATTCAAATACATTTTCGATTTGCCGAAGCGTTAATGGCCGCGGGGTGCGTTTCAAGCGTGCAGCCTCCATATTCTCCATCAGTTTTTCAATGGTTTCGGAACTGCTCCCTGTCGCGGTTCTGCATGGCTTAAATACCATGTCGTAGTCTACTTCGCAAAATCCGGCCGCAGCCATCGCACTTGTGCGGCTCCCGACGGATGCCCGTTTTCCGGAAATACTTTCAAAGGCTCCTTCACCGATAAATCGTGCGGCCAGATGAAGCTCATCATCCGATTCAAATTCACTGAGAAACCTTGCACAAATAGCAATTTTGGCATTGGTTGAGCGTGTTTCAGCGACCTGTTGTAAGGTGTTACAAAGTGTGTTGAAACTATTTTTTTGCATTATTAATAGACTGTTTTTAATGTAGTAAATGATCATATGTCAGTAAAACGGAACTCATCACAAACCCTTATGAATTTAAACGCAAACATAGAAACAGATCTTGAAAAGATCGAAAGGTTTGGTAAAATAAAGGAAGACGAAAATTTTGAGTTCAGGATATTTCTTAAACAGCAGGATCCTCGCCGGGTTGATAAAATAGTTCACAAATTAAACCGGGAGATTTCAGAAAAAATAGACTGTACATCCTGTGGAAATTGTTGTACGAAATTGAAACCCAATGTTACAGATCAGGACATTGAAAAGCTATCAGCCTGCCTGAAAATCTCGCCGGAAAAAATTCGAAATGATTACACGGTGAGTGAGGGTAGTGAACAAATGTTCAAAAACCTTCCATGCAGCTTTCTTAAGAGAAAAAAATGTACTGTTTATGATGACAGACCGGATGATTGCCGGTCATATCCACATCTTCATAAAGCTGATTTCACATCGAGACTTTTCCAGGTTATAGCAAATTATTCTGTATGTCCTATTGTATTTAATGTATTTGAAAGATTGAAACATGAGCTTCGGTTTAAATAAAAAGGGAATATTAGCTGATTATTTCAATACTATTCTCATTCGATTAAAGGTTAAAAAAATTCTGATTTGATTCCTTCATTATCCAGGAAATGTTGCAATACCTGCGGATTTGGTGTGTGTGTGATATAAACCTTTTCCGGATCTATTTTTTTACAGAGAGATACAAGTTCAAAAAAGTCAATATGATCGGATAGTGGAATCATCTTGTCAACATTTAACTGGGCCCGACGGGATTCAAGAGCGGCCCAGCCTGAGCAGTAGGCAATCCGTTTCTTTTTCACATTACTTGCAAAACCGCCGGCCAGAGCAGATGAAGGCGTAACCAGGATCTTGTCTTTACAGCTTGCGCGGTCGTAGGACGAATAATTTCCAAGATCCCAGCCTTCGTTTGAGTATACTTCTGCTAATTTAAAACCTGCTCCGTGAATCTGGACCGGCAGATCAAGAGGAGCCAGCATATGCATAATTTCCTGAGCTTTCCCAAGATTATATCCGAGAAAGACCGGGGTGTATCCGTCATCCAGTGAAGTGAGAGCAAACGTTCTGATCTCTTCTGCCAATTCATCATGGCTCTTCCACCTGTAAATAGGTAGTCCAAAGGTGGCTTCGGTGAGAAAATAATCGATATTCTCCGGAATTGTGAATCCTTCGGTAGCAGGGGATGCCGGCGCACGGTAATCACCGGTGTAGAGCAGTGAACCTTCATCCGTTTCAATAAAGAACATGGCGGACCCGAGAATGTGTCCGGCCGGATAGAGTGTAATTCTCACATTATCGATTTCAACAGGATCTTCAAATTGAGGCGAAACAGCTTCCCCCCTGAATCCTCTCTCACGCATGAGTTTGACTGTAGGATCCGATGCATAGACCTTGCAGGTCCGGTCACGCGGCATGTGATCGGCATGAGCGTGTGTGATACATACAACTTCAGCTTCCGGATTAGATGCATCCAGGGCTATGCCGTAATCGGGAAGGAAAAAGCCGTTGTAACCGTGTTTGGTGATATTCATGTTTTTAGTAGTCAGCAGTCAGCAGACAGCTTCTCATAATTTTAGATTTAAGTGACATAAACGTAATGATGCTTTTGATGTTATTGATAAAAAATATTGGATTACCGGAATTTTATTGGAATTTAGTAACGGATGCACTCCGTTAAAAGTTCTTATCAAACCAAGCTGTAAACCTGGAGATTCTTCGACTCCATTCCACTCGTCGCGTTGCTCCTCACTCCATTTCGCTCAGAATGACAGTCTCCGTGTAATAAGAAGGGCGGCGTATCAAAACCGGTATTGCACAGGTAAATTTGCCACGCCGCCGGTTACGATTTTCGTTCGGCGGGTAGACCGATTGTAGTTCCCAGCCTGGATTTGATACCCGCCGCGCTCTCTAATGGGTGCCCTGTCATCCTGACCGATCCCGACAGCAAACAGAATGTATTATCAGCAAAGCATTTACCCTGTCGGGTGAGTGGAAGGCTCTCCCGCTTACGGGCAACTGCTTTTAACAGAAAACCCCGCTGGCAGTAAGCTTTACACCACCAGCTGGTAATAAAGCAGGAACATAATAATGCCGAGTGACACCATATTGGCAGCGGTAAAACGTATTTTTCCTGAAAGTTCATCGACACGGATTAACAGAATTCTTGATGTTTCCTTCCAGTGTACCAAAAATTGAGAGATTGTAAATAATATGATCACCAGCCAGACGGAGAACAGAAACTCTATCCATGTGAAAGGAAAGAAAGAGAAAAAGAGACAGACGAGGGAGAATACAAAGAGAAACTTGAGAACCTGAATAAATACGAACGGCGGATCGGGCTGCTTCGCCTGGAGCAGAAGGTAATTTTCAATCTCTTCCGTTCTGGTGAGCAGATAGACCCCAAGAGTGATCAGCGTAATACCAAGGGTGAGATAACAGAGTATAAACCATCGAAAGGCAATTTCAGTCATGAGCGGTATCAATTGTCTTCATTTTTAAGCCTGCGGAAAAGATGTTTATAACTTGCTGCAGGACTGTATTTAATCAAGCGCTTCCTTTTCAAGTTTTAATTCGAAGGGTTTCAGGACCTCATCAACCGGACTGGCACCGGGATAGAACTCAAGGATTTTAAGAAGTACTTCATCCACAAGTACATCGGGGCATGAGGCTCCTGACGTAAGTGCTATTTTACTTGAACCGGGGGCATCCGGCAGCCAGTTTTCTGTGGTTAGCATCTCTTTTTGCCACTGGTTAAAATGCCTGATTTTATCCTTCGAAAGTATTTCGTTTGCATCGCGGATGTGAAAAGCAGGACAGTGGTGTTCCAGTATTTCCACCAGGTGCATGGTATTTGATGAGTTGTATCCGCCCACCACAATAGCAATATCGGGCTGAGCATCTGCAAGTGCATAGGTCGCCGATTGATTTTCATTGGTAGCATAGCATAGCGTATCGGATGTATCGGCAAAATGATTTTCCACATTTGACTCGCCAAACCGTTCTGCCGCTGCGCTTTTCAGAATATCCATCACTTCCTGTGTTTCGGTGGCAAGCATGGTTGTCTGGTTAATCACTCCGAAAAATTCAAGATCTTTCAACGGGTTAAATCCATCCGTGCTTTTGTGACCAAACCAGGTTTTAAAATCTTCGGGCGGACGCTTTTCAGTCAGGATATCGGCCAGCACATGGGCTTCTTCAGGATTTAAAACAACCACAACAGGAGAATGAGCCGCACTGTGAGAAAATGTTGCACGGGTCTCTTCGTGCCGGTATTTCCCGTGAACAACGAGGCTGTATCCTTTTTTGCCAAGTTTATTCCCGCGGTTCCAAACTTTTTCTACAAACGGACAGGTGGTATTGTATTGATACGGATCGATTCCCTGCTTCTGAAGTTTATTTTGAATTTCAATCGTAGTACCAAAAGCCGGTACAATTGCGATATCCTCGTGGCTGAGAGATTCAATCGGTATTTGTACAGATCCATCCGTATCAAACAAAAACTTTACACCCCGTTTCTGAAGATCTTCATTTACGGTGGGATTATGAATCATTTCACTCAGCAGGTAGATGTTTTTACCGGGATTTTCCTCAACCGTACGATATGCGATATCAATGGCATTTTCGACACCATAGCAGAAACCGAAATGCCTGGGGATCAGGAAACGGACAGCACCGAAGTCGAGCATGGTAGGATCCACATCCTTTTTCCGGGGATCTGTAATTTTATTTACCTCCTTTACCTTGCGGATAACGGGAGACCGGTACATCTTTGGGATATCAAATTTTTTTCGGGCCATTTTATCAGGGTTTTTAACAACTGAAAGATACAAATTTCCAGCCCTGTCTGAAATGGATGGACAGATTCTGCCGGGGAATTTCAAAAAATAAGGACGCAACTGGCAAGTTGCTTCAGTTAGTCTTCATCTAACCATTACAAAACGTCAAAACAAATAATCAGAATTCCCGTTTTATTTCCGTATCTTTAAGATTCCAAGGCGTTACAATTACAGCCTTTCCCTTAGAAAACAGGTTTTGCCTATCTCAGAATTCATCAGTATCTCTGATTTGATTAGCATTACAATTTATCAGGGGGAGTTTTGTGCTCGTATGTTTAGTTCAGAGAGAGTACCCCTGTTAAGCGCCATTCACTTTTACTAATAAAATTTTACAATAAATGAATCATTTGACCTTTTCCGATCTTGGAATAAGTACGGAAATTTTACAATCCATTGCAGAAATGGGTTTCGAAGCGCCCACAAAAATACAGACAGCAACCATTCCGCCAATTATGGCAGGACTTGATGTTGCCGGGCAGGCACAAACCGGGACCGGTAAAACGGCCGCCTTTGGGATCCCAATACTGGAAAAAATAGACCCGGAGCAAAAAGAGGTACAGGCAATCGTTCTGTGCCCGACACGTGAACTGGCTGTTCAGGTTACCAAAGAGTTTATCAAACTGGCCACCCACAAAAAAGGAATTTTTATCACACCGGTGTACGGCGGTCAGCCTATCGGTCGACAGCTGAGTGCACTCAAGCGCGGAACCCACATCGTAGTGGGAACCCCGGGACGAGTAATTGACCACCTGAAAAGAGGAAGCCTCAGCCTGAACTACCTGAAGATGGTAATTCTGGATGAAGCAGATGAAATGCTGAATATGGGTTTTCGTGAAGATCTTGAAAAAATACTCGGATACTCGTCCGGAAAATCGCAAACCGTGATGTTTTCGGCTACGATGTCATCAGCCATTAAAAAAATTATGCAGCGCTGGATGGACAATCCGGAAATGATCCGGGTTGAAGGCACATCCATAGCGGCAGAAGGAATTGATCAGTTCCTGGTGGAGGTGCGTGATTCGGTACGTACCGAAGCGATCACCCGGATTCTTGATATGCAGGAGTATCGCCTTGCCCTCATATTTTGCAATACCAAACGAAAATGCGACCAGCTGGTTCTGGATATGCAATCCCGCGGATATTCTTGTGATGCGCTGCATGGTGATATGAGTCAGAATATCCGGGATAAAGTGATGGATAAATTTCGTTCGCGCAAAATCGATGTCCTGATTGCCACAGATGTTGCTGCACGCGGACTGGATGTGGATGAAGTGGATATAGTATTCAATTATGATATACCACAGGATCCGGAATACTACGTGCACAGAATCGGGAGAACCGGCCGTGCAGGAAATACCGGGCGCGCATATACATTCTCAACCGGCAGAAAAAATAAAAACCTCCGGTTTATTGAAAAACAGATTAAATCCACACTGAAAACAATTCCGATGCCATCGGCGCAGGAAGTAGAGGCGAAGAAAATTGACAGTTATCTTGAAGAGATTGTGAAAACACTTGAGGCCGGCGGACTGCGTCCCTACATCGAGCAGATTGAACCGATTGCACAAGGTGATTATACTCCCATCGAGATAGCAGCGGCCCTGCTGAAATTGAAATCCGGCAGGAATGCAGCAGCTTCCGCAACCAGGGAGCCCTCTGAAAAACGTGAAAGTAA
>Ga0209931_1000513_pt1 | contig 23102 bp, 20 predicted proteins | sample SalPonR1_B_D1_MG_FD_185697 | JGI IMG/M metagenome (GOLD analysis project Ga0209931, IMG submission 185697) | Salt pond soil microbial communities from South San Francisco under conditions of wetland restoration - Salt Pond MetaG R1_B_D1_MG... ...
GTGGCACTTCAAATGTGCCTTTTTCTAATCGCTTGTAGTATAAAATAAAACCTCCGGTTCGCCAGTGGAGTATTTTCATTTTATTGCGAAGTCTGTTCACAAAAAGGTAAACTGTTCCATTAGTAGGGTTGGAATTTAGACCTTGCTGTACTATGCCGCAGAGACTGTCAAAACTCTTACGCATATCGGTGGGTTCAAGATAAAATTCATAGGTGAAATTGTTGTCTAAGGTTAACATAAGGCTCTGATTTTTTTGGCTTCAAAGCTATGTCTATCCTATGGCTTTTGGAATATGTAGTTAGTCGAGGGGATACGTCATAATAAAACGGTTTGTATTCAATAGTTTTAGTCAAGATTTCATACTTTAAAACCTATACTTAACTGATAACAACACATAACGTTCTAAAAGTCTATAAGAAGTTGTGGATGTGCTGATATCACTTATTGAAAAGGTTTGAAAGCGTTTGGTATTGAAAAGGTTTTTACCTGTTAAAGAGAAAATAATCTTCAAAATTTTAAGCCATTATTTAAATTTATATTCTACACCCAAATTAATGTATCTCTCAAATATTTTATTTCTAGAAATTGTGAATACTGATTGGTTAAAATCTCTGGTTTCAAACACATTTGCATTAAAGATATTGGATAAACTAATAAAAAAAGACCAATTATTTTTTGTTTTCTTTCTCAAAGCAAAATCTAAATGATTATAGTGAGTATTAGATTGTATAAAAAAAACATTCTTATACAATATAGCTATAAGCAGTTTTTCATCTAAAAGCTTTGATTTTAGTGCAATTCTATTTGTAAGAAAAGTAAAATTATTTATAAAATCGGTAGTAGTGTTTGTAAATTCAAATTGCGAGTATTTTAATAGTATATTAGTGTCAAGATACTTGAAAATGGGTGTATTAATTTTCAAGCCTAATAAATAACGTTGGCTTTTATTTTTCTGTAGTTCATCATTAAAAATAAATTGAAAACTATTATTTAGAATTTCTGGCTCTAGAATAATTTCTGTTCTATTATATTTCTTTTTAAAAATTGAAGAAAAAGCAGTGTATTTGCTTCTTAACTGATTAGCCTGTTCTAATATAAGTTTACTTGAAAAAAGCTGGTTATTTAAATTATCTGATATACCACTTAAAACAGCAGCATCAATTTGAAGATTATGTTTTTTAACATTCTTAAAAAAAGATAGTGTATATGTCTGGTTTATAAAAGGTTCTAATAATTGATTTGGTTGAAATACTGTTTGAAAATCTGAAAAAAAACTTCCACCTATAATTTTATTAAGTGGAAAATTACCTAAGGTTTCAGATGCCATCAAATTTAAATTTGAATTTTGATTAAAATCATAATTCAGTTTTGTATTATATTGAAAAAAGTAATCCTTTTTATCATTAGCTCCATAAGGGAATCTAATTTGTGAAATTGTGATACTTGTGAATACTGAAAACTTGTCAAAAGAGTTTTGATAAGTGTAAATACCATTGTGTAGTCTATATCTCAAATTTTGCCTAGGGCTATTGAAGTCGAAATTATCATTCTCAATATCAGTTTTCATTGTGGTTTCTAAGCTGTTGTTTTGAAATCGATAACCCAAAAAATGATTCCCCCAATTGGTTTTATAATTAAACTTTAAAACTTGAACAAATTGCTTCTCGTCGTTTTTGTTTTGTTGATTTAAAAAAAACACCTCATCGTTTATACTTTGTCCTATAAAACTAGCAATATCATTATCGTCTGTTTCAAACAAAGTTGCCACATCATAATTATCCGTTTTGTAGGAGGTTTTCATTATAGCTCCAAGCTTTTTACTAAACTTAAATTCAATAGAATTATTAATATAAAAGTTGTTGGTTTTGTTATTTCTATCAAAACTTCTTTTAAAATCGCTTAAGGCAAAGTTATTTATCTGGTTATCAAACCAAACATAGTTTAAATCTGTTTTGATTTTGAGGTTATCAGTAGTGTGTTTAAGTTGGAGTTTATTTTTAGATTGATAATCTCTACTCTTATTATTAATTTGTAAATCATTTTGCAATTCATTTTGAAAAAATTGTTCGGTATTATTTTGATTTTTTATAAATGAATAATTATTAAAGCTACCAATATATAAGTCAGTGTTCTTACTCAAAACTATATTCATAGAAAATCCAAAAACACTATTATCATTTTGTATAAAGTTTTTAAAACCGTATAACTCATCTTGAAGACCTTGCCTTTGTTTTACTTCATCAAAGTTTTTTGGCAATGAAAACATCTGTTGAATGGCTTCTTCACCAATATTTTTTATTTGTTTTAAATCTATAAAGTTATTACCAAAATTAGTGCTTTCACCAAAAAATTGAAGATTAAAAGAGTCGTTTAATGAAAAGAAATTACCATATGCACCTGCTTTAATATTATCTTGATAACCACCTGATAATTGTTGTTTACCAAAAAAGTCTTTATTAAGTTTAGAGTCGAGTTTGATATCTAAAACTGCAAATTTTTCATCACTTAATAAACTTTCCTTAAGCTTTTTATTTTTCTCATCAAACCTAACTTCTATATCTTCAACATCTTCAGGTGACAAGGATTTTGTTAATATAGAATTTCCAAAGTCAGAAACTTCTTTACCATCAATTAAAACTTTATTTATAATTTTGCCATTCACTTTAATATCACCGTTAGACTCAATTTTAAAACCATCTAATCTAGCTAAAACTTGTTCTAAAGTTTGGTCGTAAGCCTCAGTGTGTTGTTCTACATCGTATATAATTGTATCTTTTTTTATAATGACTGGTGGTTTGTTTTTTATAGTTACCTCTTTCAATTTAAACAAATCTGAATTTTCTAAAGTGAATTCCAATTCTATCTTGGATTCACTGTTATTATCGACGACAATTGTTTGTTTAAATTTTGAAAAACCTAACCGCGTAATCTCAATGGTATAAACTCCTGTTTTTATCTTTTTTTGAATGACAAATGAACCATTTTCCATTGTTTCTGTTGTAGCTACAATATTTTTGGTGTAGAGTTCAACCAATAAGATATTAGCAAGGCTTATGGGGTTATTATCTTTATCATTTACTTTACCAACTAGCGTTGTTTGTGAAAACAAATTTCCTAACAAAAAAAATATACAAATGAAAATTAAACATCTCATGATTTAATTTATTTTCAATTTGCTTGTCTGATTCTTTTTTTTATGGCTTTTTTGTTGTTTTCTAAGTTTCTTAACTCTTTTTTTGAAATTTCAAAAGCATTTGAAAAATCTTTTAAACTCTCATTAACATCAAATTCTATATTGGTTGCAATACAAGTTGTATTTTGTTTGGAATAATAAAATTCTAAAATCAAACCTGGTAAGCCCGCATTTTTAAATGGTCCAGTTTTAACCGGGATTTCATTAGTGAACCAAACATACATAATTTGATTACGTTTTTTTATTTGAGCTTTCCTAACATTATAGCCTAAAATTGTTTTTGTTTCATCTAATATTTGCCATTCTTGATCATTTTTCCAGCTTGCTTTAACTTCATAATTATCTAAATATCTTAGTTCTGTAAACTTTTTATTTGAATATTCATAATTAACAATATAAGTCTGACCAGTTATATCTAGTTTTGAACCTTTATAATCTATAGTTTTATCGCTATAATCAACATAAAATTGAGATCTTTTCTCAGTTACTAACAAGATCGGTTCATGTTTCAGGTAACCACTAACAGCAGTGTAATCATAAGTTACTTTTATGTTTTGTGAGATTAATACCTGAGTATATATTAAAAGTAAGATAAAAAAAGGTATTATTTTTATCATAATATTTGATTTTAGAAAAAACCTTAAATTTAAAATTTAAGGTTTTTGTTAGAAATAAAATTTATAAGCGAATAGTTAATGTCACATCAATAACATACATAGTATGACATTAAATTCGTGTATTCAAAATTCGCTTTATTATTAATCCTCAATTAATTCTTGTAGAGCTTTTATATTCTCTTTACAGTCACAAAACCAACATGTGAGTTCAACTTTATCTCCATCTGATGTTGTTCCTGATGCACTACAATATAGGGCATCTTGATCAATATTATTGTTATTTTCAATTTTTAGATCATTATTAGATGTTGATCCAAAAAAAGAAGTAGAAATAAAAGCCATACTTAAAATAAAAGATTTCATAATTTTAAAATTTAAAAGATTAAAGACCAACCCTAGCCATTCAAGTCCGGCAGTTGGCACACAGATTTTCTGCTTTCAGACTATGAAATCGTCCAATTTCTACCACTGCAAAATCAAATTTACTATTTTTTTGTTATTCCTTAAGTCGGATAAGCTTTAAATTGTTTTGGGGCGGTAATAAATATTTGTATTTCATAAGACTAAAGTATAGAGATGAATTAAATTCTTGTTAAAAATCCTATGCGATAAACACATATTTTATGCGAATTATGGTTTTGATTATTTTTCTATATTTGTGATTATGAATAAAGTCATCGGTAAACGCATCAAGCAACTTCGTCGTCATAAAGGGTATTCCCAAGAACATTTGGCTCATGAGCTATGTATTTCACAATCGGCATATGCCAGATTAGAAAATGGAGAAACCTATACATGGGCAAGCCATTTACAAAAACTTTGTGAAATATTTGAAGTTCAACCAGAAGATATTGTAAGGCAAGACCAAGTGGTCATTAACCAAAATCAAAAAGGTGGACACTCCAATAATGCTTATATTATCAATCAATTGTCAGAAAAACTGATTGAGCAGTATGAAAAACGGATACAAGAAAAAGATGAATTAATCAAACAGCTTAACCATAAGCTTCATAAATAGTAAAACTGAGTATTATTCTTCTTGATAATAATTTTTAGTTGTATTCTTATATAAAAACCTCACAGGCCTATGAGATCTGTGAGGTTTTAATAAAAATTGATATATTAATCTAATAAAAATATCATGAAAAAATTAAACAACGAACAAATCGAAAAACATTTAAAACAATTCCCAAACTGGTCTCATGAAGATGATGCCATACATATCAGTTTTGAGTTTGAAGATTTTAAAAATGCGTTTACAGCCATGACACGCATTGCTTTTGAAGCAGAACGCCTTCAACATCACCCCACATGGTCAAACACCTACAACACAGTCAATGTTTCATTATCAACTCACGATGCTGACGGTGTTACAGAAAAGGACTTTGAATTGGCTGAAGCCATTGAAACAGTGTTAGGTCAATAATTAATGACACTCTACATTAGCTTCAACCTGTTCTGTTTGTGGGTTGAGTTGAGGAGAAATATATTTGATACCTAAACCCATGCCGCGAAGTATAAATAATAAACCTACAATAATCACAGCAACGGGAATAAGTTTTTTGTAGTTGAATTTAAAATGCTTTTTAATAAAAGACTGCGCATAAACCACTGTAGTCATCATAGGCACGGTTCCGAGACCAAACAACACCATATACATTATACTTCCACTAAAACCTTCGGTAGCAAAAGCACCTACAACAGCCATATAAACCAAGCCACAGGGCAGAAAACCATTGAGAAAACCCAGACTGAAAAAGGTGTCGTAGGATTTTTTATGAAGTGCTTTACCCAACTCGGATTTAATGCCATTGATAAATCTAAAAAATGGTCTAAAAACACCTAAAGGTTTAATATAGGATTGTGGTATTAAAACGTATCCCTACGAGCAACTACGTACTTGACTTTTCCCATTTGTCAGGTAGGAGTTCATCTAGGTTATGAATATTCCAATCGGGTAATTTTTCTAGGATATCATTTAGCCAATCATACGGATTTACATCATTTGCTTTGCAACTGGCAAAGAATGAGTATATCATAGCAATGTTTTGTGCTGCTCTATGTGAACCTGCAAACAGATAGTTTTTTCTATCAAGAGCCAAGGGTCTTATTTTGTTTTCTATTAAGTTGTTATCCAGTTTTAGTTTTGGATCTAAAAAGATAGTCTCAAGTTTTGGATATTGCTCAATATAGTATCTCATAGCTTTAGCTATTAAACTTTTTGGTAGCACATTTAAATTTTCACTTTCTATCCAGGATTTTATACTCTCCAACAACGGTTTTATTTTTGCTAGGCGTTGTTCTTGAATTTTTTGGTAGTCATCTTCATACTTGTTGTTTATTTTTTTGTCAAGTTTATAGATTTCGGCAAAAATCTTTAAAGCATGCTTTGCTTTTTGAGCATCATTATCTTGAGCGTCATAGAATTTTCTTCTGGCATGTGCTAAACATCCTACCAGGGTAATATCTTTTTGTTGACCTATATTGTCATAGACTCTATAGCCATCGCATTGTAGATAGCCCTGATAATCTGCTAATATTTCTTTAGGCCCGTGTTGTCCACGACCTTTCCTATAGTTGAATAGTACTAAATTATTTAATGGGGAATGATACACCCATTGATACCCTTGGTGGGTGCTTCTGACCTTATCTTTATCTAATACTTTTATTGGAGATTCATCCGCTTGTATATAATCTGAACTGAGTATTTTTTGTTTGAGTTTATTATAAAGCGGGTCAAGGAGTTTACAGCTGTTATCTACCCAACCTCATAATGTACTTTCAGCAGGTTTCCAATCGTATTCTCTTGAAAACTTTTGAATTAACCTATATAAAGGCAAGTGATCAACAAACTTACTAACCAGTATATAAGCTAATAAGCTTGATTCTGCAATGCATTTTTCGATAGGTCTACTTGGCAGATCACCAATAATTACACCATCACCGTCAGCCTTAGCATATTTAGGTCGGATGGTTCGTCGCTTTATTAAACTTGCCGGTGTATATTCTAAGGTTTCTGTTACTTCTTCACCTATTTTGACCAATCCTTCTGTGTCTTCTTCAGGTTCAATGATAATCTCTTTTACCGGAAGATTTTCAGGAAGTTTATTGCGACCATTGTGTTTTTTCTTTTTCCTGTGGTAGGTAATGGTTTCTTGTTCTTCTTCCCCTTGTTTAGCCTCTGGTAATTCTTGAAAAAGGCTAGGTTGATTTTCTTAATATCAGACTGTTTTAGTCTTTCTGACTTAAACCCATTGACCAGCTTTAGTATTTGATTAAATTGTTCTTGCAAGGATTTATACTTCTGCTCATGTTGAGCAATTTGCTCTTTTAATTTAGCATTTTCTTGTATTAATTCTTCCTTGCTCACACAGTACTAAGATATGACAAATCCCAGTAATGGCAAAGGTTTTAGACAGCTTTTTGTTGTATTTTTTGAGATAAATTACCGATGGTTATCCCATCAAAAAGCAATACCAATTGAGGGTAATTCAATCGGATAGATTTTACAGATTCGTCGTATTGTGGCACTTCAAATGTGCCTTTTTCTAATCGCTTGTAGTATAAAATAAAACCTCCGGTTCGCCAGTGGAGTATTTTCATTTTATTGCGAAGTCTGTTCACAAAAAGGTAAACTGTTCCATTAGTAGGATTGGAATTTAGATCTTGCTGTACTATGCCACAGAGACTGTCAAAACTCTTACGCATATCGGTGGGTTCAAGATAAAATTCATAGCTAAAATTGTTATCTAAGGTTAACATAAAACTTTGATTTTTTTGGATTCAAAGCTATGTTTATCTTATGGCTTTTGGAAGATGTAGTTAGTCGAAGGGATACAATTCATTTGCTCTGCAAACTTGGCGTCTTTGCGGTTATTTATCCCACCGGTAGAGACGCTGTGATCGCAAACATATATGGTTTTAATGCAAATAAACACATAAAGCATTGTAAGTCATAATATTAAAAGTATTAGCTAAACAACTAAGTCGATAACTTTATTTGAATTCCATTTTTCAAGAATTTTATGCTGTATATCCCTTGCAATCATAATCAAATTTTACAACTGATATACTAAAATAACAGATTATAATCTACTATTTATATAAAAATAATGGATTACGATCCGTTATTTTTATGTTTTTAAACCAAAAAACCCACAGCGTTATACTATGGGTTTTGGTCTTAATCTATAACTGATGTTCTAAAAACAATAGGTGTTTTCAGCAATAACTTTATCTGCAATGGCGTTTCTCAATTCAACGACATTTGGGAAGTTATGGTACTTGGTAAAACGCTTTAAACCCATCAACATCATTTTTTGTTCATCGCCTTCAGCAAAAGAAATGATAGCTTCTTTGGCTTTTTTATTGATTTTTTCAACAGAGCTATACAATTTCAATTTGGCCATAGCCAATTGTTCTTTCAGTGCTGCTTCGCCTTTGGTATCAACATTCTTTTTCGTTCTCAATATTGCAGATTCTGCCATATAGATTTCAATTAAAATGTCTGCTGAAGCCAAAAGTAATTGTTGATGTTCTTCCAATTCGGTTCCATATTTTTTAGCTGCTGCACCGGCTACCATCAGAAAGACTTTTTTTAATCTCTTAACCATATCCAATTCTTCAGCTAAAGTTTCAGAGAAATCAGGGACATCGAAAGATGGTATTCCAGTCAACTCTTCTCCTACCCCCTGAGCCGGCCCCATAAAGTCCACATGGCCTTTCATGGCTTTCTTAACCAGCATGCCCACCGATAACATCCTATTGATTTCGTTGGTACCTTCGTATATACGGGAAATTCTAGCATCTCTCCAAGCGGATTCCATTGGTGTATCGGCAGAAAAGCCCATACCACCGTAAATTTGAATACCCTCGTCCGTGCAGTCTTGCGCATCTTCAGAAACAGCCACTTTCAGAATTGAACATTCAATAGCGAATTCTTCAACCCCTTTTAATTCTGCTTCTTGATGAGAATTTCCATTGGATTTTCTAAGGTTTATTCTATCTTCGATATTTTTCGCTGCTCTATAGCAGGCCGATTCGTCGGCATAAACTGCAGTTGCCATTTCAGCCAATTTTAATTTTATAGCACCAAAACTAGAGATAGGCACTTTAAACTGAACCCTGTCGTTCGCATATTTTACTGCGGAATCTATAACGCGTCTTTGAGCGTCTAATGTGGCAGCCGCAAGTTTTATACGGCCTACATTAAGCGCATTCATGGCGATTTTGAATCCACCATTCCTTTCACCCAAAAGATTTTCTACCGGTACTTTTGTATCACTGAAAAATACCTGACGTGTTGAAGACGAATGAATACCGAGTTTTTTCTCTTCATCGCCAAAAGACATCCCATTATCTTCATCTCTTTCCACAATAAATCCTGTGATGTTCTTATCGTCTTCTATTCTTGCAAAAACAATAAATACATTGGCAAAACCGGCATTGGATATCCACATTTTTTGACCAGTGATTGAATAATACTTACCGTCATCAGATAAAACAGCTTTTGTTTTTCCTGAATTAGCATCTGAACCTGCACCAGGCTCGGTTAAACAGTATGCTCCAAACCATTCGCCTGTTGCCAGTTTTGGCACATATTTTTGTTTTTGCTCTTCATTACCGTAGAGTAAGATAGGCAGTGTGCCAATTCCAGTATGCGCTCCAAAAGCCGTGGCAATTGAGCCTGACGCCCCTGAGATATAATCACAAACCAGCATGGTAGACACGAAGTCCATGCCCATGCCATTGTACTCTTCCGGCACTGCAATGCTTAGAAAGCCTAAATCTCCGGCTTTGCGCATAACTTCTTCAGTAAGTGCGTAATTTTTCTTTTCAAACTCTTCTTTTTTTGCCCATATCTCACGATCGACAAATTCTTTGACGCTGTCACGCATCATTTGCTGTTCTTCATTAAAGTCTTCAGGTGTAAATACATCCTGTGCTTTAGTTTCTTTTACGATAAATTGACCTCCACGGATCATATTAGACGCTTTTTGTATTGTTTCCATTTTTAGATTTTTATAGTAATTAAATTTTTAAAACATAATAATTAAGAGACTTAAGATGTAAGATTTAAGATTTCAGACTTCAATAGATTCAATAAAACCCAGTGTCATTCTCTGAAACTCTGAATTCTTATCATTTATTTTTTCATATTCATCATCAGTAATATACTTTGCATGTTTAGCTGCGATTAACTGAGTACCAAGCTCATATGAAGAACCTAAAGAAATATCAAGATAATTTATAAAGGCTTTATCTGTTCTTGCAGACCCTTCTGCTATATTTGATGGCATTGAAACGGCTGAGCCAGTTAGTTGAGAGGTTAATCTATAATCTTCTTTTTTAGGAAAAGTTGATGTTAAATCATAAATATCTTTCATGATTTCTGTTCCTAGCTGCCAGATTTTTAAATTTCGATGATTATGTCTTTTTCTTTTTATCATCAATTACAAACTATATAGCATGTTAATATCTTTCTAAATATGAAAACTCTTATTTCTTAGATCTTAATTCTTAAATCTGAACATTCAATTTTAAAACACTTCATAAACCCCTGCAGCACCTTGACCCGTTCCCACGCACATGGTGACCATGGCGTGTTTGTTTTTCAGGTTGCGCTTTTTCATTTCGTCGAAAATTTGAACTGAGAGTTTTGCTCCTGTACAACCTAACGGATGACCAAGTGCAATAGCACCTCCGTTAACGTTCAATTTTTCCTGGTCTAAACCAAGTTCTCTAATCACCGCAAGAGATTGAGACGCAAAGGCTTCATTTAATTCTATCAATTCAATATCATTCAGTTTCAGGTTAGCTTGTTTTAAGGCTTTTGGAATGGCTTTTACGGGTCCAATTCCCATAATACGTGGCTCTACGCCGGCTGCAGCATAGCTCACGAGACGAGCAACAGGTTCCAGATTGAGTTCTTTCACCATGTCTTCACTCATGACCATGACAAACGCGGCACCATCACTCATTTGGGAAGAATTCCCAGCAGTTACGCTTCCTTTATCTGCAAAAACCGGTCTTAGTTTGTTTAAAACGTCGATAGACGTATCCGCTCGTGGTCCCTGATCCTGATCTACGGTGTAGGTCTTAGTTTCTTTTTTTCCTTTACCATTCACAAAAACCTCTTCAACCTCTATGGGAACAATTTGATCTTTAAATCGATTTTCTTGTTGAGCATTGATGGCTTTTTGATGTGAGTTGTAAGCAAATTCATTTTGGTCTTCTGCCGAAACCTCGAATTTGTTAGCTACCGCTTCAGCCGTGAGCCCCATACCCCAGTAATAACTTTCGTTTTGCTCTTTGGCTGTTTTGTAATTTGGAACAGGTTTATAACCGCCCATGGGGATATAACTCATACTTTCTGAGCCACCGGCAATAATACACTCTGCCATTCCACTTTGGATTTTTGCCGTTGCAATGGCAATAGTTTCTAGTCCGGAAGCACAATAGCGGTTTACGGTCACCCCAGGAACTTCCTCGGTCTTTAAACCCATCAGTGATACCAATCGACCCATATTGAGGCCTTGCTCGGCTTCAGGCATGGCATTTCCAACAATGACATCGTCAATGCGGGATTTGTCAAATTCCGGTAATTGCTCCATCATATAATTGATGGTTTCTGCCGCCAGATCATCCGGCCGCTTAAATCTAAATACGCCTTTTGGCGCTTTACCAACTGCGGTTCTGTATGCTTTTACTATGTATGCCAACTTCATAAAATTTTGAATTTTAAATTATAAATTTTGAATGATTCTCAGTGCTAATTATTTTTTGTAGTGATTATTATCTTGGTTAAAATATTAATGATATTCTCAATATCAGCAAGTAATTTTTCAGTTGATAAGGTGGTTAGTTCAGATTTATCTAAAAGTCTCAACCAATACCTTGTTTCTCTTGATTCTTTTGAAGCAATTAACATTTTATTTATAAAATCTTTTCTTGATTGCGCTGCAATTGCTTCTTCAATATTTGCTCCAATACTGGTGCCAGACTTTAATAATTGTTTTGAAATTACAAACTCCTTTTCATCTCTTAATTGAATATAAAAGCTGATAGTATCGAGTGCCAATTGGAATGACTTTTCTTGAATTAAATTATCTTTTTTCATCCCATTTAAAATTTTTAATTCAAAATTTTTAATTTCTTAAAGGTTTCCCCTTCTTAATCATATGCTGTAATCGTTCTAAGGTTTTTCGTTCACCGCAAAGTGATAAAAAAGCTTCGCGTTCAAGGTCTAATAAATATTGTTCTGAGACGTAATTGGCTTCAGACAAATCGCCTCCGGTCATGACATAAGCCAGTTTGTTGGCAATTTTTTGATCGTGTTCGCTGATGTATCGACCGGCTTTCATTTGGTCGGTTCCTACTAAGAATGCACCTAAGGCCTGCTGACCTAAAACTTTTATGTCATTGTTTTTTACCGGCTGGCTGTAGCCATTATCGGCCATTAATCTGGCGTGTTGCTTGGCGATGGCTAACTGTCTGTCCCGGCTGACTACAACAATGTCTTTGCCTTTTTCAAAAATGTTCAAGTCATAAGCTTCGTGAGCAGATTTGGCGACTTTTGCCATACCAATGGTCAGGAAGTTTTCTCTTAAGCGATTCACTTCAACATCGTCTTTTTGGAAAGTTAAAGCCGCACGGCGGGTCATTTCTTTTGATCCACCACCACCGGGAATGACGCCAACGCCAAATTCAACCAAACCAATGTAGGTTTCGGCGTGAGCTACAACTCTGTCGGTATGTAAGCATAATTCACAACCACCGCCAAGCGCCATTTGGTGAGGAGCTCCAACAGTTGGAATAGATGAATAGCGCATACGCATCATGGTATCCTGAAAATATTTGACAGCAGCATTCAGTTCTTCGTATTCCTGCTCTACGGCAAACATAAAGATCATTCCAATATTGGCACCGACTGAAAAATTTTGTCCGGTGTTGGAAATGACGACACCATCGTATTCCTTTTCTGCGATATCCATTGCCGTGTTGATACCATTGAGAACATCACCACCTATGGAGTTCATTTTGCTTCTAAATTCAATATTCAGGATGCCATCACCTAAATCTGTAGCCACAAGGTCTTTATTGCTCCAGACTTCCTGACTTTCGCGGATATTATCTAAAATCACAAAGCTATCCTGACCCGGGATGACGGTAAATTCCTTTTGATCTATATCATAGAAGTAGGTTTGACCATTTTTAACGCTATAGAATGCTTTATTGTCCTGTGATGATAAATCTTCAACCCATTCAGCTAAAACATAGCCTTCATTTTTCATGAGCTCGACACCTTTATCAAAACCAACGGCATCCCATATTTCAAAAGGCCCATGTTGCCAGCCAAAACCAGCTTTCATGGCATCATCTATTTTGTAAAGCGCATCGGTGATTTCAGGAATTCTGTGCTGTACATAAGCAAAAAGTGCCGCAAAGTTTTTACGGTAGAATTCGCCTGCTTTATCATCACCTTCAACCAGAACAGAAAATCGGTCTGCTACGACATCAATCGATTTCGTTTTTTCTAAAGTTGAAAATTTAGCACGCTTTTTATCTCTATACGCTAAAGTATTCAGGTCTAAAGATTTAATTTCAGAAGACCCATCCTTGTGTTTTATTTTTTTATAAAAGCCCTGTCCGGTCTTACTTCCCAGCCATTTGTTCTCCATCATTTTTTCTATAAAATCAGGCAGCTTGAAGAGCTCATGTCTTTCATCTTTAGGAACATTGTCATAGAGCCCATTGGCTACGTGAACTAGAGTATCCAGTCCTACGACGTCAACCGTTCTGAAAGTCGCTGATTTTGGTCGGCCTATGACGGGACCGGTCAATTTATCCACGTCTTCAACCGTCATGTCCATATCTTTTACCATGTGGAAAAGACTCATAATGCTGAAAATTCCTATTCTGTTTCCAATAAACGCGGGCGTATCTTTAGCGATAACTGTTGTTTTGCCAAGAAATTTTTCACCGTATTCATTTAAGAAATCCAGGACATTCTGATTGGTGTCTGGTCCGGGTATAATTTCTAAAAGCTTGAGGTATCGAGGCGGGTTGAAAAAGTGTGTTCCGCAAAAATGCTTTTTAAAATCATCGCTTCGTCCTTTGGTCATAAACTGAATAGGAATCCCGGATGTGTTAGAAGAAATTAAAGTGCCCGGTGTTCGATATTTTTCAAGATTTTCAAACACTTGCTGTTTGATATCCAGTCTCTCAACAACGACTTCAATAATCCAGTCGGCGTCTTTTACTTTGGCAATATCGTCTTCAACATTTCCGGTAGTAATGCGTTTAGCAAAATCCTTACTGTAAATCGGAGAAGGATTAGATTTTAGTGAGGATTGTAGTGCATCGTTTACGATACGATTTCTCACTACTTTATCTTCTAGGGTTTTGCCATGTTGTTTTTCTTTATCGTTGAGTTCCCTTGGGACAATGTCGAGCAAGAGCACTTCAACGCCGATATTGGCAAAATGGCAAGCGATACCGCTCCCCATAATTCCCGAACCAACAACGGCTACTTTTTTAATTCTTCGTTTCATAATTATTTAAGGCTAATTATTATTGATATACTTTTTTACTATTCACTAAATCTGTAATGGATTTGACCACATTTGTAAAAGTTTTCAAATCTTCCTCCCCTATTTTTTCTCTGATTTTTTGGTCAAACGTGAGGACAACACTTTTGGAATATTCTCGCATTTCCACACCAAAATCGGTTAAACATATCAGGACGCTTCGCCCATCTACCGGATTTGGTTTTCTGATAATCAAATTTTTTTCTTCCATAATTTTCAATGTCCTTGAAAGCGATGTAGCTTCCATCCCCATTTTTGGCCCTAATGACGTAGAAGGCGTACCTTCTTCCGGATCAATACTCAGCAGAGCAAAGCCTGTAGCCATGGTCGAGTCCTTTTTACCCGCTTCTTCACCGTACATTTTTGCTATTGCTGTCCAGGCCGATCTTAAAAGGTAATCTACAGTTTCATGTTTCATGCGTTCAAATGTAAGAAAATTTTATTATGCATGCATAATAAATTCAAAGAATTTTGTATTTTAATTAAATTTCATTTAAAAAATAATATTGAGGTTTGATGTTGGTTCAGTTAAGGCCTGAACATCTGCCAATCTACTTTAATGGAAAAGATATTGGAATAGAGTCCAACTGATTGGTCGCCAATATCGGTAAATGCGTAGTCTATTTGAATACCTTTATATTTAAAGCCGATCCCAAAGTTAGGTTGAAACCCTACATTTGTGGTACCATCTAACTGCTCTACGTTTTGAAAGTTTCCCATACCACCTCTCAGATAAACAATATCCATATAATCCGCTTCGAAGCCAAAGGCCGGTGAAATACTAAGGTTTTCATTAGAAAAGACATCGTTGGTTTGTGCAAATCGGGTATTGAAGTTTAATGCCGACTTCAAATCTATATCTCTATTGATTTCAAAATTATAAGCGACACCCATTTGTAATTTAGGTAAGGTAATTTCTGTATCTTCTGGTAACTCCTGATTTTGACCCGGCACCGCATTTTGAATTGTTGCGAAGGCGTCTTCATCTATTGTCCAGGTATTGTATGTCGTCGTAATATCTCTGGCCATAGCACCAAACTCCCATTTATTTTTGGTATAACGAATGCCTACATCAAACCCAAAGCCCCAGGCATTGGCAAACTCACCAATGACCCTTCGAATGACCTTAGCATTTACACCATAACTGAAACCACTCATCAAAGAGCTTCTGGCATAAGTTAAGGTAAATGCATAATCTGCAGTAGAGAAAAGACTGATGCGATCGTAATTAATATCACCTTGTGCATCTATCAATTGCGTGGTGTTTAAGATATCATCTACACCAAATCTAATGATAGAAAACCCAATTGCACTTCTACGATCAAGGGGCTTTGCAGCAGCAATGTAATCGTAATTGGCTATATTGGCAAAATAGCTGGCATGCATAGCAGAAAATTGCCAGTCTTCAAGATTGGTTAGACCGGCTGGATTCCAGTATACAGAGTTTACGTCATTTGATGTTGCAGTAACTGCATTGGCCATACCAAACGCGGCGGCATCTACCCCAATGTTCAAAAATTCATTAGAATATTTTCTGGTCTGAGCGTAAACACAAATATTCAAAAGAAGTGATATGATTACTATTTTTTTCAGTATTGAAATTTTTTGCAAATATCTTTAAAATTACATTAGTATAAACTTAATTTGTTAAATCATATTGCTTAGCTTTCGTTTTTTAATTTAGATTAAACTGTTTTGAACACACTAAAAGGCTTCATTCCTAACTTTATAACCTTATTGAATCTACTTATGGGATGCATTGGCATCTTCTTTGCCATGAAAGGCGACTTAATTTTTGCGGCCTATTGTTCTGCCTTGGGTATTTTCTTTGATTTTTTTGATGGATTAGCGGCAAGAATATTAAAAGTTAATAGTGAATTAGGCAAACAGCTCGACTCTTTGGCAGATTTAGTCACCAGTGGCATAGTGCCGGCACTAGTGGTTTTTCAATTGATCAATCAAAATCAAATTGGCATCTATAATTTCAATATTTCAATGCAATACAAGACAGAATGGTTTGCGTTTATAGCCTTTGCCATTACGCTGGGTTCTGCATACAGACTGGCTGAATTCAATATTGATAAAAATCAATCTGATAAATTCATTGGATTACCTACACCTGCTAATGCTATTTTGATACTAAGCTTAGTCTTTATTTTGAAGTATGAACACATTAAATGGCTAAACCAATTGATTTTAAATGATACTTTTCTAATTGGATTAAGTTTGGTGAGTGTAGTTTTATTGAATATGAAGGTTGAATTGTTTTCGTTGAAGTTGAAATCATTAGATTTTAAAGAGAATAAGGTGGTGTTTTTGTTTCTATTATTTTCAATACTATGTTTAGTAGCACTTCAATTTATAGGCATTCCTGTTATTATCGTTTCTTATGTTTTAGTTTCAGTATTAGCCAAAAAAAATTCGGTTATAGCTTGAGCTTAACCGAATTTTTGATTTAAAACTAATTTGTATCTATGTTTATGCTTCTGTTTTATGCATATGCACATCCATTTGTGGGAATGGGATGCCAACACCTGCTTTATCAAATTCTTTTTTGATGTGTTCATGCATATAGAAATGAACTGCCCAGTAATTTTCAGTTTTTGCCCAAGGTCTAACCGCAAAGTTTACAGAACTGTCGCCTAATTCGCTAACGAGAATATCAACGGGTTGGGAATGGTCGATTTTATCGCAGCCTTTCACAACTTTTTCGATTACACTTCTTGCTTTATCGATATCATCCGGATAACCAATACCAAAAGTCATAGGGACTTTACGCATGGGGTTTGCGGTTAGATTTTCCAAAGGATTGCTTGTAATAGCACCATTGGGTACAATAATGACTCTATTGTCTAATGTTGTCATTTTGGTAACAAAAATCTGAATTTCTTTTACAGTTCCGGCATAGCCATTAGTTTTTATGAAGTCGCCAACTTTAAAAGGTTTAAAGAACAAAATCAAAATTCCAGCAGCCATATGGCTTAGTTGACCCTGTAAAGCTAAGCCAACAGCGAAAGCTAGCGCACCAAAAATAGCTACAAAAGAAGTCACTTCTAGGCCAAACATTGCAGCAGCACTAAAAAGCACCAATATTTTAATCAAAATAAGAATCATTGAGGTTAAAAAGGGAACAAGAGAAGGGTCAACTTCTTTTTTTTCCATCCCTTTTTTAGCTTTATTTGATATGATTTTGGCTAACCAAAATCCAATGATAAGCGTAACAAGTGCTCCTAAGACTTTAGGTGCATATGCCACAACAAGTTCAATAAATTGATCTAAATACTGTTCCATTTTTACGTTTTTAAATGATTACTGTTTTAAATGCAAATTTAAATATATTTAACAATTATTAATAAAAATTCAAGATAAATTTATTTAATTTATTTGAGTGTTTTATCTTTTAAATGTACATCCATTTGTGGGAATGGTATATTGATACCTTGCTCGGCAAATGTAGTATAAACTTTTTCGTTCATATCAAAGTACACCGGCCATAGATTTTCAGCTTTAGACCAGGCCCTCACAACTATATTTACTGAACTGTTACCGAGTGAATGTAAAGCTAAAAAAGGTTCAGGGTCAGTCATGATTCTATCGTCATCTTCAATAAGTTGTTGAATTATAGCTTTAGCTTGTTTTACATTATCCCCATATGCAATGCCAAAGGTCCATTCGTTTCTTCGGTCTTCCTGTTGCGAAAGATTGGTCATATTGGAGTTGGCAACTGCACCATTAGGTAAATACACTACTTTTTTATCAAAGGTATGAATGATGGTATGAAACATCCTAATTTCTTGAATAATCCCTAAAAACCCTTGTACGTCTACGACATCACCTACTCTAAAGGGTCTTAGTATCAATAAAACAACACCACCGGCAAAGTTTTGTAAGGTGCCTTGTAGGGCCAGACCAATAGCAAGACCGGCCGAACCAATAATGGCAAGGAATGATGTTGCTTTAACGCCTACCATCGCAATAACTGAAATGAATAAAGTTATTTTAAGTAAGATTGAAATTAAAGTGGATAAAAAAGGTATAAGACTAGGGTCTATCTTTTTTCTATCAAAGGTTCGCCTTATGGCATTCATGGTAAGCCTTATAATCCAAAGACCGATAATTAAAACTAAAATTGCACCTACTAACCTAGGGATGAATTTTATTAAAATCTCCTCGAATTGCAACAAATATTCTTCCATAATTTTTTTTACAAATCTAAATATTTTTTAACATAATGATTGAACAACAAGTCATTAAATATAACTTATGTAAGATGATGTTACTTACAACTTGATTCAGTTTTATTTTGATAAGCTATTAATAATCGAACAATCAAGCCTCGTTATATTTTTTTTTAACGTAAAACCGTTTAAACATTTTAATTGTAATGCTTTAAACTTAATTGACTTAGGCACTCAGAAAATAAAACAGATGAAATTTTTTTTAAAATTAAATATAATTCTTTGGTTATCTGTACTTTCTTAGTGTTTCCTTTGTGGTATAACTATAATACATAGTGACTCGATTTTACAGACCGCAGGCAGGGAAGGTACAGAGCAACATCAAATAATAATATATGATTAAAATACAGTATATGAATTATTTGTAATTATTCATTTAAGGTCTAATTCAAAAACTCAATATATAATGACCTGATTCCTAATTATACAACACTATTTTTCAAATAATTAATCTACATTCGATAGTAACACCCTATCAATTCATTTCGACAAGCCCAATGTAGGCTCAACTAACAACTTTGAAACAGTCTGATGGTCTGTCAAGTCAGCATGCCATGCAGGTTCATTCGAATAAATTCGGGAGAGTTTCACTAATAAAAAAAAAGCCTGTGCTAGCACAGGCTTTTGAAAACATACAATATTAGATTTATTGTTTAATTAATTTAATAGTCTGAGCATTATCGCCCTGAGTATTAATCCTAGCAAAATAAATTCCGCTCGATAATTCGTTAGCTTCAACTTCAACTCTAGCTTCAGAATTGTTTACTTCAACAGACTTTACTAATCTACCTAAGGTGTTAAAAATATCAACTGAAATTATATTGGCATTATTGGTTTGGATATTCCAAGCATTGACAGCAGGATTAGGATAAACATTGAAACTTACTTCCTCAAAATTTTCATTAGAAAGTTGATTTTGAGTTAAGAGAACATTATCTATGTATACTATACCACTGTTATCAACACTATCATTTAGTGGACTTACTTTCCATTGAAATAAAGCTGTATCTGCAAAACCTAAATTTGTAAAGAAGCTCATTGGCACTTGAATTTTAGTCCATGCCCCATTTACAATAGGTTCATCAATACTTACCTGGAGTTTATGTTCGGTGACTCCACCATCATTACTAATCAAGACAAAATCAAATCCTACAACACTTGGTCCAGCCCAGTAATCAAAGGATACAAAATCATAAGCAGATACATCGTCAGGTCCACCTTCACCTTGCCCCCATCCTGCAACACCAAAATTAAATTTAAGGGCTTTATTTTCAGTAGCTGAAGGGTCTAAATCTGGTTCACCCGAAAGGGTACCAAAAGTATATGCTACTGGAAAACTGGTTGAAAAACCATTGGTATCATTATAGATACTGTAAACTTCTGAATCTGGAACATTAGGTACTGGTGCAGGGCCTGCTGGTTCGGGATCTTGTGGAATTACAGCACCATTGGGGCCATCAATATCATCAATGTAATATGTTCCCGTTGCAGTATTTCCTACTCCAGAATCAGCAAAAAGCGTTAATATAGTATAGTCATCTGCAAGGCCTGGACCAAAATCGATTGATATTGTTTGCCAACCTGAAGTGGATGTATCAAAAAACAATTCTGTTGCAGCAGGACCGTTAGTTGCTCCCTCCAGTTTCAATAAATGCGTTCTTGTAGTAGCATCAGGTGTCCAAAATTCCATAGTAATAGTATTACTGGAATCGTCTGATAAATCGATGTAAGTCCCCATATTAATTGATGCTCCATCAAAGTCAGCACCATTACTGGTTAATTCTAAAACTTGATTTGCAGCATCGGTTGGGTCTGTAACAACAGTTGCGGACGCTCCATTAAAAGAACTCCAGTTATTATCTTCCGGTACCTCAAAATCTAGAGGTAATTCTTGAGCCATAATGCCAAATGGCAATAAAAAGGCTAAACTTAATAATGTAATTTTTCTCATAATTTTTGAATTTAATTTAAATTGTATATGTATAATTTTATTTTGCTAATGTACAAAAAATCAATCGTTATAGTGTTAAAATAAACTATACATGATGACTACATCATGCATGATTTAGTTAATATTTGAGTTTTTCATGCTTATCCCACAGTCCCCAGTAAGCTCCAACGTCTCCTTCGTCACCAATTTTCCATGATTCATCAAAAGAAGAAAAGTAGAAACAATCAATATTTGCCTTTTGGCACCACAACTGTGTATTGATGAAATATTTCAGAAAGTTTTCATCTGAAGGTTGTGCTGCACCAAGATTTTCACCTTTACTCGGCCAGCCGGTTTCAGAAATGATAACTTTTTTGCCTTTGGCTACACTTAACACCTGGCCATACATTTGCTGCATATGTGCTAAAGAATAATCGATGTGACAACTTTCCCAGAAAGGATAGCAGTTAGTTAGAATAACATCACACATCTCGGTTAAATCTGGATGAACTGCAAACTCATAGTATGCATCTACATAACTTACCGGGATTTCAGCAGGAACTGCTGCTCTCACTTCACGGATATGCTCTTTTAACTCTTCGAGAGGTATATCATTTCTGTATAATACTTCATTACCAACTGCGGCAATATCTACCTGACCATTGTTTGCCATTTCTATCAAAGCATCTATTTCTTGTCTATTTTTTTCTCTATCATCACCAATCCATGCACCAACAAGGGTCTTAATACCTAATTTTTTAGCAACTTTAGGAACAAATTCGTTTCCTTCAATACAGGAGAAAGACCTAATCCATTTTATGTGGGGTTGCAAAATTTTCATTCTTCTCATGACCTGTTCTTCAGTGATGTTATCCCCGGGCTGTTGCCCATCTTCATACATGCTAAAACAAAGTCCAGACATACCGCCTTTTACAATTTTTCGAAAAAGTTTTATCAGTTCATCATAAGACAATCCTTTTGTATGATTATGTTCATCCAAAGAGGCTAAGAATTTTTTGTACTCCGCCGTGAGTTGATGTTCTTTTCTATAAGACATAAGTGTTTAATTTATAATTTTTTGCAATTTTACGCATTAGTAAACTACCAGCAAATGATTTCGTTATTCTATTTGACTGTTTATTGTTAAATTTAAGATTTATATGCCGATAAGAGTTTATTAACTATAAAATAATAGTTCAGGTAATTATACATTAACATCAAAATGAAAAATAATTATGATATCAAGGTACGGTAATTTTTTATTTTAATTTTAATTTTTCATGTTTATCCCAAATTCCCCATCGTTGTCCAACATCACCTTCATGATGTATTTTCCAAGGTTCGTCGAAAGAAGAGAAATAAAACATTTTCACGTGTTCTTTTTGTGCCCAATTGTTCACATTTATAAAATATTTCATAGCATTGAACTTAGAAGGTGAGGCTTCATCTGCATCTTCACCTTCACTAGGCCAACCGGTTTCACTTATTATAACAGGCTTTTCCCCAGATATATCATTAACCATATGATACATATGTCTCAAATAAGAAGGCGAATGCTCTATGGCGCAGCCTTCCCAGAATGGATAGCAATTGATTAAAATAACATCACAAGCTTCTATTAACTGTGGGTATTGACTAAATATGAAATAGGAGTCTACATATCCTACTGGAATCCTATCGGGTAGTTCCGCTTTTACCTTTTTTATATAATCAATTATTTCATCGACTGTTAACTCTTCCCTAAGTAAAACTTCGTTACCAACGGCTGCTATGTCAACAATTCCACTGTTAGCTAAGGTTATAATTTTTGCAATTTCTCTTTCGTTGTTTTCCTTGTCTGGACCAATTGATGCTCCAACCATACTTTTCTTTCCTGATTTTTGAGCAACTTTAGGAATGTATTCATTACCTCTTGTACAAGAGAATGTTCTTACCCAATCGGTGTAAGGTTCAATGATATTGAATCTTCGTTCAATTTGTTCCTTAGTAAGAATATCTGAAGTGTTTTGACCTTCTTCGTAAGGACTAAAACACATGCCGTGCATTCCTTTTTCAAGCGTTTCCATAAATAATTTATTGATATCAGCATTTGTCATTTGTGAAAAGTCGATATCATACTTTGGGTTCGGTTTTATGTCAATATTTCCCGATTCTAGAAGGTTGTATTTTTGATAATAAAGTGTATTGGTTTTTTTGGGTGCGTTTCGCTTTTCCAATTCGGCAGCAATCTCATTTACACGTTCTTCGTCAAGATCATAGCTATACATAACAAAGAAAGCCAGTGCAGCTGTTCCGGCAGGAACAACAATATCAGCAATTCTGAGATTGTTCATAGTTTCTATGGTTTGTGACGTACTATCCGGGTCAAAACCAACTATACTAAGAATTACACCACCTAAAACGAGTGCTATAGATTGACCGATTTTTACCATTAACCAATATATTGCCCCAAAGGTTCCTTCTTTTCTTGGCATTCCATTTTCAAGTTCGTCTAAATCACAAACATCTGCTGTCATTGACATCATAAGGGTGAAT
>Ga0209931_1000515_pt1 | contig 23096 bp, 15 predicted proteins | sample SalPonR1_B_D1_MG_FD_185697 | JGI IMG/M metagenome (GOLD analysis project Ga0209931, IMG submission 185697) | Salt pond soil microbial communities from South San Francisco under conditions of wetland restoration - Salt Pond MetaG R1_B_D1_MG... ...
TCGCTTTCCTGATCAACGGCTTCGAGACGGCCGGCGTGGGTGATCCTGTTGAGAGTCTCTACTGGCCCGGTTGGGGGCCGGATTTCCAGGATCCATCGGGCCAGCGAGGCTTGTTCTGGTCAGGGCCGCTCGGCAACGACGGCCGGTCGAGCGTGGAGGAAGACATCGATGCAGGCTATCTGCAGGCCGATTTCGAAGACTCCTTCAACGGCATGCCGTTCAATGCTTTGGTCGGTCTGCGTTACGAACGCGCCGATACCGTGTCGATCGGCCAGGAGCGTCCGGCCGAGGCCATCATCTGGGTCGGCGGCGACGAGTTTACCTATGACTTCGTCGGTGAGCCACAGCCCCGGCGCGGCACCGGCAGCAGCGAATTCTGGCTGCCGAGCTTCGCGTTCAACATCGAGATCATGCCGGATGTGGTCGCGCGTGCAGCGTACTCGCGCTCGATTGCACGCCCGCCCATCGGCGCGCTGGGTCCGAACCGAAGCTTCGACGGTGCGCCCAACATCGGCAGCAAGAGCGTAAGCTCGGGCAATCCGGACCTGCAGCCGTATGTTTCGGACAACTTCGATCTGGCACTAGAGTGGTATTACGCGCCGGGCAGTTACGCCTCCGTGGGCTTCTTCAACAAGCTCGTCGACAACTTCCTGATCTCGACCACCGAAGAGCAGACGTTCGAAGGCCTTCGCGATCCGTTCCTGGGGCCGCTGGCCGAACAGGCGCGTGAAGAGTTGGCCGCCGAAGGACTGACGCCCGACAATGCAGCCGTGTTCCGGCGGATGAACGAGATCCGCGGGGCCGACCCAAACGATCCGATTCGCCAGAGCCCGGATGATCCGCTTGCCCTGTTCCGCGTCACCACCACGACGAATGCCGAGGAAGGGGATCTGTACGGTTTCGAATTTGCCGTGCAGCATCTGTTCGGTGAAAGCGGCTGGGGTGTCCAGGCCAACGCAACGCTGGTCGAGGGCGACGTCGACGCAGACCCCAACGTCGTCGATCAGAGCTTCGCGCTCCCGGGTCTGAGCGACTCGGCCAACCTTGTGCTGTTCTATGAAACCGAACGCTTCTCCGGCCGGATTGCTTACAACTGGCGCGACGAGTTCCTGAGCGGTTTCGATCAATTCGGCGCTCCGGTGTTCACCGAGTCGTTCGCGCCGATCGATATCAACCTGACCTACAACGTCAACGCAAGCCTCTCGGTCTTCATCGAAGGGTTGAACATCAACGAGGAAACGCAGCGATCGTTCAGTCGATACTCCGAGCAATTGCTCCGGGCCAACCAGTACGGCGCCCGATACAACTTCGGCGTCCGATACCGGTTCTAGGCTGACAACGCTGCAAGCCAACCACTTGACGCCGCTGCCCTGCAGCGGCATCATTTTTTTATGGATGCCGACATGCCAATCCGCAAAATCGTTGTCGTCGGTGGCGGCAGCGCCGGCTGGATTACCGCCGGCCTGATCGCCGCAAGCCATGCCCGGATCCCCGATTCCCCGATCGAAGTCACGCTCGTGGAATCTCCGCAGGTCGGCACGATCGGCGTCGGCGAAGGGACCTGGCCGACGATGCGATCCACGCTCACCCAGCTCGGCATCCCGGAGTCGACGTTCGTCAAGGTGTGCTCGGCCGCATTCAAGCAGGGCACGCGGTTCAACAGCTGGGTCGACGGCGGCAAGCACGACGTCTATTACCACCCGTTCACCGCACCGGCCGGTTACCCCGAGAGCGGGCCCGCAGCCTGCTGGCAGCAAGGCCGCGGCGATCTGTCGTTTACCGACTCGGTCAGCCCGCAGGGCATGGTCTGCGACCGGAATCTCGGCCCGAAGCAGGCCGGAACTCCCGAATATGCCGGCATCCTCAACTACGGCTACCACCTGGACGCCGGGAAGTTCGCGGATCTGCTGACCAGCCACTGCACGCGGACGCTGGGCGTTCGACACATTCAGGATCACATTACCGACATCCACACGGCCGAAAACGGCGACATCGAATCGGTGCAGACCCCGTCGCACGGGCGCATTGCCGGCGACCTGTTCATCGACTGCTCGGGCATGCGTTCGATGCTGCTGGGCGACCACCTGGGCATCCCGTTCGTCGACCAATCCAGGGTGCTGTTCAACGACACCGCGCTGGCCGTGCAGGTCCCCTATGCCGACGACGGCACGCCGATAGCGTCGCAAACGATTTCATCCGCACGCGAGGCCGGCTGGATCTGGGATATCGGACTGTCGAGCCGGCGCGGCGTCGGCTACGTCTACTCGAGCAGGCACGGCTCCGAGGATCAGGCACGCGAGGCCCTGCATGCGTATCTCGAGGCGACCGGCGCGCCGCCGGGCGCCGGAGATTCACCGCGAAAGATTTCGTTTTCGCCCGGTTTCCGCGAGAAATTCTGGCACCGCAATTGCGTGGCGGTCGGCATGGCATCGGGATTCATCGAGCCGCTGGAAGCCAGCGCGCTGGTCATGGTCGAGCTTTCGGCGCGCATGATCGTCGAGGAAATGCCGGCCAACCGGTCGGTGATGGAGATCGTCGCGCGGCGGTTCAACGACAGGTTTCGCTATCGCTGGGCGCGAATCATCGATTTCCTCAAGCTACACTACGTGCTCAGCCAGCGCGACGACACCGCCTACTGGCGCGATAACCGGTCGAAGGAGTCGATACCGGACAGCCTGCAGGAACTGCTCGAGCTGTGGCGCTTCCGTCCGCCCAGCCAGACCGACTTCCCGCACGTCGACGAGATCTTTTCGGCGGCGAGCTACCAATACGTCCTTTACGGCATGAACCCGGACTCGGCCCGGGGACCGTACCAACCGGTCGAGGCCCAGCGGATAAAGGCCCGGCAGCTGTTCGAACAAAACATCCGCGCAGCCAACCAGTGCCTGGCCACACTACCGCCGCACAGGGTCTTGCTGGAGCAGATCGCCCGGCATGGCCTGCCGGCGGCCGGCTGAACAAACATCGCTGCGCGACGCGCCTGGAGAACACGATGACGAATCACGCATTGCTCGACAATGTCACGCACAAGGATCTCCGGATACATCGGAACTTCCGGCCCGGTCACGGCTACGACGTCAACCTTGCCCGGATCTTTCCAGGCGAACTGCTGGTGCTGCAGAACGAATATCCGCTGTTTTTCATCAAGAACCGCGAATCCGGAAATTTCGAGCCCATCGCGCTGTTCGGTTTCACCGAGCACGAGAACCTGTACCTGCAAGACGGTCGGTGGGATGCCGCCTGTCTGCCGCACACGGTGGAACGTCAGCCTTTGCTGATCGGGTTCCAGGAGCAGGACCTGGACGGCAGTCCGACGCCGGTACCGGTGGTTCACATCGATCTCGATCATCCCAGCGTCAGCGATTCGGAAGGATTCCCGCTCTTCCTGCCCCACGGCGGCGAGAGCGAATGGCTGGAGCGCATGACCGCGATACTGAAGGCGATCAACGAAGGTCACAAGCAAATACAACCGCTCTCCCAGACCCTGGTAGGCATGGAGCTGATCGAATCGGTGTCGCTGAACATCGAATTCAAGGACGGTTCCAAACAGGTGGTCAAAGGGCTTTACACGATCGACGAAGCGCGACTGGCCGCGCTGGCAGATTCGGCGCTCGGCGCGCTCCAGGCCAAAGGTTATCTGCATCACATCTACATGATGCTGGCATCGCAGCCGAATCTCGACAAACTGATCGAGCGCAAGAATCGAGCCGTTCTCGCCGAGACCTCATGAGCCGGCCCGGCCGAAATATCGCGGAATCTGAAGGGGCCGATCCCGCGCGGATTCTTAACGCGATCAACGGCCACCCGGAGCCGATCGTGTTCCGCGGGCTTTGCTCGCACTGGCCGATAGTTCGCGCCGCGGCCGGCGGATTCGACGAGGCCGAGCAATACCTCGTGTCGCACTACGCCGGCGCGCCGGTGACGGCGTTCTTCAAGGAAGCCGGGCCGGACGATCGCATCTTCTACAACCAGGATTACTCGGGCCTCAATTTCCGCCAGTTCAAGACCCGACTGGACGAGGTCCTGACACAGATCCGACAGGCCTCGGGCCAATCGTCGCCACCGACGGTTTATATGGGTTCGATGGCGCTGGATCATTGCCTGCCCGGCATCAAGACCGGCAACAGCCTGCCGACGCATGACTATTCGGCCACGGTGCGCATCTGGATCGGAAATCGCTCCAGGGTCGCCGCCCACCACGACGTCATGGACAACATTGCCTGCGTGTGCGCCGGTACACGTCGGTTCATGCTGTTCCCGCCCGAGCAGCTTGCCAACCTGTATCTCGGCCCGCTCGACGTGACGCCGGCCGGCCAGCAGATCAGCGTGGTGGATCCGGACCAGCCGGACCCGGCGCGATTCCCGCGATATGCAGACGCGCTGGAACATTCGCAGTGGGCCGAACTGGAGCCCGGTGACGCCATCTACATTCCCAGCATGTGGTGGCACCAGGTCACTGCGCTATCGGACTTCAACATCCTGATCAATCACTGGTGGCGCGATTCTCCCGAATACATGGGCGCACCAGGCGACGTGCTGGTGCATGCATTGCTGAACATGCGCAATCTTCCCCAGCGGCAACGCAATGCGTGGCGGGCGATGCTGGATCACTACGTCTTCGATCCGCCGCGGGACGCGTTGAATCATATCCCGGAGAACCGCCGGGGAATTCTGGGCGGCGCCGACGAGACCAGCGCCCGACAATGGCGCATGCTTCTGAGAAACAAGTTGAACCGTTAAGCCCCGCTTGTTCAAGCCGGGCCGAGCCGGTTCATCCACGCAAAGGACAGATACGTGAGCAATCTACGCAAAGTGGTCATCGTCGGCGGCGGCACGGCCGGATGGATGGCGGCGGCCGCCATGGCCAAGACCTTCGGCCGCGAACTGGATATCGACCTTATCGAGTCCGACGCCATCGGGACCGTGGGTGTCGGCGAAGCCACCATTCCGCCGATCAAGAACTTCAATCTGCTGCTCGAACTCGACGAGGCCGAGTTTCTGCGCGAGGTCAGCGGCACCTACAAGCTGGGCATCGATTTCGAGAACTGGGGCGATCTCGGCGAACGGTATTTCCATCCATTCGCCCCGCAGGGGATCGACAGCTGGGCCGCGCAATTCCATCACTACTGGCGGCGCGCGCGTTCGCTCGGCGAGTCCGCGCCGCTCGACGACTTCAGTCTCGAAGCCCGCATGGGCCGGGCCGGCCACTTCGGGTCCAGGACCGGACGTGCGCCCAACTACGCGTACCATTTCGATGCCGCCGGCTACGCCAGGCTTCTGCGCCGCCTCAGTGAAGCAATGGGCGTGACCCGGATCGAGGGCAAGGTGGTCGATGTTGCCCAAAACGGCGAGACCGGGTTTATCGAGTCGGTCACGCTGGCCGACGGCAGAACCGTATCGGGCGAGCTGTTTATCGACTGCAGCGGGTTCCGGGGGCTGCTCATCGAACAGACCCTGGAGACCGGCTGGGAAGACTGGTCGCACTGGCTCAGAAGCGACCGTGCGCTGGCGGTACAGACCGAATCCGCCGCGCCACCCCTGCCCTACACTCGCGCCACAGCCCGCAGCTGCGGCTGGCAGTGGAAGATTCCGCTGCAACACCGCGTCGGCAACGGACTGGTCTATTGCAGCGATTACATGAGCGACGAGGCGGCCGCCAGGACACTGCTGGACAACCTGGACGGCCAGCCGATCACCGACCCGCGGCCGATCCGGTTCACCACCGGCCGGCGTCGCATGCAGTGGAACCGAAACTGCATTTCACTCGGCCTGGCGAGCGGGTTTCTGGAACCGCTGGAATCGACCAGCATTCATCTCATCCAGAACAGCATCATTCGCCTGATCAAGATGTTTCCTCGTGCAATGATCGAGCAGGCCAGCATCGACCAGTTCAACCGTGAGGTGAAAAGCGAGTTCGAATACATCCGCGACTTCATCATCGCGCATTACCACATCAATCGCCGCGTCGATTCGCCCTACTGGGAAGATTGCCGCGAGATGTCGGTGCCCGATTCGCTCAGCCACAGAATCGAATTGTTCTCGCGCAACGGCGTGGTATTCCGAGAATATGGAGAACTGTTTTCCGAAGTCTCCTGGACCGCTGTGCTGGTCGGACAAGGCATCGTGCCGGACGATTATCATCCGGTCGTCGACACGCTCGACGACGCTGGAATCAAATCACTGATCGGGCGCGTCAAGTCCGACATCGCCAACGCAGTTCGTGACGGCATCGGCCACGAAGAAGCCATTCGAAAGCGCGGCGGATCGCTGAACGTTTCAAAATGAGTGGTGCGATGCACCAGGGGAACTTTTGACCGAATACCCGCCGGCGCCGGCGGGCGTTACCTCCCGACCTGAACCGCGTCGAACGCGGGCTGTATCTCAGGCGTCCGGATCCGCCGGCGGCGGGTCGCCCCAGAGTCTTTCAAGACGCTGGTCGCGGCCGCAGCGCCAGCGATAGTACTTGTAGCTGACCGAACTCTTCTGGTAATAATCCTGGTGGTAATCCTCGGCCGGCCAGAATGCCTTGGCGTCCTCGATCGGCACGATCACCGGCTGGTCGAAACGGCCTGAATCGACGACGGCCTGCCTGGACGCCTCGGCCAGGTCGCGCTGACGATCGGAATGGGCGAAGATCACCGGGCGATAGCTTTCCCCCGAATCGCAGAACTGCCGGTTGTCGGTCAGCGGATCGACGTTCACCCAGTAGGTATCCAGCAGCTGCTCGAAGCCGACCACGTCGGGATCGTATTCAACCTGCACCACTTCGACATGGCCGGTGCCGCCGCGCGTGACCTGCTCGTAGGTCGGATTGTCGACGTCGCCGCCCATGTAGCCCGAAGTGGTCGAAATCACACCGTCGAGCTTGTCATAGGGCGGTTCCATGCACCAGAAGCAACCGCCGCCAAAAGTCGCAACCCTTGTATCACCCGCCGCTGCGCTCGAACCCGAAGATTCGGTCTGATCAGCGCAGGCGATCGCCGCCAACCCTGCAAACGTCGAGAACAAAGCGGCGGCAAGAAAGCGTCGGGCCCCGCACCTCATGCGCGAAGCTCCGGCAGTTCCTCGCCGTCGACCACGAACTCGAGCGCCAGGCCATTGTTGCACCAGCGCTGACCGGTAGGCTGCGGTCCGTCGTCGAACACATGGCCCTGGTGGCCGCTGCAGTTCGAGCAGTGATACTCGGTGCGCGGCCAGATCAGCTTGAAATCCTTCTTGGTGTCGATGGCCTCGTCGTTGATCGGCCGGGTAAAGCTCGGCCATCCGGTGCCCGAATCGAATTTGTCGTCGCTGGAAAACAGCGGCTGGTAGCAGGCCGCGCAGATATAGGTGCCGGCGCGCTTTTCGTCGTTCAGCGGGCTGGTCCAGGCGGGTTCGGTCTTTTCCCTGAACAGGATATCGAATCGCTCTTTGGGAAGGATCTGCTTCCACTCTTCGATGGTCTTGCCAGTCATGGCGTCCTCGTTTTCGGGTGCGGGAGAATCGGCTGCATCCTGCGCGCCAGCACTCAGCACGATGCTGCCGCCGACCACGCTCAAGCCGATTCCGGTTAGGAGATTTCTGCGTTTCATGCCTTGTTTCCTCTCATTTTGCCGCTACATGGTGACGCGACAGGTGTTCAGAACCCGTGAGTGACCCGAATGTTCCGGAATCAGAGAGAAACAGCATAAAAAAGCGCCCGGGCGGGGATACCGCCCGGGCGCATGGAGCATTCAACTGTCGTCTCGGCCTGGCACACTTGCGTGTGGCGGGAGCAGGCCGGCGACGAAGCCAGCGGCTACTCCATGGTACTGGCGCGCGTACCGCCCCTCAGGGGATCGCCGGTCCAGCCGAGTTCGTCCCATTCGACGTATTCGTTGCCCGGATCGTGGCAGTCCATGCATCCATCGATGATGCCACCGTAACCCAGCGCGGCTTTGGCCGGCGCAATCTCGTGGTTGACGGTCAGGTACATCGTCGTCTCGACGAAATCGATCTCGCCGCTGAAGGGCTGGCCGGTGTACAGCGCACCATCCTGAACCGCGAGATTCCAATCGAACTTGCCCCAGTAGGGGTTCGGACCGGTCTTGGTACCGAACAGGTGCGGAACCATAATGGTCTTGTTGACCGGATCGACGACCTGGTCGCCGACCATGAGCTTGAACGGACGGATCATCGCATTCGGATCCTCATGGCTGCCCAGCGGCGTTGCGAGCGGAATCGGCACTTCATCGTAGGTGTCATCCACGCCGACGACCTTGCGGTCCCATTTGCCGTTGTACCAGCGCAATACGGGCCGGACGTTGAATTCCCAATTGAAGGTGCCTTTCTTCTTGTCGTAGGCCGGGCGACCGGTATCGGGGTCGATCGGAATCGGGCTGATGTTCTGCCCTGCATCGGACCAGTACCATTCGGTCTTGGTCGACACCGCCTGGGCGAATTTCGGCAGATGGCAGCTCTGGCAGTCGAGCCGCTCGTGCCAGTTGTCGAAAAACAGCGTGTGTTCGACCGAGGTTCCCCGGTGCACGACTTCCTGGCTGCCGTGGCAGTCGGTGCATTGCTGCATTTCGCCCTCGTGCACCGAGTGAAGCTCCTGTCCGGCGATGCCGTGATTGACGGCGCCGGTCTTGGGGTCGTGATTGGCCGCATGGCAATCAACGCAAGCGAAGTTCGCGCCGTCAGTGCCCATGTGCACATCGATTTCCTTGCTGGTCGAGGCAAGTGCACTGGAAATGTCGCCGTGCTTGACGTTGTCGCCGCCACCGGCAAAGGCGTGGCAGGCAATGCAGTTTTCGCGATTCGGTTTCGAATCACTGGTGTTGATGCTCATTGCGACCCGGTTCAGGTCGACACTGGGATCGGGTCGTCCGGCCGTGGTCTTGCCTTTCTTGTAAGTACCGGACTGGTCGTGACAGACCAGGCAGTCGACGTTTTCGGGGTTGTTGAAATCGTAGGTATTGTCTTCCCAGCCATATCCGACATGGCATTGTGTGCAGCGGGCCTCGTTGGTATCGACGGCAACACAGAAATTGTTGATCAGGTCACGCTTGCCCAGATCCATGCCTTCCAGCCCGGCGATGCGCTCGACCTTGCCGGTCCATTTGAAATGGCCGGTGTCGAGCATCTCCGTGCCCTCCGATTCGTGGCACTGGAGACAGTCTGCAGTGCCTTCGTAGGGCTCATCGCTGAAGACCTGCTCGTGGATATCGACGCCGTTTTCTTCGGCTTGGGCGGCGATTTGTTCGATCTCGGCCTGCGGCAACATGTATCCGCCGCTCTCGGCGTTACTGGCCAGGGCCAGGGCCGGAAGCAACAGAACTGCCGTCATGATGAGGATGGGGACAAGCGCGGGCGCCTTGGGGCGCGGCGCGAGAAAGAAAGTTTCGTTGATGGCATCGCTCATGACCGCTCCTTTGCATGCGATGTTTAGGGAGGAAATGTCTTTTCAGACGGAACACATTATTCAAGACATCCCTAATTTAGTATTTGACATAAATCAGTTAAGCCTACATTAGTTAATATGCACTTTGATTGCATCTTATGGCATCTGATTCCGGTTGATCTCGGCTTCGGAATGTTATAACATTACTTTTTTTAAGAAAACAGGATCGCTTCCACGTGATGAATCGCACTGCACTGTCAAAATCCATTTCGCTGGCGCTCGCCGGCGCCTGGCTGTTTTCCACCACCGGCACCGCGCAGCAAGCCGAACCCGAAGTGGTCGAACTCGAAACAATGGAGGTCAAGGTACTTCCGCAGGGCGGCACCACGCTGGATTCGACCCGGCCGGTGCAACTGCTGAGCGGCGAATACCTGGACGACCGCAAGGAAGCCACGCTCGGCGAGACGCTGCAGGCAGAGCCGGGCATCCACAGCACCTACTTCGGACCCGGCGCCGGCCGGCCGATCATTCGCGGCCTGGGCGGCTCGCGAGTGCGAATCACCGAAGACGGCCTCAACTCGCTCGACGCCTCTGCGCTCAGCCCGGACCATGCGGTCTCGGCCGAGCCCTTGCTGATCGACCGGATCGAGATTCTGCGCGGACCCTCCAACCTGCTCTATGGATCTACCGCCAGCGGCGGCGTCGTGAATCTGGTCGACAATCGCATCCCGGAACAACGCCAGACCTTCAGCGGCGCGCTGGAACTTCGCGGCGGCACGGCGGCCGACGAGCGGGCCGGCGTGGCGCGCATCGACGGCGGATTCGACGCCTTCCAGTTCCATTTCGACGGTTTCAAGCGCGATACCAACGATTATGAAATTCCCGGCTTTGCACTCAGTCCGGAACTGCTTGCCGAATTGGACGCCGAGGAACGCGAAGAACAGGTTCGCGGCCGTCTGGAAAACAGCGCACAGGAAAGCGAAGGCGGGAGTGTCGGCTTTTCGCTGGTGGGCGATTGGGGATTTGCCGGGCTGGCCTACAAAAGATTCGATACCGACTACGGTATTCCCGGCGCCGGCCACGCCCACGAGGAAGAGCATGGCGACGAGCATGGTCACGCCAATGATGACGATCATGGCGAAGGTGAAGAAGAAGAAAGCGTCAGCATCGGCCTGGAACAGGAGCGCTACGAGTTCAAGGCCGGCCTGTATCAACCCATATCCGGCATCGAAGAGCTGAATTTCAAGCTGGTGACCAACGATTACCAGCACATCGAGTTCGAAGGCGACGAGATCGGCACAACCTTCAATATAGAAGCCACCGAGTGGCGCGCCGAGGCCCGACACCAGCCGATCGGCGGGCTTTCCGGCGTCGTCGGTATCCAGTACGAGGACAACGATCTCGAGGCCATCGGCGATGAGGCGTTCGTGCCGCCGGCCAACACCGAGTCGCTGGGCATTTTCCTGATCGAGGAATACGACTTCGATCCGTTCAAGCTTTCGGCCGGCCTGCGCTACCAGGACGACGAAGTCAGCCTGGCCGACGGACTTTCGGTCGACGGTATTTCCAGTCGCGACTTCAGCTCGTTTTCGGTCAGCGCCGGTTCGCTTTGGCGGGTTTCCGACGACTGGCAGGCCAGCCTGAACTGGCAACGCTCGCAGCGCAGCCCGACCCAGGAGGAGCTTTTTGCCAATGGCCCGCATATCGCGACGCAGGCCTTCGAGATCGGCGACCCGACGCTGGGCAAGGAGACCTCCAACAACATCGACTTCGGCATTCACAAGCACAGCGGCAGATTCCATCTCCGCCTCGACCTGTTCTACAACAATATCGATGACTTCGTCTTCCTGGCCAATACCGGTGACGTCGAAGACGACCTGCCGGTACAGATCTGGAGCCAGGCCGACGCCAACTTCTGGGGCGCGGAGTTCGAGGCCAGTCTCCTGTTCGAAGGTACCGCGGTGGGCGACCTGGAATGGCGGTTCTTTGCCGATTCGGTCGAAGCGGACCTGAAGGCGGGCAACGGTGAAGTGCCGAGACTGTCTCCGGGCCGGTTCGGCACCGGTCTCGACTGGCATCGCGGCAATCTGCGGGCCAACGTCAACTACCACCGTGTCCTGGAGGTCGACGAAGTAGCCGAGTTCGAGACGCAAACCGGCGGATACGACGCGCTCAGCGCGAATGTGGCCTACCGAATATTGGTCGATGCCAGCGAGATCGAATTCTTCCTCAAGGGCGACAATCTGCTGGACCAGACTCAGCGCGTGCATACGTCGTTCCTGAAGGATTCCGCCCCGCGGCCCGGCCTCAATATCACCGGCGGCGTTCGCGTTCGATTCTGATCCGCGACCAAGCAACCCGGGGAACCTCTGAAAACGCGCTCCGCACAGACTTGTTCAGAGGTTCCCCAGGTATCCTGCTTGACGGGCGGCTCCTTGTCCGCCCTTTTTTCACCCGGCCGAGCTAAGCTCGAAGTATGGTCAAAACTCGTTCTGTCCGCATTCCCGAGCTGCGCACGGAGGCGGGCGTGCAGGCGCGCGCCGGCAGCGTCGAGGAACTCATCCGGTTTGTCATGGATCACCGCAGTATTGTGGTGCTCACCGGTGCAGGGTGCTCCACCGGTTCCGGCATTCCCGCCTACAGGGACGAATCCGGCCGCTGGCGGCGCCGCCAGCCGATCTTCTATCAGGATTTTCTCGGCGATCCGGTCATGCGACGCCGATACTGGGCGCGCAGCTTCTTTGGATGGCAGGTGATGCAGCAGGCCAACCCCGGACCGAGCCACACGGCACTCGCATCCCTGGCCGGCCACGGGCGGCTATCCGGCCTGGTCACCCAGAACGTCGACGGCCTGCACCAGCGGGCCGGTCACAACGGCGTCATCGAACTGCACGGCGGCCTGGAAAGGGTGCTTTGCCTCGATTGCGGGCTGGGCAGCACCCGCGATGAGTTGCAGCAGCAGCTTGAATTGCTCAATCCCGACTGGGCGCCGGAGGTATTCGGAATCAACCCCGACGGTGATGCCGAGCTGGATGATCGGGCCTATCCGGGTTTCCGCGTCGCCGACTGTGCCGGCTGCGGCGGCATCCTCAAGCCGGATGTGGTGTTCTTCGGCGAATCAGTCCCGCGCGCGCGGCTGGCCGCTGCAGATCAGCTGGTCGAAAACGCCGATGCGATGCTGATCGTCGGCACATCGCTGGTGGTCTGGTCCGGGTATCGCCTGGCGCGGCAGGCGTCCGAACGCGGCATCCCCGTCGCGGCGGTCAACAACGGCCTCACCCGGGCCGACGCCATGCTGGAATTCAAGCTGGACGGCGACTGCGGCGAGGTATTGGGACGGGCAGTTCGCGCGTTTCCGGCCTGATCAGGCGTCGTTTTCGAAGTCACTGAGTTCGGTTCTAAGCCAGGCACGGGCGCGCGTCAGGTCGCGGGTCACGGTGCGGCTCGAGATCTCCATGATCTCCGCGATCTCGTCGATCGAATAGCCGGCGAAGAAACGCGCGGTGATGACCTCGGCCATGCGCGGATTGCTCAGACGGATCTGGTCCAGAATCTGCTCGATCGCCAGGATCAGGTCTGCGTCATGGCTTTCGGCCACCGGCACCTGGTAATCCTCGAGGCTGGCGTGCGGCTGGCCGCCGCCGCGCTTGGCAGACTGCTGGCGACGCGCATAGTCAAAGATCAACTGACGCATGACCATCGCTGCAAGTCGTTTGAGATGAACCCTGTTTTCAACATCGCGCGCTGCATGGTCGCGCAATTTCAGACATGCCTCATTAACGAGCGCGGTCGTCTGCATCGTCATTCCGGCACCGAGCTGACGGCGCTGGTTGTGGCCGATCCGCTTGAGATCGTCATAGACCAGCGGCAACACCTTGTCGAACAGTTCCGGGGTCTCGCGAACCTCGTTGAGCAGGCGCGTTACCTCGTGTTCCGGGACAGGTTCGAACACAGGCTCCGATGAATTTTGTTTTTCGCTGTCGCTCATGCTTTTGCTGCGGTCGGGCCTGTTTCGGCAAGACCATAAGGATAACCCCGCGCCTCCCGATACTTGCAGTGTCATCGTGACAATCGTGACGCATATCGCAGAAGAAATCAGGGGGAACTTGCTATGTTGCCGGCCGAGGTGCAATCAATACCCGCCGGGGGATGCGGCAGCGTGCTCGCGGCATCGAAAAACAGATCAATCACGCGCCCCTCCGCCCGAGCTGTGGGCGCCGCTGGTGTCTGAAATAATAATCGAAATTTCGCTGAATCGGCCTTCCGGCATGCTTGCCGTCATCGTCGCCTCGCCGGCACAGGCGGCAAGCCGCAAGAAAGCTGACCGGAAAGCGGCATTCCCCCGCTGCGCGATCGCAAAACCGCGCCGCCGCACGGGGTAGACTTGCCCCAATCATTCGCGAGATCGCTACCTTGGATCAACAACAATTCCCCCACCTGTTCCAGCCGCTGGAGCTGGGCTTCACGACCCTGCCGAACCGACTTCTCATGGGTTCGATGCATACCGGTCTCGAAGACCGGGTCTGGAACTATGACAAGCTGACCGCCTATTTTGTCGAACGCGCGCGCGGCCGGGTCGGGCTGATGGTGACCGGCGGCATCGCGCCCAACCGGCGGGGATCGCTGGCGCCGCTGGCCTCGAAGCTGACCAATCGCTGGGAAGTGTTGCGCCATCGCAAGCTCACATCGGCCGTCCACAAGGCCGATGGGCGAATCTGCATGCAGATCCTGCACGCCGGTCGCTATTCCTATCATCCGTTTTCGGTCGCGCCCAGCGCCATCCAGGCGCCGATCAATCCGTTCAAGCCCAAGGCGCTGTCGGCATCCGGGGTCGAGAAGCAGATCCGCGACTTCGTGCGCTGCGCAAGGCTGTCGCAAAAGGCCGGCTACGACGGCGTCGAAGTGATGGGCTCGGAAGGCTATTTCATCAACCAGTTCCTGGTGCCGCGCACCAATCACCGCAGCGACGAATGGGGCGACACATTCGAAAACCGTATGCGCCTGCCGGTGGAAATCGTCAGGCGCACGCGCGAAGCGGTCGGACGCGAGTTCATCATCATCTACCGGCTGTCGATGCTGGACATGCTGGCCGACGGCAACAGTTTCGAAGAAGTCGTACGGCTGGGCAAGGCAATCGAAAAGGCGGGCGCCACCATCATCAATACCGGCATCGGCTGGCACGAAACGCGCATCCCCACCATCGCCACGTCGGTGCCGCGGGCGGCGTTCACCTGGGTGACCCGGAAAATGCGCGACGAGGTCTCGATTCCGCTGGTCACCACCAACCGGATCAACATGCCGGAGACGGCCGAAAAGGTGCTGGCCGACGGCGACGCCGACATGATCTCGATGGCCAGACCCTTCCTGGCCGATCCCGACTGGGTGGTCAAGGCGCAGGCCGGCCGGGTCGATGAAATCAATACCTGCATCGCCTGCAACCAGGCCTGCCTGGACCACGTGTTCGAAAACAAGAAGGCCAGCTGCCTGGTCAACCCGCGCGCCGGTCGCGAAACCGAGCTCGTCGTCGAGCCGGCCAGCGAACCGAAGAAGATCGCGGTTGTCGGCGCCGGCCCGGCCGGCCTCGCCGCGGCCACCACGGCGGCGCAGCGCGGCCACAAGGTCACGCTGTTCGATTCGGACGATCGCATCGGCGGCCAGTTCAACATGGCCAAGCGCATCCCGGGCAAGGAGGAGTTCGTCGAAACGCTGCGGTATTTCAATCGCCTGATCGAGCTGCACGACGTGGATGTTCGTCTGGGCAATCGCGTCGCCGAAGCCGATCTCGAGGCCGGGGCCTTCGACGAAATCATCATCGCCACCGGCGTGCTGCCGCGCGATCCCCGGATCGAAGGCCAGGAAAATCCAATCGTGCTGAGCTATCTCGACGTGCTCAGGGGTAACAAGCCCGTCGGCCCGAGGGTCGCGGTCGTCGGCGCCGGCGGCATCGGCTTCGACGTATCCGAATTCCTGCTGCACGAAAACATCCCCGAAGAACCGGACCCGGAAGCCGTCGGCGTCCAGCACTTCTTCGACGAATGGGGCGTGGACATGGACTTCGAATCGCGCGGCGGCGTCGAAGGGGTCGAACCGGATCGCGAACCGCCGCCGCGCCGGATCTGGATGACCCAGCGCAGCAAGGGCAAACCCGGCGCCGGCCTGGGCAAGACCACCGGCTGGATTCACCGGACCACGCTCAAGAACCACGGCGTCGAAATGCTCTCCAACGTTTCCTACGACCGCATCGACGATAGCGGCCTGCACCTGACGATCAAGAAAAAGGACGGCAGCGAGGAAAAACGCCTGCTCGAGGTCGACAACGTGGTGCTTTGCACCGGGCAGGTGTCGGAAAACGCGCTATACGAAGCACTGAAGGCGAACGGCCGCCCGGCGCATCTGATCGGCGGCGCCAAGCTGGCCGCCGAGCTTGACGCCAAGCGGGCGATCGACGAGGGCACGCGGCTGGCGGCCGGACTTTAGGCACGCCGAGGCCGTGATGGCCGGCCGCCCGCCGTGCGGTGATGGGCACCCGTGCCGGGTGCGGCGGCTCTCAACTTCAACTTCGTTTCGCCCCGCGCTGCGCGCTTGCGGGCGACCTACTTTTGTCAGTCGCGACAAAAGTAGGCAAAAGCGCTCTTACAGGCGGCAGCTGTTCGAGGTGCTGGTCGGAGGGGTCCGGGGGTTGGATGTCAGGCATCGGGTTTCGATTGCGGAACTTTCTGTCCGTGCGGCGTGTTGTTCTTCGGCGCCCGGGTGATGAAGAGATTCCGGCTTCGATGCTTATCGGAGCGGGGTTGTCACGATCCTGCTCGCACTGATCGTCCGGGGATGCTGAAGTGGGTTCCAGATCCCGGCAATAGTGACAAATGCTGGCCAATCCCGCCCGGTGTTCTTTTCGGATGGCAAGGTTGACGAACTCGAAGACGCTGCCTTGCTCACTGATCAACCCGAACTGGAACCTTCTTCAGCATCCACCGATGGAATCAATGATCTCGATCGCCACGACCCCGCTCCGATAATGATCGAAGCCGGAATCAAGTCATCGCCCGGGTACCAAAGCGGGACATGACGAACGGACAAGAAGATCTTCAGCCAGCGCCATGATCAAACACCTGACCACCCGCCCCATCAGCCCGCACCGCAACCCTCTGCTGCCTATAAAGCGCATTTTTGGTTACTTTTTTTGCAACCGAAAAAAGTCACTCGCATCAGCCACCTCAGCTGGCGGCGAAACGGCTTTTGAAGTTGAAGTCGAATTTGATTTAAAACCGCCGCACCCGGCACAGTGCCCTCGTCACGGTGAGCCGAACCGGCCCCGGGACCAGAAGTCGAATTTTTAAGCCGCCGCCCCCGGCCAGGGACCACTCCCGACTGCAAGACCGCCAGGAAACGAATAAGCTACACCTCATGAATCAACACAGCCACCACAGCCACGACCGTTCGGGCGGTCGGGCGCTCCGGCGGGCGCTGCTGCTCACGCTGAGCTTCGCCGCTGTCGAATTCGTGGTCGGCTGGTGGGGCGGTTCGCTGGCGCTGATGGCCGATGCCGGTCACATGCTGACCGATTCGACCGCGCTCGGCCTGGCGGCACTGGCGGCCTGGTTCGCCACCCGGCCGGCCGACCAGGATCATAGCTGGGGCCACGGGCGAGCCGAGATCATTGCCGCAATGATCAACGGTGCGGCCATGCTGGTGCTGGTCGGCGTGATCGTCTACAACGCGATCGATCGGTTCCAGAACCCGGTCGAGATTCGCGGCGCAGCCGTTCTCATCGTGGCGGCGATTGGCCTGGTCATCAACCTGGCGGTGCTCAAGGTGCTGCACGGCGGACAAGGCAATCTGAACGTCAAGGGCGCAATCCTTCACGTGATGGGCGACCTGCTGGGTTCGGTCGCGGCCCTGGCCTCGGGCGCGGTGATCTTACTGACAGGCTGGACCCCCATCGACCCGATACTTTCGCTGTTGATCTGCACGCTGATACTGATCGCCGCGCTGAGTCTGCTCAGGACCGCACTCGGCGTGGTCATGGAGCGCGTGCCGGCCCGGCTCGATCTGGAAGGCGTGCGCTCGGCCATGAACGAGGTGGACGGCGTGATCGAGATTCATGACTTGCACATCTGGCAGATCAGCAGCGACCGCATCGCCCTTTCGGCGCACGTGGTGATGGAGGATCTCGCTATTTGGCCGGAGCTGCTTGCTCGCATCGATACATTGTTGCTGGATCGCTTCGACATCGATCACCCGACCCTGCAGCCCGAGCTCGCGAAAGCTGGCGAGTGCTCGCACGCCAACCCGCAGTGTCATGGCTGACGCCTTCCCGGAAACCTGCAGACGATGAAATTGCTGGCCGTCGGCGACATGCATCTGGGCCGCGTGCCGGTCGCCCTCCCCCGCGGCCTGGCCGACGCGGCGCGATCGCTGGGGCCCGAGACCGCCTGGCAACGCTGCATCGATAAAGCCATCTCGCTGAAGGTTGAAGCGGTCTTGCTGGCCGGCGACGTGGTCGATCGCGAACGTGATTTCTTCACCGGCTATGCATCGCTGAAATCGGGTGTCGAAAGTCTGCTCGAAAACGATATCCGGGTTATTTCCGTCGCCGGCAATCACGACACCGAGGTGCTGCCGCGCCTGGCCGATGCGCTGGCGGGACTGGAACTCCTGGGACGCGGCGGAGAATGGGAAAGCGTCGAGCTGAGCGCGGGCAGCGTCATCGGCTGGTCCTTTCCGGGCCGCCGCGTGACCCGTTCGCCGCTGGAGACATTCCCCAGGCATCAGCCGATCCGGCCACGTCTAGGTCTGCTGCACTGCGACCGCGATCAGGCCGACAGTGCCTACGCGCCGGTGCAATCGGCCGAACTCGAAGCGGCCGAAGTCGATGCCTGGCTGCTGGGCCACGTGCACCAGCCCGACCTGATGCCGGATCGGCTTGACGGTCCCGACGGAAACGCCCCGGAAGACCGGCGTCATGTCGTCGATACGGGCGGCTACCTCGGTTCGGTCAGCGCGCTGCGGGCGAGCGAAACCGGCATTCGCGGGCCATGGTTGATAGAAGTAGAGCATCGGGTCGTGACCGCCCGCCAGATTGCGCTGGCCCCGCTGGCCTACGACGCGCTTGACCTGGATGTGAGCGCGCTCCAACAGCCCGGCGACCTCGACGGCGCCATGCTGGCCGCCGGCAAACAACGCATCGCCCGGCGAATCGATCGCGACGCCCTGCCCGACGCGCTGGGCCTGAGATTCCGGTTGACCGGCCGTCACCCTGCAGCGCCCGAGATCACGGAAGCTGCCCGAAAGACGCTCGAGCAGCAACCGGTTTTCGAAGAATCCGGCTGCCGGGTTTTCATCGACAAGATCGAAAGCATGGTCACTGTACCGCTGGATCTCGAGGCGCTTGCCGGGCAGCCCGACCCGGCCGGCGTGATCGCGCGCGACTTGCTGCTGCTGACCGGGCCGGACTGCGAAGCACGCCGGCGACTGGTCGGGGAAGCGCGCTCACGCATGCAGGCCGCCATCGAAATCACCGAACTGCAGCCGGTCGCGATCGACATTTCTGCCGAACAGGCCGCCGAACGGTTGCTTCGCGTCGGCCGCGCCGCTCTGGCGAGACTGCTGGAGACGCGAAGATGAAGCTTTCGCGCCTGGTCGTCGCCCGCCTGCCGGGAATCGAGGGTCGGCTCGAGCTCGCGCCGGCACGTGACCGGGTCAGCGTGGTCATAGGGCCGAACGCTTCCGGCAAGACCAGCCTGATCCGGGCGCTTTCGATCCTGCTGCAGCGGCGCCCGGACGCACAGCCGGTGGACATCACGGCTGAATTCAGCGACGCCGCGCACACCATCAAGGGCAACGCGATCGGCCAGGCGAGGACCTGGCTGGTCGACGGGGTCGAAGCCGAGCGCCCGCCCTGGCCCGACGCCGACGGACTCGCCGCCTATTTGATCCGGGCCGAGGAACTCGAAGGCGCCGGCGCGACCGAACAGCAGTTTTCGGACACGCTCAGGCAGGTCATGGCCGGAGGCTATGACCTCGATGCGCTGGCCCGCGCGACGCCCTTTGAAAAGCCCGCGCGCCCGCAAAAGCTCGCGCGCGAACACGAGCAGGCCGTGAGCCGGCTACAGGCGCTGGAAGCGCGCCACGCCGCGCTCGCCGGAGAAATCGACCAGCTCGAATCGCTGCGCGAACAGCGCCGTGAAAGCATCGAGGCGCAGCGCCGCCTGCAGGCCCAGCAGCGCGCCCTGGAACTGCTCGGGCTCGAGCATCGATTGGCGGCAATCCACAAGTCGCTGGCGCAATTCCCGGATGACATGGACCGGCTCGACGGCGGCGAAGCCGAGCGCCTGCAGCGGCTGGACGACGAACTGGTGCAACGCCGCCAGCGCCGGGAGCAAGCGCGCCGCAAGCGCACCGAGGCCTCACGATCGCTTGCCGACAGCGGCATCCGGGAAATCGGCGCACTGGAGGCCTTTGCCACCGATCTCGGCGAACAGCGCCAGCAGCTGCAAGCACATGAACGCGAGCTTGCCGATCTTCAGCAGCAGCGCCGGGACCTGGAGCGCGCCCGCGAGACCGCTGCGCGACGCGCCGGACATGTCGACCCCGGTGCCGAAAACACGCTTACCCGGGAGGCCCTGGACGGGCTGGAAAAACTCGCCGAGCGCGTTCGCGGCACGCGAGCCGAGGTCGATGCGCTGGAGCGGGAAGCGGGCTGGCGCGGCCGATACCAACCCGATCCCGACGAACTCGCCGACCTCGATGCCGGCATCGCCGCACTGCGCAACTGGCTGGCGTGCCCGCCGACTGGCTGGGTCGGCTGGACCGGCTGGGGTGTAATGTTCGCGGCCGCATCGGGCACCGCCGGCTGGGCCTGGCTGGAACTCGGTCGACCGTTCATCGCAGCGATAGCGGCTGTCGCGGCGCTGATGCCGTTGAGCCACCTTGCAGTGCTGACAGGCCGCTCATGGCGAATGGCCCAGCAGCGCAAGCGGTTCGAAGCCGGCGCGCTCGAAGCGCCGGCGCAGTGGCAACGTACCGAAGTCACGCTGCGACTGCGCAAGCTCGAGGCCCGGCGGGCCGAAGGGCTGAGAGACCGGAGCGAAGCCGAGCGCACTGAGGAACTGGATGCGGAGCTCGAGCGCGCCCGCGCGAGTCTCACATCCGAACAGCGCCAGCTCGAGATGGCTGCCGATCGGCTGCAGGTCCGCACCGCAGACCTGCTGGACGCCAGGGGCCGCCTGAAGCTGAACGCCGTAATCGAGTTGAATGACGTCAGTGACCGCCTGGAGCGGTTGCGCGCCGCGAGTTCGGATCGCGAAGGCCGTCGCGGGATGCTCGTCGATCGGATACGAAATGCGTTCACGACGGCGTCCCGACCGGCGCCGGCTCCGCTGGACGCCGACGGGCTTGGCAGTCTTTTGAATCGACTCAATCGCGACATCATGCAGGCCCGCAGCGACCGCGAGGCCGTGCAGACAGCAGACGACCGGCTGGCCGAACTGGAAGACGAGATCGAATCGCTCTCGGCCGAACGCCGCGCGCTTTTCGAAGTCGCACGACTGGCCGACGACGACCGAGACGGATTGCGCGATCGTCTGCGCAAGCTCGACCAATGGCGCCGTCTTCGCGACGAGCTGCGCGGGCTCGAGCACGGCCGGCGGGCGGCGCTGGAAGCGCTCGGCAACGATCCGGACCTGCTCGAGATGGCGCGATCGCGCGACGAAGCCGCGCTGGTTCAGCTTGGAGAACGCCTGACGACTTCGGCCAGGCTGCGCGACGAACTGGCCGAACGAATCGCGACCATTGAGAATGAACGCAAATCGGCGCTGGCACAGCGCGAGCTCGAGCGGCTCAATGCCGAGCGCGAGCGGCTGCGCGGCGAACTCGAGTCGGTCATGGAAGCGCATCGCGACGCCGAGGCGGCACAGCTGCTTATCGAACGCGCCCGCGCCGGCTACAGCCAGGCGCACCAGCCGACGCTGTTCACCCGGGCCCGAAAGCTGTTCGGCCGGATGACCCGCACACGCTTCGAGCTGACCTTCGACGACGGGCGTTTTTCCGCATTCGACCAGTCCATGGGCGAGCAGCGCAGTATCGGCGAGCTTTCCACCGCCACGCGCATCCAGCTGTTGCTGGCGCTGCGCCTGGCCTGGATCGAGGAAACCGAGAGCGAGGGGCCCGGCCTGCCGGTATTTCTGGACGAAGTGCTGGCCACAACCGATCCGGAGCGCTATCGCGCGGTGGTGGAAGCCGTGCAGGAGGTCGTCGCGGCCGGACGCCAGGTGATCTATCTTTCATCTCAGCCCGCCGACGCCCAGGCCTGGCAACGCTTTGCCGGCCAGCCGACGCCCGAGATCATCGAGCTTGCGCCGGTGGCCGAGACGTCTTTCGGCTTCGAACTTCCGGCCTCGCCGCCCTGCCCGGACGCGACGCTGAACCCCGACGATTGGGCAATCCAGGCCGGCGTGGTCGCACTTGATCCATGGCGGGGTCCCGAGTCGATCCCGCTTTTCCATCTGTTGCGCGACCGGCTGGACGAGCTCAACGCGCTGAGGGGCTTCGGCATCGTCACGCTGGGCCAGTTCGAGCATGCCCGCGAACTGGCACTGGATTTGCCGATCGAAGATGCCGTCGCGAATGCCCTGGACCTGCGCGTCTCCGCCGCACGCGCCTGGCTGGAGCGCTGGAAGCGCGGACACGTTGTGCCGGTCAGTCCGGGCATCCTTGATGAATCGAGCGCGATTTCCGAGACATTTATCGAACCGGTCGCCCGGCTCAATCAGGCGCTGGGCGGCGACGCGCGTGCGTTGATCGACGCGCTGCGCGACGGCCGCGTTTCGCGGTTCAGGAGCGACAAGACCGATCAACTCGAATCGTTTCTCGCCGCCGGCGGCCACCTGGATGACAAACGCGCCCCCGCCGACGCCGAACTGATCGATACACTCGCGCGCGCAGGCGGTTTGGCCGCCGAAGACGCTGCCCGGCTGCACCGCTGGCTTCAGGCCGCGCTTGGAACGCCCAGCGATGAATAACCGAGCGACTCTCCGCCGGCTGCAAGCATCGTGTCGAGTTCGTCGGCCAGCTTCAACTCGAAGTCATCCGGGTGTATGCCCAGCCGCAGCGGGCGCCCGCCGGCTTGCGCCAGGCTGCGATTGAGTCGATTGAAGCTGCGCACCGTTACGGCGCGGAATGTCGTATCGGCCTCGAAACCGGCCAGCGGCAGCTTGAGGAAGCGCCGGCTGCGGGCATCGTAAACGCCGGCCAGTGTTTCGAACTGGTCGAACGGCAGGCGATCGAGCAGATTCCGCGGCACCGCGCCCATCGCCCAGGCCGGCGGAACGTAAAGCCCGGGCTCGGGCAGCCCGTGATCACCGAACCAGCGGTGGTTGCTGAGCATCAGGCGGAGGATTTCCTTTCGCGAAAGCGCCAGGTGTTCCGCGGCCCTGCGCGAAATCAGCGCGCTATGCAATATGTGCTTCAAACCCCGGACATGGCGCGCCTCGTGGCGCCAGCCGTGCCCGGCCGGCTGCGCGCCGGCGTCCAGCATCGCGCGCAGGCGATCCAGATGCTCGCGGCGCCAGCCGGCGCCCGGAACCACAAGCAGCGTGACCGGCAGCAGCCGGGCGGCGACCAGGCGGTCGAAAATGCGCTCGACCCGATCCAGCGTCGTCGGCATCACGTCGTGAATGGAGACCAGCAGTTTCATGACTTGGGCTCGAGCAAGTGTCGCCATTGCGACAGGCTGTCG
>Ga0209931_1000516_pt1 | contig 22992 bp, 23 predicted proteins | sample SalPonR1_B_D1_MG_FD_185697 | JGI IMG/M metagenome (GOLD analysis project Ga0209931, IMG submission 185697) | Salt pond soil microbial communities from South San Francisco under conditions of wetland restoration - Salt Pond MetaG R1_B_D1_MG... ...
AGCAAACGGATGTTTTTCTGATGCTTTGTAGGCGGACTTTGGTTGATAAATACCTGTGATTGCCGTCAAGGTCGTCGGACTGCCCTGAACAGCACAACGCTGCATAAAGTGTTTGATACCACGTTTACCACCCATTTCTTCACCGCCACCAGCTCGTCCGGGACCACCGTGAATCAGGTAGGGCAATGGCGAACCATGGCCTGTGCTTTGTTTGGCTGATTCTCGATTTACAGTCAAAATACGTCCGTGATGTGTTGCCGCCTGAATGGTGTAATCTCTGGCAATACCATCATCGTTGGTAAAAATAGAACTCACCAGCGAGCCCCGTCCTTTTTTACTGATGGTAACTGCTTCGTCTAATGATTTATAAGGCATTAACGTACTGACCGGACCAAAAGCTTCGGTCACGTGAGCCGCTTCATTTTGTAGTGGTTGATCTTCACGGAGAAGAATAGGTTTGATGAAGGCCCCTTTTTCAAAATCGGCATCTATGAGCTTTGTAGCTTCAAAATCACCGTAAACGATGTCGGCAGTTTCAGCGATTTTATTGACTTGTGATTTTACACTATGCAGTTGTTTTTTGTCGATAAGGGCTCCCATTCTGACTTCTTTTAGTCTTGGATTCCCCATACTGACTTTATCCAAAGCTTTTCCTAGCGCAATCTGTACGTCTTCAATTAGACTTTCAGGAACAATAATACGTCGAATCGCTGTACATTTTTGCCCACACTTCACCGTCATTTCATTACGTACTTCTTTGATGAATAAATCAAATTCCGGTGTTCCCGGAACAGCATCTTCTCCTAGAATACTGGCGTTGAGTGAGTCAGCTTCCATGGTAAAAGGCACGGTCTCTTCAATTAACTTAGGATGTGCTTTTAGCAATTTTCCGGTAGATGCAGAACCCGTAAAAGTGACCACATCATCAGACTGAACGCTATCCAGAATATTTTTAGCCGTACCAGAAATGAGCTGTAAAGCGCCTTCGGGTAAAATCTTGGATTCTATAATCATCTTGACCATGGCTTCAGTAAGATAAGCCGATTGAGGTGCAGGCAAAACCACCGCAGGCATGCCTGCCATCCAGTTGCAGGCACATTTCTCCAGCATGCCCCAAACCGGGAAGTTAAACGCATTGATATGAACCGCTACGCCGGCTTTAGGCACCAAAATATGGTGCGCCATAAACCGACCACCTCTGGACAAATCTATAGGGTCGCCTTCTACATCAAAAGGTGAGTTTGGAAATAGCTTTCGTAAAGAGGCGTTTGCAAATAAGTTCCCGATTCCACCATCTACATCAAACCAGGTATCAGTTTTGGTTGCTCCGGTGCGATAACTGATGTCGTATAAAGACTTTCTTCTCTTTTGTAAATAAAAGGCCAGTTTTTTCAGCATTAAACCACGCTCCTGAAAGGTCATTTCGCGAAGGGATTTCCCTTGTTGTCTGCCGTAACTTAGGATTTCAGGAATATCAAATCCTTCAATGTTAACACTGGTAAAATGCTCGCCGGTGACGGCATCGTGTATAGGTTGTCCTTCGCCTTTTCCCTGAGTCCATTGGCCCTGAATATAACTTTGTGTGGTTTGCATGCTTTAGTATTTTAGTATTTTGTCCAATGTTGTTTTAATCTGTTCTAGTTCTTCATTAGAGATCACACCTATTTTTTTCTTAAATCTTAATTTGGACAATGATCTTACATGAAATACCATGATTTCAGATTCGCTTTTAAGTCCATTTGTTTTATTTGGTTTTAAAATTGGGTGTCCTTTATATTTTTTAATTGATGAAGTAATAGGGCAAACTATGGCAACATTAAAGTGTTGATTCATTGTATTTCCACTTATAACAACAGCTGGCCTATTTCCAGCTTGTTCGCTTCCAATTATAGGATCAAAATATACCTGCCAGATTTCCTTTTGGTTAATTTTCTTTGTCATGGTCTAAAAGCATTTGAAAATAATCTGCCATCCCTTCCTCAGCCATTGCTATCATGTCCTTATCTTTAGCCGCCCTTTTAAATGATCTTTTGTAAGCTGCTTTATCTAACTGTTCTAAATAAACTTCAACTGCTTTTTCAATAATCTTATTTTTTGGCATTTTGAGGTCTTTTGAAGCCTTTGCCAGTTCTTTGAGCAAATTGTCCGGTAATGTAGAAGTGTAAGTTGCCATAATATTTATTTTATGCAAATATAGATTATATTTATCATATATAAATATGAATTATAAATATATAATAAATGATTTAAATCATGTTATTTTAATTTTTTTTTCGCTTACCAGACCTCACAGGTTTCAAAAACCTGTGAGGTCTTAACCTATTGTAAATCCATCATTATCGTTTCACTCTCGAGGACTTCGCAAAGCTCAGCATGCTAATTACTCAGCATTTTCAATTACACAAGCATACCCCTGACCTACGCCTATGCACATAGTAATCAGCGCATATTTTTTGCCGGTGAGTTGTAATTCTAAAGCTGCAGAATAAGCAATTCTGGCGCCGGTAACACCTAAAGGATGACCGATAGCTATGGCACCACCATTCGGATTTATTCTGGGATCGTCGTCTTGTAAACCCCAGGAACGAATACAAGCAAGAGATTGGGCGGCGAAGGCTTCATTGAGTTCTATGATGTCCATATCGGCTAAGCTTAGGCTCGCTTTTTTTAAGGCTTTGTTAGAGGCTTCTACCGGACCTATACCCATTATTTTGGGTTCAACACCAACGACAGCAGAGCTAACGATCCGCGCTTTGGGTTTTAGTCCATATTTTCTAATACCTTCACCTGAAGCAATAATGGTAGCCGCCGCACCGTCGTTCAGCCCCGATGAATTTCCGGCTGTAACACTACCGTTTTTCCTGAACGCCGGTCTGAGTTTAGCCAGAATTTCAAGTGTTGTTTGTGGCTTGATAAATTCATCATCTTTGAATATAATCGAGTCTTTCTTGCGTTGCGGAATTGCGACTTCTACAATTTCCTTAGCCAGTCGCCCGGATTGTTGTGCTTTGGTGGCTTTTATCTGACTATGATAGGCAAAAGCATCCTGATCTGCTCTGGAAATCTTATGTAAATCAACAAGATTTTCTGCGGTTACACCCATACCATCAGTGCCGTACATTTCGTGCATTTTGGGGTTGACAAAGCGCCAGCCAAAGCTGCTGTCGTAAAGCTGAGCGTCGTTACCGTATGCCGTGGATGTTTTAGACATTACAAAAGGTCCTCGGGTCATATGTTCCACTCCACCGGCAATAAACACATCGCCGTCACCGGTTTTGATGGCCCGATGGGCATGTATGATCGCCGATAAGCCCGAACTGCAGAGTCTGTTGACCGTTTCGCCTGGCACAGTATACGGTAAGCCGGCCAGCAATAAACACATTCTGGCAATATTACGATTATCTTCACCGGCCTGATTGGCGCAGCCTATGATGACATCTTCAAAAACGTCTTTGGGAATCTCTGAATTTCTGTTTACAATTTCGTTGATGACCAGAGCCCCCAAATCATCTGTGCGTACCGGAGAAAGCGTGCCTTTATAATTGCCAATAGGTGTTCGGATACCGTCTATAATGTATGAATCCATCTTATTGCCACTATTTAATTTTAGAAACTTAAAAGTAGGACTTTTTAGTGAATTTCGTAATAGGATTAAGCATAAAATGTAAATATCTTAATCTTTACACCAATTTTCCGGCCCTTGATGAGGCAATTTTTGACGCCAGAAGGCCTAAACCAATCGTCGTAGCAAAAACAATCAGTATAGTAATAAAACTTAATTTGACAGGATAAGGCAATGAAGGGGTTATAAAAAACAGTTCAAACTGGAGCTGTAAAGCTATGACAACACCCCCAATTATAATTCCAATAATGGTCCCCACGACTGTTGTTAAGACACCCTGAAAAAAGAAAATTTGATTGATCTGCGCTTTACAGGCACCTAAATGAGACAGGGTTTGGATGTTTGCCTTTTTATCTAAAATGGCCATGATCACTGCACCAATCAAATTAAACAAAGCAATAATGACCACCAAAGTACTGATGAGATAAACCATCAGATTTTCAGTATTCAGCATTTTGTAGAGCTCATCATTGAGTTGCAGTCTGGTTTTCACTTCAACACTTTGATCAAAAAGTGAATTGATTTGCTGTTGAACTTTAGAAATATTAACATCATCATTGAGGGCAATTTCAATTCCGGAAAACTCATGCTCGTCGTAATCGAGTAAATCCCTAGCGAGACTCAGTTGACTAAACACATAGGTATTATTAAACTCTTCAGAAATGCCGAAAATGCCTCTTACTAAAGTTGGTGTTTTTCTAAATGCATTCTGCGGATTTGTAATCTGCCCTTTGCCGGGCTTTGGCACAATAAAATCGAGATATGAAGATTGGTCTAACACACCAACAGATAAACGCCTGCTTAAACCATTACCAATGACTACCTGATTGGGGAAATTTGGATTTAACCATTGGCCCAGAAATACTGAAGATTTTATATTGTTGACTTTATTGAAATTAGAATCAACAGCTTTTAAAACTGCAGGAATATTTGTGTCTTTAAAATTAAGCAGTGTTTTCTCCTCTATGACTTTTGAAACCTGAGTCACCCCTTCAAGGCTATAAATAGCTTTGATGTCTTCTTCTAAAACGATAATTCTTTTGCTATCTAGAGGCAGTACTTTTAAGTCGGGATCATATTTGTTGGCAAAGCTTAAGCTAAATTCCTTTAAACCACCAAAAGCCGATAAGACCACAAACAGCGCCAGCGAAGTGCCGAGTATACCCAACAACGCCAAGTAGCTGATGATGTTAATCGCATTGTTTTGGCTTTTACTTATAAAATAACGCTTGGCGATGTATAATGAAAAATTCAATACTTTTTTTGTTTGCCGAGTAGATCCGGATTTTTGATGGGGTCGTTCTTGCCCTTAAAGGCTTCTTCAACATCATTGATGTAGCTTAGCGTATCATCGTGAAAAAATTTTAGTTCAGGAACCCGTCTCAATTGATTTTTAGTCCGCATGGCCAGTTCGTGTTTTATGGTATTCGAAATTTTCTTGATTTCCTTGAGTACAGGCTTGGTTTTATCTTCCGGAAAAATGCTGAGATAAGCTTTGGCTTCAAGCAGGTCGGGTGTAATCTTCGCTTTAGTCACACTAATGATGAGGTTATTTTGCCCGGCAGTTCTTAAACTGGCTTGAATGATTTCAGCCAGGTCTTTTTGAATGATCTGTCCTATCTTCTTTTGTCTTTGCGTTTCCATGTTGCAAAATTACGGTTTTTTAAATTGAAATAGGAAAGTTACATTCGTTCAAAATATTCATTCATCATTTGACTTGAGTGTTTCCAGATAATTTCGCCAAACCACTTCTGCTGACTTCATATCTTCATTACGGTGCGGATGGTGTTTTGAGCGTTGTTCCATAGTAACGCATATCTGCTTGGCGTGATTGACTGAAATTTTATTTTTTGAAACAAGCGACTGAACTTTTTCCACACTTTCTTCTGCTTTTTGTTGGTCTTTGAAGCCTAAGCCTTCTATGGTTGTTTCCGGATTGTCGTCTGTGTAAAGGTTGTCTGATTTTGTCATGCTATTTATTTTATTGAAAGATAATCACATAGCAAAAGGTATAATATGAAATAGTAAAATTTTAGGGTTTTTAAAAAAAGAACCTTTGACTTAGGGTTTCAACAGCTTTCTGTATTTTTATACCACACAAACTAAGTTTATGGGTAAGAAAATACAATGGAACGCCGATCGGGTGGTGAGCATATCGGCCATTATCGTGAGTGTAGCCACATTGATCATGATCCTGTACCAAACCAATCTGATGAGGCAGGAACAACGCGCATCGGTGATGCCAAGTTTAAAAATCGGGTATAACATAAAAACTGACGACACTATTTTTACAGAAACTATAGCCATTCGTAATCGTGGTTTAGGTCCAGCCTTCGTTTACAAGTTTTTGGTTAAACAGGATAATGCTGTTCACGAAGGGGATTTATTTTCATATTTTGATTCAATAAATGACAATAAAAATGCGTTAAGCATGAAAAGAATGGTGGGTGATTTTATCATCCCTAAAAATGAAGAAGTTATAATTTACGAAAAAGAAACTACACCGAATTCTGATGTGTTCTTAGGAAAGTATTTTGAATATCCTTTAGAAATATTAAGAGTTTCTGAGGAGACTGACGATAAGGCTATTATTGAAATCTATTATAAAAATGTTTACGGCGATCGCTGGGTAATCAGTTCGAACAAATCTGCGCCTGAAGCTCTGGATTGATGATATAGTCTTTTATATTTTTAAAACCTTACAAACTGTTGCGTTTCGGATGAAAACGTGGTCGTTTTTTATGATTTAACCTTTAAAATTTAGAGAGATTTTCGGTCATCCGAAATTTTTAATTTAAAACAACAATAAGTATAAAATTATTTTTCTGCATTTCATAACTCTATATTTTTATAATTAAATAGTTTTGAGCAAAACCCATTTAAATGTTTAGTAAGAAAAAACAAACACTACTTTACAGGAAAAAGATTGCATCATACCTGAGTTACGCTATTGGTGAAATTATATTGATTGTTTTAGGAATATTAATAGCTGTATTCATTAAAAACAGTAATGAGGAAGCTGTTAATACAGAAATAAGAAATGGCATCTACACCGTAATTATCAATAATCTTAAGTCTGATACGATTGCGGTCAGGCGTTTGATTGATACCTATGAAGAGGCAGAGCCTGAATTTCTTAAAATCATGAATGATAATCTAAACGCTAAGAACCTTAATTATTCCGGCATTATGACCAGCCAAAGACTAGTTAACCTGAATACACGAGGCTTCAAACAGCTTTCAGACTATAAAAATTCAACCAGCAATAATACAGATTCGTTAACTTTTCAAATCACTGATTTTTACACCACATACAATACTGGTATTAGTGAAATTAATGAGTTGATAAGTGAAGATATCATAGAAATCATTAAAGATTGGAGAGATAATTATGATTGGTTTAACCCGTTGATTAAAACCCGAAAAATCACTGAAGAGGCCAAAACTTATTTTTTGGAGAGTCTTGAATATAAGAACAAAGTGACCTATCGCCACATTTTAATTTATGAGAACTATATTCCTCTGCTTAAGAGGTTTCTGACCAAATCGAAAATTATTCTTAATCGTTTGGAGGAGCGACTGCAGAAAGAGAATTAGCAGATAAAGTGACTAATTTAAAATTTTAGCTTTAAGCATTTGAAATCTTTTCGTATTTCACGAAAAACGGCTAACGGTTAAGGCAAAGTTCAAAATAAATTCAGAATACTAACTTAAATTGGTTATGAGTGCTTTTCTATTGCACCACAATACCTTTATCCGAATGAATAATAAACCCAAATTCCTTCATCAATTTTCCGATTTTTTGCGGATTATCCATTACAACATTATTGTACCAGACATAGTTTTTTGACAGTAAAGACTTTGGATTGTCTCTGGTGTAATAGTCTATTTTTCGGTTGATGATTTCACGGGCATTTTTTTCATTAAATAATTCTATTAAGCCATCGTATTCCAGCCAAACTACCATGATGTGGTGGTAAAGGTTTTTTTGCATGGGTTCAGGTGGATTTGGGAATAAAGACCTTAATTCGTGTATGACGGTATTTTCGGCTTCATCTTTTTCGTCATCAGCTACAAAAATGTGGGCATTTTCATGAATGAAAATAGATAATTGAATGTCATCATCATCCAAGTGATTGGTATTCATTTGTAAGGTAGGATAACTGCGGGCATCTTCACCGTGAACAATTTTAACGACATCTGTAAAGATCCAGTCGTCCAAGTCATAGGTTTTCATAATATTGTCCAACTGCTCCCGGGCTCGTTGTTTAAGGTCTTCAACATAACTGATTTTATTTTGTGCATTGACAGCAGTGTGGGAAAGCAGAAACAACAATATGAGATGTACAATTTTAGATATTTGATGCATGCGTAAGGTTTATGTTTTTAAAAAATTAAATATTAGTTTTAATTTCCGTTTCTCTGTTCGGCGTTTTCGATGTATTTTTTGGCATCCCAATCAATACCCCATCTGGACACATAATCCTCAATAGATCCAAGTCCCATTTCTTGTCTTCTTTTGTTAACATTTTCAGGGTCTTTAAGCGGTTGAACGTAATATTCTCCGGTTTCCTTATTCTTAGCGATTTGCGAACCGTACAATTGTTTTTCACCCATTCCCAACAGGACTCTGTCTTTAAGCAGTGCAAAATTTTGAGATTTGGCGTCGCCATCTTTCACCGCTTTTTTCATCATGGGTAAGTATTTTTGCTGGGTTTCAAGATCTGAATGCTGAATGACCAAAAACAAGGTTTGACTGCCTTTTTTTCCAACAACATCTGGCCCTAACCAACCGTATTGGTTAAGTATGTCCTTCACAACCAATAGGTTTGAGGCATCAGTTTTTACCATGGTCATCGCTAACTCTTGAAATTCTTGAGATTTTTGACCGTGTTCTTCAATGATAGGTCTGATTTGTTTTCTGTACTTCTGGTCTTCCTCGTATATCGAATCTAATACCTTTGAAAGGTATTGTTTATCAGGTATTTGAGCATGACAAAGCGTGGAAAAGACTATAACGAAAAGAGTAAGTAATTTTTTTAATTTCATAATGTCGTTTAATTTATTATATCTCAAATTCAAAGACTTGGGTATCGTAATCGGCTATAACTTTAAAGTTTTTCATGGCATTACCTCCAATAGCTCCATCTAAATGTTTGCCGTTAATTTTAATAAAGTTAGATTTCGGACGCTCTACAAACCATACATTTTGTGCCTTTATTTGACCTATTTTAATTTCAGGGATATTAATCATATCCGCACCCCCAGCATATTTGGATCCGTTTTCTATAAAAGTCCAATCAGGGTGATTTTTATGTAGTTCTTTAATCTTTTTTGAGCTTAAATAAGAGCCTGCATAAGAGGGTAAGTTTTTAGGTGTTAAAGCATTTCTCCCTTTCTGGCTAGGCAACATAGTAGCTCCTGTATCAAATAAAACTTTTAAAGTATCATTCCCTATAACAATTTTCAATGCTGGATGTATTCCGGTAATCTCATTCTTGTCATTCTTCTGAATATTCATTTTCAATTGATTAGTTTCTCTTTGATCCCATCTGATAGTGTCGATAGTTCCAATAGTTTGATCTACATAATTGAATTGCCAGATTTTTCCATTAACAAAAAAGGATCCTCCTAGAAAACCATCAGAATCTGGCATTATCTTTGGTGCCGGATAAACTATCAAATCATCTTTTACAAGTTCCGAAGAATTTTCAAAATCTATTAACCTTAAAGATTCCCATTGAACTCTTCGTAATGTCCTGCCACGCATTTCGGTTAATGCAAAAGGGGGATTTAAACTATCGAACGTTGACTTCCATAGGATATCAAAACCTCCACCAGTGTCCGTAAACATCTTCAAAGTATCCTTGCTTTCAGTAGGAAACTTTAAAAAATATCTATTATTGAGCATCTCACTGGCTAATATATTAACTTTTAAGTCATCCGATTTTTTTCCACATCCAATAAGCACTATTGTAAGCGTTAAAAGAAAAAATGTTCTTATGTATTTCATAAATATGCGTTTTAAGTATAGGTCTTTTATGAACATAAATGTTACAATTTTAAGCTAGTGTATTTTATATTATTTGATTCGTTTTAATTAAAGATTCCTATAGTTATTCGACCATTTAATCCATTTTTGTTTCTTGATGGCAAAAATGATAACGCCTATGAGTATGACCAAACCAAAGGCCACGCCGACCATCCACATAAAACTTGTTTCGGGTATTCTTACGCTCATTTCTGCAATGAAGGCAGACCAAAGGCCAAAGACGGACCAATACATGGCTGTGAAATGAAGCCTGAGCCAGTACGATTTGTGGCGCATAAAAATTGGTGGAATCATCCCGGCAATTAAGGTGATTGAACTTACCAAAGACGCATAATGGAAAATACCCCAGCCGTCAAACAAGCGGTAAACCATAAAACTGCTGACCAGCAAAACGAGCATACTCACCACGTACACATAGCCTGTGCTGACGTGAAGTTTTGTTCCTTTTTTCAAGATAAGGATGAGTGTTCCGGTAATCAAAGCGATTACACCAGCAATACTATGAATTAAGCCTTCTGTACTTTGAATCATGTCTAACATAGGTCAACTAAATTACATTATAAGTGCTATGCATAAAAATAAAATATGATAAATTGACAAATAAACTGACGGACTGTTGAAATATCCTGTTGAAACAAATACCTTATGACTTCTAAATTCAATCTGCTCTTTTGGTACTTTTATAGAATTCTATTTTAGACCTAAAACGTTTATTATACCGTTTCTGGTCTGCATTATAAAGGTTATAAAATAGTATAAGACTGTGTTTGCCCTTGTGGAGACTGTCAATATCTATAAAATATTTTAAACCGTCCTGTTTTGTAAATTCGTTTTGGGTGTAAACATACTCGGGGTTGATAGTTAGGCCGTTTAATTCTAACTCGTAATACTGATTCAGGCAATCTAATTTGATCGAATCTTTTTTGGTCGGGTATTGTTCTAAAAGTGCTTCAAATCCGCACAGATTTTTAATTGCCGTTTCATTTTCAGCTTTATGAACCACAAAGACTTCTAAGGATTGACTATTTACGGTTTGACTGGGAATCCACATGCGTTGTGAATAATTATTTTTAGTCTGGTCAAAATAATTTTTGGGATTTGTAGCATTTTCAGCAAACACGTTCGGACTAAGGTCAAGGCTGTCATTAATGCCGTATCTGGCAAATTGAATGGTAAAATAGTTGATACCGATAAATGCAAGCAACACTAAAAAAACTTTCCATTTGGGGTGGTTTGTAATAAACGTGTAGTAGATTTTTCTATAAAGCGGAGCTAAAGAGAAAAAGCTAATGACCTTGTAAACAGGGAAATAGATGATGTTGAGATAGGGAATTCGCTTAAGTAAACCGGAAGTCAGGTAATCAAATAAATACAACATAAGTGAAATCACTATGATGTAATTAAACACGCTAAGGTCACTCCTTTCCGGAAAGAATTTTAGCCAGAGAAAGACGCCTAAACCACCTGCAGTAATCAGAAAAACCAATCCAATGAAGCTCATGAAAAATAAAATACTGACCGAAAACAGAGAGCTACATATTTTTTCTAATTTTTCAATATTAGATTTGATATCATTCTCTTTATTGAAAATTCTTTCGAAACGTTTTTTAAACCTTAATTTAGTATAATCAAAACGTTCTCCATATACATAGCTCAAGCCGATATAGGCCACCCAAAAACTTCTTAAGATTAAATGAATAATGAAACCCGCAATGAGCCACCCAATAGACACTTTGGTAATGGCTACGATATAGTCAAAGGTATTACTCCTTAAAAATGCACTTCCGTAAATTTCAAAATAGGTATGTAATTCTTCAACTAATGGAAATATTTTAAATAAACCGTATATCACGATACCCGAAATTAAAATTTCAGGCTCCCAGCTTTTATCTTGAAGCTCTTTAAGCCACGGATTGGTCTTTTTCTCCGGCGTAGGTAATGGCATATCTTATTTTTTAATTTAGATAACGTAGTGTCATTAGTAAGCGAGTGAAATCATTATTCAGCATATGTGAATTACATCAAATTTACATTTTATAAAAGGGCAAAGTCTTTACAGTATCAGTATAAATAGTATCCTGCTCCATCTCATGAAAATTATAAATCAATTCTAATTGGTGTTTACCTTTTTCTAATGTTGAAATATCTATGATTGATAAAAGTCCATCCTGACCGGTTATAGTGTTACGTTGATAAATGAAATTATCTGTTTGCAGTTTCCCATTAAGGCTTACATCGTAGAATTTTTCCAGGCATGTCATGCGCAGTTTGTCGAGTTCGGTATTTTCTTTTTCTTTTTGGATGGCATAGTCGCAGGCTGGTTGTATCCAACTTTCTTCAAATCTGGTCCGGTGAACAATAAATAACTCCAGGTAATTTTTAGTTATAACATAACTGTCAATATGCATATATTTTGAATAAAACCCATCGGTGACCTTGTCTCTATAAAGATTTTCATCCATTCTTTCTTTCCCGTTATATGGCGTTAAGGCTATGGTGCGACCAAAAGTGAAGTCTGCGGGTGTTGTAATGCTTAATAAAACACTAGACATGATGAAAACCGAAAAAATAATCAACATTAAACTTACTTTCCATTTTTTATGGTGTGAAACAAAAGCGTAATAAATATTTTTATATAAAAAAGATAAAGTCAGCCAACCCGCTATTTTATGTATTGGATAATAAACTTGTCGCACATAAGGTATCTTTTTAAACCAACCTAAGCTTAAAAAATCTATAAATACCAACACACAAATACTACTTAAAATATTGTTGAATAAGTTGAAGTTGTAGTCATCCGGAAAAAATGATAAATAAATGCCGATACAACCGGCAACAACCGCAAAAAAGAAGCTGATGCCAAATAGCCACATAAAAACCATAAAACTTACTGAAAAAGATACACTACAAATCTTTTCTAAAGTGTGTATTTGTTTTACAAAATTTCCGGATGTCTTAAGGTCATCGAGGTATTTGTCGGGGTATTTCAGGCTTTTGTAACTTATGCCATCTTCATACACATAACTTAGACCAATATAGGCGACCCAAACCGAGCGAAGCAAAAGATGAAATAAAAACCCAAGGATTAAAGAAATATTTGAAGTCTTAAGAATGGTAGTCAACGTCTCATTGACGTTGCCTCTTGTAAAAATTATTGAAGAATTCATTTCTAAAAAATAGTTGAGTTCATCAATAAGTGGATAAATCTTAAACAACCCAAAGAGTACTATCCCGGAAATTAAAATTTCCGGTTCCCAGCTATTTTGTTGAAGTGTTTTAAGCCATTTGGCTTGGATAGTGCCTTCTTTTTTTTTCATCACTTAATTTGATATCACTAATACGATTACAATAATAACCAATAAAAACCCAATGGTATAAAAATAGTTAGACGCATAAAGTGCAATTAAGAGTAATTCTGAATATTCATCATCAATTTCAGCTTCGCCACCGGAAAGTGATGACTTTTTTGATGTGATAATTTGTTTTTCGTTTTTTGAAATTTCCCATCTTGATTGCCAAAGATCGAGAAATTTCAACTGATAAATTTTACCATTGTAAATGATTTCAGCTCTTGATGTAAAACCGTTGAAGTTTATTCTGGCCACAGGTTCAGTCTGACCAGCTTTGTAAACCTTCGCATTTTGATTATACCAATGTTCTGAGACAAATTTGTAGTCCTTTCCCATAAAATTAGCTTCAGAAGTGGAAGAAAAAATATTATTGCCTTTTAAATGTCCTCGCTCCTCTGCATTTTCAGCGATCGAGTAGCTATTTGAAAAAAAATGTTTGTTCCAGGAAAATTTCCCCATAAATTAAGATTTTGAATTGGTTACTTAAATATGAATCAATATTTTACTTTAAATTCTAATGCCAATGATCTTTATCTGGCAATTTAGGTCAGTTCGAGCCCGACTCGCCGGCCGGCAGGTGTTTTTGAATATGACATCAGTAATATACAAAAATGTATCGAGAACTTTCATAACCTGGTCTCGATAGTTGTGCTGAACTCAACCAATCACGTTCGTAGTTTCCTTTCCATTAAAATAAAAATGCAGATCTGACAACATTTGAATAATTATCTATAAGATTTAAGATTATGTCCTTTAGACTACTTTTAGTTCTGATAAACCTAAGGCAATTAATTTATTTAATAAATCATATCTTTAATATCCTTAGCGTAACCACGACTGACTTTAACTTCAGAGCCATCGGTCAGTCGTGCGAGAAAGCCTTTACCAAGTTTAGACAAACTTTCCAAAGCATTTTTTTGAATGATGGTCGAACGGTGAATGCGCATAAATTGTTCGGGATTTAGTTTTTCCTCAAGTGTGCTTAGACCGTTTTTGCTCAGATAATATTTATCCTGGGTATAGATTTTGGAATAATCGCCATAGGCTTCAATTTTTGTGATATCAGAAGTTTTGATGTTGAAAAACCGACTACTTCGTTCAACCAAAATTGACTTAGGATAAGTAGTTTGTTTTGAGATACTTTCGTCTATAAACTGCATTTGCTTTTCAAATCGACTGCTGTTGCTGAGCTTTTCAATGGCTTTAGCAAAGCGCTTTTTGGTATAAGGTTTTAAGAGGTAATCGACGGCATGTACTTCAAAAGCCTTGATGGCATAATTGTCATAAGCCGTACTAAAAATAATATTTGGATATTCTTCAAGTTGAGGTAAAACATCAAACCCGGTCATGACCGGCATCTGTATATCCAGAAACACCACATCGGGTTTTTGGCTATTGATTTTTTCCACGGCTATTTTACCGTTTTCAGCTTCATCAATGATTTTGAATTCAGGATAATCTTCAAGATATTCTCTTATGAGTTGTCTTGAGGATTTTTCATCATCTACGATAATACAGGTTTTCATATTTTAAATTTTACAATAAGACCTTCCGGCTGATTATTATTGATTTCTAATTTAGAATTATAGAACTTTTCGATTCTGGTTTTGGTATGCGATAAGCCAAAGCCTTTGGTCAACGCCTCTTCCAGATTATCTATACCGATTCCGGTGTCTTTAATGCTGACTTCTAAATGACCGTTTGGTTTTTTGATGATGAGGTCCACTTGTCCACCTTCTTCTTTTGGTGAAATACCGTGTTTGATGGAATTTTCAATCAGCGGTTGAATGAGCATTGGCGGAATGTTTTGATACAGACAATCTTCATCGATATCGTAATTGATTTTAAGTCTGTGGCCAAAACGCTTTTGCTCCAATCGCAAATAGGTTTTTACAGCCTCAACTTCGTCTCTTAAATTAACGGTATCTATTTCGCTGGCTTTGAGTTGATAGCGGAAGAGGTCTGATAAGTCGGCAATCATTTCTCTGGTGGTTTCATTTTCTTTAGGGATACTGGCATTTATGGTATTGAATACATTGTACAAAAAATGCGGATTGAGCTGAGCTTTTATGGCTTTGAGTTCGTACTTTAAACTATCGGTTTCAAATTTATTTTTCTCCTGAAGCCGGACTTTACTCATAAAATAATACTCAACGCCGTGCAGAAACGTAAAGACCACCAAATAAAAAAAAGCCGGTATAAATATATCCCATATTTCACCACCACCTTCAAGATGTCCATAACCTAATTCTTCACTCAGCCAGTAGAATCCCCGTTTTGAATAAATGACCACCAAAGGCAAGGTTAGGATATGTGTAGCCAGTCTTATTTTAATGTTTAAATCATTCATCACTACAAAAATTAGTAGCCAGGATAGGATGATGAAAAGGTACAAGACGATAAACTGTATGCCGGCGTTATCATAATACGCGTCTAAGCTAAAGAATTCCTCAGTATCGACGGTATTTGTAGTTATACTGTATGATAATGTAAAATGATAGAACAAAGAAAAAAGCAGGAGTATTCCGGTGGACACCAAAAGGGCTTTCAGCTTGTAGTTCCATTGTATTTTTTTTCTCATGATTTTTTAAATATAAACAATAAATAATAGATATTTTGACTAATACTCAGAACCATAATGATCTGATACAAAATCAAAATTTATTCTGAACAGATTGACTCTTCATCAATTTACTTATTCAAATTTAGTCGGTTTTAGTTCTATACTTTTGACATTTAATTCTTTGCCCTGAAAAAAATCAAACACCATACTTTCAATTAATGGTGATGTCATATATAAATCGTGACCTGCATTTTTAATGATGACATGTTGCCCGTTTTCAAAATGTTCAGCTATGGCTTTTGCGGATTCTACATAAGTTCTACCATCGAGCGTTCCGCTCAGGAGTAAGGCATCTACCTGATTGTTTTTCATTGTTCTAAAATCATCTTCCAGCATAGGGTAATCTATGGTTTCCATCCATTCAAAGAGTAAAAAATTGATGCTACTACCTAAAATACTTTTATCAATCTGTTGACGGACTATGGATGCTCTTTCCTCACTTATCCCGCTCTGCATATCCATGGAAAAAACCATTGGGCTCTTATTGCTATAAATATATTTTTTAATAACCCAGACATCCGTGGATACACTATTGAAATCTCCGTTGTACATTTCATTATAAATACGAGGTATGTCTTTAGAATCCTCCGGATTTTTCAAATGAAATGTACTAATGGCCGACTGGACTTCAAAGTTAGACATGGCCACCTCTACCATTTCTCCGTTTCTGTTTTTAAATGAACCCTTTGCAGGTTGCTCTTTCAATCTGGCATGCACGGCAATCATTTTCTCTTTCAAATCTGGATATTTTGGAGTGCTTCCGTAATTATCCTCGGCAAGCTCAGCGAGCTTAAAGAGAAAGTTTTCTGTGTTTTGAGGATATTTAATGGTCTGGTCCGGACCTTCCATACTTGCCAGCACAACTTTGTGTATATGATTTTCGAAAAGCCTGATGTATTCAAACGCCAGATGCGAGCCATAACTTATGCCCCATAGTGAGACCTTTTCAACATCTAGTTTTTGTCTTACTGCATCAATATCCTTTGCACTTTCGGTGGTATTATAATCCTCGAGATTGATATCTTCATCTTTCCAAAATTGTAAGCATTTTTTGATATTTTCTGTGGTCTTTTTTACATATTCTTCTTTATCAACGGGAGAAAGCAAATCGTATTCTGCGCGGTAAGGACAGTCCGGCAATCTTTCAGATAATCCTGTGCCTCTTTGGTCTAAAGCAATGACATCTGCAATTTCTCTAAGCTTCATAAACAGCGGAAACCTTGACCGCTGTGCAGTCCCGGAAGCACTACCACCTGGTCCACCGGCAAGGTAAATAATTGGCGGTCCCGGGTTGGGATTAGTGCTTTTAAACCGGACAAAAGATAGTTTTATGGAATCTTTAGACGCATTTTTTCTGTTGGATTTGACATTGAAACTGGCATATTCCGCTTTTACACTGTCTTGTTGTTTAGACACAAAAGTGAATTCTTCGTATGAGATGTCCTGCGCAGATAGACCGAATGATACCAATAACAGACAAAAGATGATAATTTTATTCATGATAGTAATTAAATGATAACCAAATATAAGATGAATGGCAATTCAAATTGGTAAATTATCGATGAGTGGACCTTATGGTCTATCAGTTGCCTTATTGATGTATTTTTAGCCATTTCAGGCTATGTCTGGTGATCGAATTTTAAAGAAGGGTCTGCTTGAAACTCATAATTTGATTTTTCCAGCAGACCCCTAAAGTATTTAAATAATTGAATATGCCTTAGACAGATTTGGCTATTTCAGTTGTGTATCTAAAACGCTTTTTAAGGTATTTTGAAATTCGGTCTCATTACCTAACCAGGCATTATGTCCTGCATTTTGGATGATTTTGATATGCCCATCTTCAAGCTTATCGACCACTCTTGGCCAAATTTTTGGACCAATATCTACAAAATCGCAGGTGCCGATGAGGACGTGAACAGGACCTTCATAATTTTTTAGAGAGGTCCAGAATTTTTGTGCTTCTTCTGCATAAGACGCATGACCGGTAATGGCTTTGGCTACACTTTGATCATGAAAAACGATACCACCTCTCATATCTTTCCAATCTTTTGCGCTACAGCTGTTTACGGCGCTAAAAAATATTCTCCAGGCAAGTGTTCTTTGTTTATCGTTTCCAATATTATAAAAATCAATTTCATTGGCTGGGACTTGAGCTAATGAGTCCGGAATAATGCCTTCTTTCAACGCTCTCTGCTTTGCTAGTTCTAGAGCATTGATTTTAAAATTTCTGATGTCTTTTGAAGTCTTTTCAAAGTCGCCTTCCGGCCAGACTTCATCTAATAATTCTTTTTCAGCTTTGTTACCAAAAGGCACAGGTAAAATGGGCGAGATCAGTATCAAACTATTAACCCGTTCCGGATGTTCATTGAGATAGGCGTAAGCCAGATGATTACCTGCGGAATGTGCGACTAAAGTGACCTTATCCAATTCCAGGCTTTGTCTTAAATCATCCAGATCTTTCACTAACCTTGTTATGGTTATGGTACTGTCTGGGGCAGGTGTTCTTAAGGAACCACGCTGATCATAAAGCACTAATCTGTAATCTTTAGAAATTGGTTCCAAAGGTTCTATGAGGTAACTGTGTTCTGCACCCCAACCGCCGTGCAGAACGATGGCTGTTTTTTCTTTGGGAAGATCCTTACCCATTTCGTAAACGTAATGTCTGGTATCGTCATCCGTCCGGTTATACCATTGTACAGCATTATCAACAACATATTGAGCACTACAAATACTCGTATAAATAAATAGAATTATAAAACTTAAATGTGATCGTAATCTCATTATTTTTATGATTTTAAAATGATTATTTAATTTTTCAAGTCAATGCGTGTTCTTGAATAAGAACACGTGGATATCCATATTTATGACGATTTAAACTCTTTTCTGTTACTGAGTTTAATAAGGTTTTAACAAGTTGATGCTTTAAAAATATAATGATTACAAAAAATAAATACTTAGACTTATTTATACTAATGATTAGAAATCCTTAAAGTTATAAACAGAATTGAATGAATAATTAAGGCTTCAAAATGTCTAAATAAAAGGCATCAAACTTATTTGCTTAATTTAATTTCTTTCAAATATTAAAAAGTTGACCACTTATTTGTTTTTTATAAAATTAGGCATTGGTGCTGTTAAGGTCATGTTTCTTGGAGGATTTCCGTCAAAAAAGTTTGTAATAATTTTAATTAAATCCGGGTGACTAAAAAACAGATTATGACCGGCATTTTCAATGGTTATCGTAGCTGCATTTTCAAATCTCTGGGCGATATTGGCATGTGCTTCAGGATATGTTCTTCCATCTAAAGTACCTGATAAAAATAATGCCGGGCGGTCACTATAAAATGGTTTTCTAAAGTCATCACCTAAGTCGATACCATCTATGATATCGATTAAATGTGGCATCGGGAAATTTATGGCATCGCCTAACACAGCTGTTTTTGATTCATTATTTACTTGTTGCAACCGTTCATTAGAAATCCCTGAAGCCATATCCATCGCTAATGACATTCCATTTAGCGAAATTTCATTGCTGCCTACATACCAATCCAGATAGTTTTTAAACCAGCTAAAATCACCGTTTGACGCATCTAAATAGCCTTCTAATATGGAAGCAGCATTACGAGGATCAGCAAGCATATAGCCTGTAATACGTTGCATTTCAAACTTCCCTAAAGTATGGTAAAACTCTGGGTCATCATCAACTAGCATTTTCTTAGGCTTATTTTCTACATCATTTAAAACCTTTTTAATCACTATTTTCACATCAGGATAAGCTTGTTTTGCTTGAGGTTGCTGGTCAATTGCAGCCTGTAATCTATCAAAATAAGCATCAGTCAGAGATGGTAGTTTTACCGTATGATCTAAACCTTCAGCACTTGCCAAAACGAGTTTTCCTATATGATCAGGATATCTTTTTAAAGTAGCCAGCGCTAAATGTGTTCCATAACTGATTCCTAATAAATCAACACGATCAACATTTAAGGCATTTCTTACAGCATTGATATCAGCCGCACTTTCCCAGGTTGTATAACCTTTGATGTCAACATTTTGACTCTCCCAAAACTTTAAACATTCGCGGGCAGCTTGCCGATGGTATTTTATATAATTCGATTTGTTAGTAGGCTGATCTGCAGGCAGTTTTATCGCTGATTGACAACGAGGTACTTGATCTGATAATCCGGTACCGCGTTGGTCGAGAATGATCACATCTGCAATTTTGCGCAGCTGTTCAAACATAAGCCAGCGTTGACCTTTCATCGCTCTGGTACCTGAACCGCCGGGACCGCCGGCCAAATAAATAATTGGATTTCCGGGCTTTTTGGCGCTACTTTTTAATTTGATAAAGGTGATAGGAATCATTCTTGAATCTTTATCAGACCGATTTTCAGGTACCATGATTTGATACTTTTCAGCTTTGATTTCTTTTTTGATTTCGACTTCAAAACTGTAAGGTTCGGGCTTAACTTGAGCGGTTGTTGTGCTGAAAGTTATCATTAGAATTAAGTAAAATAGTTTTTTCATGTGTAATGATTTAAGGAATAATTTTTCCGGATTTAATTTTAAGTATGGGGTTTTTAAGATGCGATAGTTTTTTTAAAGGATTTTGGTCAACCATAAAAAAATTGGCCTTATAACCCTTTTCTATTCGACCTATTTTTCGGTTGGGATAAATCAGATTTCCATTATTAATCAACATCTTGATTAAGGCAGTAATGGAAAAAACATCTAAACTTTCAAAATAAATGGCTTCGTCCAAAGCGTTAAGTTGTGGAGAATCTGCGCCCAAAGCAATTGTAGCATTAGTAGATTTTAAATCTGAAAGCAAGCGTATATGAAAGGCTTTCAACAGTTTGTCTTGCTCTTCTGTTAATTTTTTGGATTTTGGTAAATATTTGATATTGAGGAGTGTTCTGTAAATGGTTGGATTTAAGATTATCCCATCAGTATTGTTTATTAAATCTATAAATGTGTTTGATAAAGTTGGATAATCTTTATCGACTTTACCGTTTATCCCGTAACCATAAAAAGGAACGTGTGCAAATTGCCTGATGCCGGCTTTTATAGACACTTCAATATCGTATTCCGTTTCAGGATGCACTACCACTTCTAAATCGTACTTTTTGGCGATATTGACTATTTCAGGTAAAAATTTTGGATTAATCCCCTTGTTAGATTTTTGATTGTTCGGATCGTAATTTTCAGAATCCCATAAAATGAACTTGACCACATCGGGTTGGGTGGCTAACAGGCGATTCATCACCGGTTCAATGTCTTTTTCTTTGTCCAGGACATAGTAAGCCCGACCTTCCATCGCTCCATTTTCCAAGAGCTTGATTCGCTCTTCTTCATTTTTTGGCCAATTATTTCCCGAAGCCATGCGTTCGTAACCATCAATAGGATGCCCGTAAGATGAAGTGATACAACCATTAGCAAAATTGACGTCTATGGTATTTTTGCGCTCTAAAAAATCACGATTGGCAAGACGACCAATAGGGTCATTGGCTAAATCCTGACTGTAAAAAATACCATTGGAAAGAAAGCTCTGGCTTATAGCTTCTACAATACTGTAGGTAAAAGCATGAGTATGATAATCGCCGAAAGCTGGCAAAAGGTACTGACCTTCAGCATTAATCACGGTATCGGTCATTGCCGGCTTATAATCTACAATAATGCCTTGATTGACGTAAACGTCTTTTACAGTAAAGCCATCACCATTCCAAACGTTTGTCGATTTGATATGTAGGTTTTGGCTGTGGCAAATAATTGTGTTTAATAAGTAGATAATTAAGGCACCTAGAGTTTTAAATTTTGAAATTTTAATTATCATAAATTCTAAAATATTTAGTTGACGCTGTTATTACTTCCTTTTGTATTAAAGGAAAAAATCATTTATTTGATGCTTAAAAAAATACCCTAAATACTATTGCTTAGGGTATTTGAAGACTAAACAAACAATATTTTTATTGATAAATCACTTTATCATAAGTATCAGTAAAAACATACCAATATTCTTTAGTCTTAGGATTGTAACTAATTTTTAAAAAACCCTCTGAGGTTTTGACCACGTATTTACCGAGGAGTTTTAAAGGTCTTCCATTTTGAGTGATTTCGACTTTACCGTCGATATAATTGAAGAAAATGTCATTTTCGAATTCTATGATGGCATCGTATTGTCCATTCTTTACATTAAAACTTTTTTCTACAACTTTAGGTTGCTCGTTATGCCATGATTTTTGTTCTGTTTTATTTAAGCTCACAGAACTTGAGTTAACCTCTAAAGTAATTAAGGCTTCATCATAAACCTTATACGTATCTTTGCCATCAGCCCAGGTTGTAAACACGGTAATGGTGTAATGTCCTTCCAGAATAATGGGTTTGTCGGTTTCAAGATCTTCTTCCGTTAGCACTTGTTTTCCGGTATCATCTAAAACTTCAAATCTTAGATTTGGTGGATAGTAGGATTCGTCGTCCAATTGGATTTTTAAACTTTTGCCCTGCGCGATGACAAATTGGCAAATCAATGTAGCGGTTAAAATGGCGATAAGTCTCATAGTCTTTTGTGTTTTAAATTCATTTCAAATATAAAGTGGTTGTTTCCTTTTCTCAGGTTTATATCGACCAATGGAACTATTTATCGATAAAAGGACCATTATCAAATTCAGTATCAAGTTTAGCTTTGGCTTCCTTCTTCTCAATCTCCTTCAGATTTTGAATATTTTTTCCATCAATACTTAGTGTGAAATCATCAAACCAGGCGGTTCCGTCTCCTAAAAGTATACCTCCAACTATAAGATATTTAGCATTGTCAGGAAAATTTACTGATATCGTGTATTTTTTCCAATCCCGGGTACCATTGATGTTTTCATCTTCCATATTATCGAAGGCTAAGGGTTTGCCTACACCATCAACTCTTAAAAATAAACCTGCGAATCCATTTTTGACACCTTCAATTTTCATATAACCTTCGAGCTTAAGGGTGTCGCCCTTATAATTGGCGGGATATCTATAAAGTAGAGCTCCGTTTCCTGAGCCTTCACTATCTTCAAATGATGAAATTTTACCTGATTTTTTTCCAGATTTCGCTATTGATGAGACACTAACTTCAAGATTTCCATAGCCACCCCAACCTTGAGGTAGTTCTTGATCTTCTTTTTGATCCTCAAATCCAAAATTGTACTTCTGACTTGTTTGTGCCTGTTGGTTTAAAGTGATTAACACTAGTGTCCACTTAAAACAGTTTGATTTTCAATTGGTTATGAATAGGCTTGCTATCATTTTTGTAATCATTATTTGTAAGTATCTCTTTTACAGGTGTTTTGTCTAACAAAGATAGACTTAAAAC
>Ga0209931_1000521_pt1 | contig 22940 bp, 20 predicted proteins | sample SalPonR1_B_D1_MG_FD_185697 | JGI IMG/M metagenome (GOLD analysis project Ga0209931, IMG submission 185697) | Salt pond soil microbial communities from South San Francisco under conditions of wetland restoration - Salt Pond MetaG R1_B_D1_MG... ...
GCGACCCGTTTCTAAACTGTAAGGACTTGAAGAAAGCCTTGGAATCGTGGTTGGAGATTTCAATGCCGCCGGATCATTGATAATTTGATCGTATAACCTATTAGATCGGTTATCCGGTAGTGGGGTACGTCCGTTAAGGGCCAATAGTTCAGGGGGAAACATTTGCCGGCGAAATTGATCTTCATTGCGAACTACAAACCGTTCGGGTTCTCCCAAGTCAGCAATAGCTACGATATCGCGCAAACGCTCGGTTTCATTTTGGATGTTTGTTCGCCAAACCTCGATTCGGTTTACTTTAAACAATGAGTTAATTTGTGGAAGATTCTTGAGCGCCTCTTCGTAATTATCCCGATTAAAATGAGTTAAAAAGAAGTGTCGGTTTTCATCGTAGTTGTCAGCACGTACTTCAAATTGCTGTACCTGACTCCCTCCTTGTACGGTGATCTCTTTTTGTCGGCCACGTTGTTGAGAGGCAATTGCAGTCAAACGCAAATGTCCGAATTGTAATTCCGTTTTGATTCCAAACAAGCTTTGACTACCCTGGATCAGGTTGGACCGCAGCGGCAGGGCTACATTTCCAGCTTCAATATTTTTAAGGATATCATCTTCACTAAACTGTTCACTATCAAACTTCAGCTTTAATTGGTTTTCGAAGTCAAACTGAGCTTGAGAGTTGAAATTTGTAGCCAGACTAAGTTTCTCACCAATTTGTCCCGTGACATTCAGACGAATATCCATATTAAAGTCAAAAAGAAACTGTCGTTGCTGTTGAATGGGCAAAGCTGGATTTTCGATGTTTTGATATCTTGCTCCAAAGATCAAATCGATATTTCCCTGCGGCTGAATACTTACTTCCCGACCACCAAATAAGCGATCTGCCAAATTTTCCCCCTTGCTGTATTCTTCAAGCGGATCTTGAAGGCCCTTACTTCCTTTTTTACCCGTAGATACGCCAGCCAATCGAGCAAAGTAATTGCGCTCTTGCTCTTCCGCTTTCCAATCTAAATATTCCGAAAAAGTCATACTAGTTGGCGCTCGAAAATACTCGTCGCCAATTCGTTCAGAGATGATATACCTTCCCGTTTCCGGATCGAGTTCTACACGTTTATCTACGTTTGAAGGATCCTGCAAGTCGTAGGGGTTGCGATTGGGGTTTGTCAAGAAATCCCCCTGACGATCTTGTATAGGAATAGTGTCTAAATCCTTAGAATTCAGATCCATTAAAAGTGTATCACCTTTCCCGATGGAAGATGAAAATGCCGTAACTGTATGGATATTGTACATTCCTACCGCATACAGAATACCTGCGAAGAACACTAGGTGCTTTTGCGTCATATGCTATATTTCAACCTAATTGAGTTCGATTGCTGGTAAAAAGTCTATTCGATAGGAAGTTTCTTTAGTCTAATGTCTTGATTATCAAGGAATGGCCTTGTTTTCTGTATATGAAGTGCAAATATAAGGTACTTTTTCACAATCATGAAAGTTTTTTAAGACCTGCTTTTATAATATCTTCAACATTGTCGAAATCATTTGATTGACTTAACTGGCTAAGAGCCTTTTTTATTTTACCCGGAGGAAATCCCAGGGCCTTCAATGCTGACTCAGCTTCCGTAAAAATATCATTGCCGCCGGTGCTTCCAAGGCTTACCTCTCCTGCATCAATATCTCCAATTTTATCTTTTAAGTCCAAAATCAATCGCTGAGCGGTTTTCATTCCAATTCCTTTAACTGCTTTGAATACAGACGTATTTTGACTCAATATCGCTGCTTTAACCTCGCCGGCTTTTAGTGACGATAAAATTAATCTGGCCGTAGATGTCCCGATTCCACTCACTTTGATCAACTCTTGGAAGACAGCGCGTTCTTCTCTGGCACTAAACCCATACAAAGCCATAACATCCTCTTTCACATGCAAATACGCCCACAGTCTCACCTCTTTCTTGTCTCCTAAATCTTCAAATGTGTGGAGACTAATATGGAATTTATAACCGATTCCTCCGACCTCAAGTATTAAGTGGTCGGGACGCCTATCCATTACCTGACCAGAAAAATATTCATACATATTTAAAATTTAAGTAATACAAAAATACGATAAAGTCACCACAAATAAAAGTTAGCTGAATTGTGGTGTGCTATTTTAAGAGTGAGGTTGTATCTTTGATCGCGTATAAAAATTTAACTTATATGAATATTCTATTGCTAGGTAGTGGAGGTAGAGAGTATATGTTGGCGTGGAAAATTCGTCAAAGTACCGAGGTGGAGAAGCTGTACATTGCTCCTGGGAATGGAGGTACTGCAAATCTTGGCACAAACATCGAAATCGATTGGAAAAACCTCTCTGAAATTACAACCTTCATCAAGTCCATGAATATTGACATGCTGGTAATCGGTCCTGAGGCACCATTAGTGGATGGGCTTGTAGATCGCCTCCAATCAGCCCCCTCTCTGGATTCGCTTTTGATTATAGGACCTCGTCAGGCTGCGGCCAGACTCGAAGGAAGCAAGGCTTTCGCTAAGGCCTTTATGGATAAGTATGGGATTCCTACAGCCAAGTACCGATCTTTTAATCAATCCCAACTCAACTCAGCTATAGATTACATTCAATCTCAACCCAGCCCATACGTGCTAAAGGCCGACGGCCTGGCTGCCGGAAAGGGTGTGTTGATTGTAACTGATCAAAACGAAGCCATTCAGGAGGCTAAAGCTATTTTAGATGGGAAGTTTGGAGAAGCGGGAAACACTCTAGTTATAGAGTCTTTTTTAGAGGGGCTTGAATTTTCGGTTTTTGCTCTGTGCGCCGGAAGAGAATATGTACTTTTACCCGTAGCAAAAGACTATAAACGTATTGGCGAGGGTGATAGTGGCCTAAATACGGGTGGTATGGGTGCAGTTTCCCCAGTCCCGGGCATCACTAAAGACATTATTAAAAAAGTAGAACGTAAAGTTTTAGAACCTACTCTAAAAGGGCTGGAAATCGAAGGAGCCCCCTATTCAGGCTTTTTATTTCTAGGTTTGATCCTTGTCAATAATGAGCCGTTTGTTATTGAATATAACTGCCGGTTAGGTGACCCAGAAACCCAAGTTGTTCTACCACGAATCCAGGGCGATTTCGTGAATTTATTGAAATCCAGTGCTACCCAAAATTTGGCAGGATCAAAAATTGAGATTTCAAGTGAATCCGCAGTATGTACCATCCTTGCCAGCGAAGGCTACCCCGTCGCATACGAGAAAGGGAAAGAGATTCGTTTACCTGAAGATTCCTCAATCGCTATTTTTGCCCATGCCGGAACAAAAAAAGAAGGTAGCTGCCTATTTACTTCCGGTGGGCGAGTTATGGGAAGCATTGGTCTTCACCAAGATCCCAAAGAAGCAAAACTTAGAAGCCAAAAAGGAGCAATGCAGGTACAATTCGAAGGCAAATACTTCCGTTCTGATATCGGCTTTGATCTAGGCATTTAAACCAATTCCATACATTTAACTTAAGTAGCATTTCACCTATGAAAAAGTATTGTATTCAACTATCTGTATTCCTATTTGCAATTTTGATTCCTTTTGGGATTCTTGCTCAAACTGAAGTCTTATTTTCAGTGGATGACCTGGAAGTTACCACTGAGGAGTTCAAATATGTTTTTGAAAAGAACAATAGCACGAAAGCTACTGAGACTGATATAAAAGAGTATCTACGCCTTTATAAGAATTTCAAGTTAAAAGTAAAAGCTGCCTTAGACCAACAAATGGACACTCTTCCTCACCTGAAAGAGGAGTTGAATACCTATAGAAGACAGTTATCCAAGAACTACCTATTGGACAAACAACTTCAAGAAAATGTAGCCCGGGAGACTTTTGAAAGGCAGCAATACGAAATCAAATTAGCTCATATCGTTCTGATTGCAGAATCAGAAGAACAGGAAAAAGTAGCCCGGGAAAAGTTAGTTCAAATAAAAGAAAATGCAGAAAATGAGTTTGCGGCATTAGCGGCTCAATATTCAGATGATCCCGGCACCAAAGAAAATGGAGGCGTTATTGGATACCTCTCGGCCCCATTTGCCAAGGGGTTTGAAAAAGTAGAGGATTTGGCCTATCAACTTGACACCGGTCAGGTCGGTGGCCCAGTCAATTCAGATATGGGAGTCCATTTAATAAAAGTATTGGACAGACGACCTGCACTTGGGCGAATTCAGCTTTCTCATATTTTTGTCCGGAAGCCCAAGCCCAATAGTCCAAATCAGGAAAGAGAAAGAGATAGAAAAATTGAAAAAATCGAACAAGCACACGAATCTCTTGAAACCGGAACATCCTTCAAACATGCGACCCTAAAATACTCGGAAGATGATAAGACCAAGTATAATGACGGCTATTTAGGGTATATTGAGCCTAATACGTATGAGGAGCACATCGAAGAGGCTGTCTTCGCTCTTGAGGAGCATGGTGATTATACACAACCCATTGAGTCCAGTTTGGGTTGGCACATATATATGCGTGGTGACCGCATTAGACCCCAAGACAGATCCTATGAAGATGTCCGGGCTGAAATTCTATCTGAGTTGAAATACACTCATCGTTTAGATATTGCTCAAGCATCTTTAATTGAGCAAATTAAAGATGAAGCCCCATTCAAAGAAACTTCAAAGTGGATAAAAGAATTCCGCTCAAATCTTCCGACAAATTTTACTCGTTACGATTGGGAATCTCCCCAATTTCAGGATATTGATACTCTTTTTCAATTCGGAACAAGCCTTTATAAAACCCGAAATGATTTCATTCAATACTTAAAACGCAATACCCGTGAGCGTCTTCGACTTGATCGGAAGATGAAATCTAAGGACGCCTTTGACAAAATGTATGAAAATTTCATCACGGAATCGGCTATCGAGTTTGAAGAAAACCAGCTGGAAGAAAAATACCCTGAGTTTAGACATTTAATGAGAGAATACCGAGAAGGCATTTTGCTATTCGAAATCACCAAAGACAATGTTTGGGATAAAGCCCCTCAGGATACTGCAGGACTGAAACGTTTTTATACTCAGAACAAGGAAAAATATCGCTGGAATGATCGCGCTCGGCTATTAGAATTTAAACTCGCATCTTCATCCTCTAAAGCGTGTGATCAAGCTACAAAACACCTTATGCGCAGAGGGCTCAGTAAAACGATCGGTCTCATGAATAAAGACAGTGTACAATTAACCTACACATCCTCTTTACTTGAAAAAGGAAAAACGGATAAATCTCTAAGTTGGCAAGAAAATGTCCTATTCGATGTGAAGAAAAATAACGATGGCTGCACATTTAATTGGATTCAGGAAATCATTCCCTCCCAGGTAAAAACCTTAGAAGAGGCCCGAGGTTACGTTATTTCAGATTACCAAAATGAATTGGAAGAAAAGTGGATTAATCATTTGCAGAATAAATATGATATTCGAACTTATAAAAGAGAATTAAAATCACTTATTAGGTCCTACAAATAATGCTGACCACTCTTCTAAAAAACACTACATTCCGAGCAATCAGTTTAAAGAAAAATGATCTACTTGTCAATTACTAAATATGACCGATCGACCTACATTAAGGTTCTCTTACTTTTGCCAGCACTCATAATTATGGGCTGTGATCAACTGTTCCCTCCATCTGGAACTAAGGATCAAAGCTTGGTTATTGCACAAGTGGGTAAATCCAAATTGACAGAACAGAACCTGGATAATATGTTTGGTGAGAATTTCTACGGTGAGGACAGTGCCCGAGCTATAAATACATATATCAGGCGCTGGGTGAAAGAGGAGTTAATAAAAATAGAGGCAGAAAAAAACTTGAAAGCTGACGCTGAAATTCAACGAATGGTAGATGAATATCGAAAATCCCTACTGATTCATAAATTCCAACAGGAAATTGCCCGTGAAAAGCTAGATAGCAACATTACCCAAAGGGATATAGCTCAACAATATAAGAAAAACAAAGCTTCCTTCATCTTAGCAGAGCCCATTTTTGCCATTCGGTGGATAATTATAACCAATACAAACATCTCTGCCGATGAGCTGGAAAAACATTGGGAACAAAACGATTCCTTCACCGAGGAGAAATGGGGGAAACTTGCTGAGCTTTATGCCAACAATTATAATCTGGACCCTAACATTTGGTGGGGTAAAACAGAACTTCTAAGTTTACTGCCCATTAAAGATAATGCCTTATTGAATAAGACAGACAAAGTAATGAGAAAATCACTTGGCGAAGAAGAAACCTTGTTATTGGATGTTATTCAATTTAAAAATCAGGGCGAGTTAGCACCCATGAGCTTCGTTGAAGATGACATTAAAAGTTATATCTTACATCAACGGAAAGAAGCCTTTTTGAAAGACTATAGAGAAAATCTATATGAAAAAGCCGTTAATAGCAATACGGTAAAAATAAATCTAAAATGAGAATTTCAGGAATAATTGCTTTTGCATTTACTTTCATAATCCATTTCAATGTATCTGCCCAAACGGGGTTAGTCAATAAGGTAATAGCCAAAGTTGGTGGCGAATTAGTATTGCTGTCAGACATTGAGGAGCAGGTAGCCTATCTCAGAGATCAGGGACAAACGATAGGCGAGAAAGAAAAATGTGAAATACTTGAAGGGATATTAGCTCAAAAACTTTTGGTAAACCAAGCGAAGCTCGATAGTGTCGTCGTTCAAGAAGAGCAAGTGAAGGCCGAAATCGATGGTCGTATTGAGCAGATTTTGCAAATGATGAATAATGATATTGGACAATTCGAATCTTATTACGGGAAGACTGTCGAGGAGGTAAGGCGAGAAATGAGTCGCGAAATGAAAAACCAGATGCTGGCCGAACAAATGCGAAACCAAGTTATGGCAAGTGCTTCGGCCACTCCTTCAGAAGTCATTGAATTTTACAAATCGATGCCGAAGGATAGTGTTCCTTACTATAATTCTGAAGTGGAGATTCAGGAACTTGTAATCAAACCTGACGTTACTCCCGAAGAAAAAGAACAAACAGAAGAAAAACTGAGAAACATTCGACAACAAATTCTGAGTGATTCTGCCAGCTTTACTCAAATGGCGAGGCTTTATTCAGATGATCCCGGATCAGCTCGAAATGGCGGTGACCTAGGTATGATGAAAAGGGGAAGCTTAGTGCCGGAATACGAAGCTGCTGCCTACAATTTACAACCAGATGAGATTTCTGAGGTCGTTGAATCTGAATATGGATTTCATATTATCAAATTATTAGAGCGCCGAGGAAACAATATTCATACTCAGCATATCTTGCTAAAGCCTGAACTTGAGGACGACGATTACCAAAGGTCGGAAAAACGATTATTGGAAATTAGAGGTCTTCTTGAGGCAGACTCGCTGACCTTTGAGGCAGCGGTGCGCTTACACGGATATTCTGGCATTCAATCTTATAACAATGGAGGTAGAGTGATTAATAATCAATCTGGAGATAATTTTTTTGAAGTCGGGGACTTAGAACCCGAGGTGTATTTTGCCTTGGATACTCTTGAAGTGGGTGACATCACAAAGCCTATAGAATACAGGTCTAGATCGGGTGAAACACTTTATAAGATTGTAAAGCTGGTATCCCGAACAGACCCACATAAAGCAAGTTTGAAGTCAGATTATGCCAAAATTCAACAAATGACTTCGCAAAATAAAAAAAGTGAAACCCTCATGAATTGGATGAGGAATAAAAGAGAAACCACCTATATTGAAGTTTCTCAAGAATTCTCAGAATGTCAAAACCTTGACGCTTGGATTTCATCCACACCCACCTCATTTCAATCTTCAGAGGAGTAAATAAGGGGCTAGGTTTCCAAATCAAGCTTTTACAACAACCCTCACCGAAAGGACTGAGGTGAACGTCTGCATTTCATGGTTTTTATATTTTTCTTTCTATATTGTTATTCTAGTACTGCAAACTTGTAGGTTTACTCGACAAAAATTGATATACAGATTATGCCATTTCAAGATTGGAGCATTCTGTCAGAAAATGAAATAATAGCTGTTTTTAGCTTCACCTTTATCCTATCTTTGGCATTGGTGTTTTTCACTATTCCTCTTACCATAAATTTTTGCTATAAATATCAAATTTTAGATCATCCTAACTCAATACGAAAAAATCATAAACAAAGCATTCCCCATTTGGGCGGATTCAATATTTTCCTGGGCCTATTCATTCCCTTCACCTGTATCGCACCGACATTTTCCTTAGGCACATTTAAGTATATCTTCTTGTCCATGTTTTTTCTTTTAGTTATTGGGCTTTGGGACGATATTCGAGCGTTAAACCCCTGGCTGAAATTACTGTGGCAACTTTTTGTTGCTCTAATCATTGTATTTTTTAGCGAGACCTACATCACAAACCTTTTTGGACTTTTTGGACTCGATGATCTTTCTACAGGAACCTCCTATGTGTTTAGCGTCTTTTTAATTCTCACCATAATTAATGGTATTAATTTATTAGATGGGATCAATGCTTTAAGTGCTAGTCTTTCCACAATGTTGGGGTGTTTTTTCTTTTTTTGGTTTGTTGTTATCGACCAGCACGGACTCGCCTTATTTGCCTGTGCTTTATGTGGAACCTCAATAGCATTCCTTTGGTATAATTGGAGCCCAGCTCAAATTTTCATGGGCGATTCCGGAGCAATGATTTTAGGATTTAGCATCTCTTATCTCACTTTGTCTTTTCTCCAAACAGACCACGATCTCATAAATTCTGAATCAAAGTTTGCTATATTTCATGCTCCGAATATCGTAATCGCAGCACTGATTTTGCCCTTCGTTGATACAACCCGTGTTTTTTTGTTGCGTATCTTAAAGGGAAAGTCTCCACTCATAGCAGACCGAAATCATATCCATCATAAGTTTATAGATGCTGGGTTTTCAGATGTTCAGACCACCTTCATTTTATTAAGTTGCCAGTTTGCACTCATTCTTATCGCAATAGGAACTGTACGGTTACCCTATTTAACCTCCCTTATCCTTTTGTCTACTTGCCTATTAATTCTATACATTGGGCTCGGGTTCGTTATTAAACCCGAAAAAAAATCATCCGTTTCATCTCCGGAGTAAAGGAAGGATCTCATTAATAGTGTTAACTTTGGATTATTACAATGGATTGGTTAATTGTTTTTATTGGTGGTGGACTAGGTAGCCTCTTGCGCTATGCACTTACATTCGTACCTTTTTTTAACGTCTCAATTACCCATCCCCTACAAACCCTATTAGCTAATGTGCTAGCCAGTTTGATCTTAGGGTATCTTTCTTACCTATCATTAAGTACAACTGAATTTCCTGACTCCATAAAGTTGGGCTTAACAGTGGGGCTCTGCGGGGGACTTAGTACGTTCTCAACCTTTACCGCAGAAACATTTGAACTTCTTCAGTCAGGCCAGTTTATACAATTCTTCTTATACGCTATAGGTAGTATGATGGTATGCTTGATTGCTTTCCTGATCGGAACCATAATCGCGGGAGCCTAAGTAATTTAAAGTCGCTGTTTTAATAGCAATTCGTTTTTTAATGAACCTTGAGAATAAATTATTTTGAAAATGATTTCCCCGCTAATAATCCTCTCCGTTGAACCCACACCTCCTAACTTTTTTACTACACATAGTATTATTCACTTATTTTTGGACTTTCATTGAAAATAGTTTTATATTTGCAGTCCTTTAGAAAATAGGTGAGTTATGAAAAAGAATATACATCCAGAAAATTACCGTACCGTAGTCTTTAAAGACTTTTCGTGCGATGAGGCTTTCTTAACCCGTTCATGCGCTGAAACGGATGAAACCATTGTTTGGGAAGATGGAAATGAATATCCATTAGTGAAATTAGAGATTTCCAGCTACTCTCATCCCTTTTACACGGGTAAAATGAAGTATGTAGATACTGCTGGAAGAATTGATAAATTCAACAAAAAATTCGCAAAATTCTCTAAGAAAACAGAGACTAAAGAAGATTAAACACGCTTCTATTATAATATTGACATAGCCCTTGCTGTTTAACCAGTACAGGGCTATTTTTTTAAGTGTTCAGTATGACAAACATTATACTTTTTGATAACGACAGGCGAGATAGCTTTTTGCCCCTCACATTTACACGCCCAACATGCGAACTCAGGGTTGGCTTATTCACCATAACTGAAAAATGGAGCATTTGGTTAAAAGGCCAGGTCTCCTATATTACTCAAGACTACTTATCCGCGAAATACCCAATTTCTATTGCCGAAGAAAATTTTGTGATTAATGGCACCGTAATGCCAAATGACCAACTCGTGAGGCTTATCCAGCAACTGGATTATAATGAAGCCTTAATGAAGGGGGACGAATTAATAGCCGTTCGTTTAGATGAAGGTCAGTTCGAGAATCTCATGGAAAATGATGATCTGGATGAGCTGATCGGATATCAACTAACAGAAACTCCATTACATCAATTGAAAAGGCTTCCGGATATTTTCCAAATGAACGGTCAGCAATTGAAGACCGATATCGGAAAAATGACTGAATTACGCACAGGAGCTCCCATCCCAGATAACGTTATTGCAGTCAATGCAGAAAACGTCTTCATAGAAAAAAGTGCAACTATTGACCCGGGTGTGATATTGAATGCTTCCGAGGGTCCGGTTTATATCGGCCGAAATGCAAAAATTATGGAGGGAGCCCTAATAAGAGGGCCATTTGGATTGGGAGAGAACAGCGTGATAAAAATGGGGGCTAAAATTTATAGCAATACCACTATTGGACCATTTTCTAAAGTAGGTGGTGAAATCAACAACTGCGTCATCACAGGATATTCAAATAAAGCCCACGATGGCTTTTTAGGAAACTCCGTTATTGGAGAATGGTGTAATATTGGAGCCGATAGCAACAATTCTAATCTGAAAAATAACTATAAAAACGTGAAAATTTGGGACTATACTAGAAAGCGTTTTACAGATACAGAATCACAATTTTGTGGTCTTTTTATGGGCGATCACTCTAAATGTGGTATAAATACCATGTTTAATACGGGCACAGTTATAGGCGTTCATGCAAATATTTTTGGAGGCGGGTTCCCTCGCACGTTTATTCCTTCTTTTAGTTGGGGAGGACATACCGGATGGAAGACTTATAGGCTTGATAAGGCGCTGGAAACAGCTGAGCTGGTGATGGATCGCCGAGCCCAAATTTTGAATGAAGAAGACCGCGATATTTACCAGCATCTATTTGATTGGACATCAACCTTTCGCTCATGGGAAAAATCTCCTTCTGGCAACGAATCCTAAGTTACTTTCGGGAAATACACATTGAAAGTGCCCCAAGTGACTTAAACCCACACTTATATGTGAGCTTATCAAAAGGTAGGTTTATGTTGAGTACAGCAAAGGCTGTTTACTCCCACGGAGACTTATACGACAACTTCGTACAGACCTTTAAGCGCACAAGCTGGTCCGATCTCCCCGGTTCCGACTTCTTGATTCTGGGTTATGGCCTGGGATCTATCCCTGCCATTTTGGAAAAAATGGGGCATGAATTTCAGTACACAGGCATAGAGAAGGATGCGAATGTCATTTATCTCGCCTCTAAATACACCCTGAATGACCTGAAGTCGCCCGTACACCTGTATGAAGTAGATGCAAAAGACTTTTTATCGCAACAACAAAAAACCTTTTCCGCGATTTGTATGGATATTTTCGTAGAAGATGAAATACCCACACTTTTTACTACAAATAAATTTATCGAACAACTCAAAACGCATTTGAAAAAGAACGGCCTGCTATTTGTAAATACAATTAAACCGAAAGACGAGGAAGAAAACACCTTGACTCCATTCCAGAAAAAATTACAAAAGGCCTTTCCTGATGGGACCTTCATTGAGGTAGGGCCGAATGCTGTATTTGTAAATCAAGTATCTGCAATAAATAAATAGCAACCCTTATTATCTCTTTTGACTCAAACAATACGCGCTCAATAATCATTACCTTTGTGTTGCTAAACTAAAATGACGACCTATGTACACCATGAATATATATTTGAAGCTCAGCTTGACGGCTCTCTTTATAGGGGGAGGCATAGCTTTGGCTTTTGCATTTGGCTTTTGGTACGCCCTTCCTTTGCTTCTCGTTGGAATTGTTTTTCTGGTGAGTTATGTTTTACTGGGAACTGTTCAGACCGCGGCTCAATTGATTGAAGCTCAGGATTTGGACGGGGCAGAAAAAAGGTTAAACTTGACTTTAAACCCCAAATGGCTATACGTCACCAATCGAGCTTATTATTACATCATGAAAGGCTCTATCGCTATGCAGCGAGGGCAAGAATCTGAAGCCGAAGACCTATTCAAAATAGCTCAAAACCTTAAGTTACCTACCGATAATGAACGTGCAATGGTGCAATTACAATTGGCCGGCATTCACCTAAAAAAGAATAATTGGAATAAGGTTAAAATCATTATGCGAAAGGTGAAAGACTTTAATGTCACAGAACCGACCATTCAATCTCAAATTGATCAAATTCAAACAGGGCTTAAAAACCGCGGAGCACTGAACCCCTCCAATATGCGTCAGGCTCAGCAGATGGGTCGATCGCGCAAACGACGAAGACCGAAAATGCGCTAAGACGGTATCTGAGAAGCCCGACTCCAAACGAACTTATTATCTATCTATTCCCGAATTCGAATTCCTATCGAACGATAGTAATGGATCCGTGATAGAACCCTCGTTCACCCGTTCCAATGTCGGTGTATGAAATTCGGAGCACATATACACCCGTATCCATAATCTTTCCGCGAAATGTGCCGTCCCAAGAATCAAATATGGATTGGGAAACAAAGAGTTGATCCCCATATCGATTATATACGGCCCATTCAACATCCCTGATTCCAAATGCAGTGAAAAAAAACTCGTCATTCCTACCATCGCCATTGGGACTAAAGACGTTGGGAACAAAAATCCGAGCAATGTTCTCAACGCAAATGGTATCCTGAATGGAGTCTATACATCCCAGTTCATTTTCCACTATGAGTTGTATCGTAAAGGTGCCGGTATCCTGGTATTCATGCCTCAAAATTTCACCGGCTTGAAACGTAAATACTCCTGACTGATCTCCAAAATCAATCTGACCCTGAGTATATCCTACACTCAGATCAATGACCTCTATCTCATTTTCGATATTATCAATGCAATCCTGATTGGGAATCCGAGTCATATTTGCACGAATGGGAGGTGAGCCTGGTAATTCAATAAAACTATCTTGGACACATCCGCTAATGCGCTCAGTAATCTGTACAGAGTAAATCCCCGGAGAACCCACGTATCGATTCCCTATATGCTCCTCCCCTACCATCCACTGAATGAGATAATCTGATGTATCTAATTGAATTTCTGCATAAGTGGAATCCTCAAAACAAACAGCTGGCCCTTGTTCTTGTCCATATGAAAAGGGGGGATATTGGAAAATAAATAAACTATCCTCGAAGGGCAGGGAGCACTCATCTTCCACACTTACTGTATACCAGGAACTTCCGGTAGGCCGGACAATATGGCTGGCTCCAAAACCTAAACCCTGGTCCCATGTCGTTACTCGTTGGCCGCGACCACCCGTGCTTACTACTTCTATTTCAGTACTTTGATTCGGACATAATGTATCGGCAGAAGCCGACACTGTTCCTTCAATAGGAGGAAGAATAGTAATAAACTGACGATCACTGGAAGCGCAAGCCCCGGTCCCACGTTCATAGCTCAACTCGTGATTTCCGCTGCCCAACTCCGAAGGCCGAAACTGGGAAATACCAGATTGACCGTTTATTGTAAACTCTCCGCCAGGAGGTCGAAGCTGAACAATAATTAAGCTATCGTTAAAACAATATTGCTGCGCCAGATTCACAATTTCGGCCTCTTCGAACTCAAATATCTCGATTTCGGCCTGCGTTTCACAACCAGAAGGCGCAATATAGTATATGGTGTGAAAACCCACCGGCAAAGATTGGGGATCAAAAAGTCCGGAAGCCTCATCCAAAAAGCCGGGACCGCGCCAATATCCTCCAGCCGGAGTAGCGGTTAGAAACTCCGTCGAACTGCGATCACAAAATGAATAATCAGGAATATCAGCTGGAGACTCCACTTCAAACCACAAAGTGTCTGAACATCCCAAAGCATCCCAGGCGATCGGATGTCGTCCCGGACCCGAAAGGATCGGGTTGAAAAAGAACTCATCGTCCATATAGAAAATACCTGAACCACTGGCAGTTCCTGCAGCCGGGAAAAACGATATATAATCGTTGAGAGCAAAAGTGTCATTCACTAAACAAAAATTCAGAGGCGATTCTTCCTCCATTCGGACATCCACAAGCTGTAATTCAAAGCGGTCTGAACACCCGAAAGCCGTAAACCTGAAATCATACACACCTGGCGAAAGACCGCTAATATCGAAGGCCTGAATACTATCTATATAAGGAGCCGGTCCGGTCCAGTCTCCAGCGGGAAAAACATTCAGTAGGCTGTCCCCCACACAACGAGTTCGGTCCGGGCCCGCCTGAATGTCCCGAATATGAATGTCCATTTCAGCCGAACACCCTTCTAATTGATACCTGTAAGTATATGTATTTCCGGGATTGGGACGCCAGCCATCCAGTCGTCCATTTACTGTATTCACAATACCGGGGCCACTCCAACGACCTCCATAAGGCTCGGCTTCTAAAAATACCCGCTGAGTGCGGCAAATCGTATCTATATCAGGCATGATTATAGTATCTAATACGCGAACAGTTTTGCTTGAAACGCATCCATTTGTTGCCGTATAACTCACTACAAAATCCCCTGATTGAACGGGATCAAACTCGCCATCGGGTGTGGTATGCGGGCCCGACCACACACCCCCGGTTGGGTTCCCTCCATTTAATTCAAAAGTCCCCGCTTCTAAACAACTTGATTGGAGACTTCCCGCCCAAACGGCATGAATCCAAACGGTATCTTGTGTCCGGCAGCCATTGGGGTCTACATACTCAATGATATCCTGATTCAAATCACTGGAATTGTTCCATCGCCAAAATTGGTATCGGCCACTCTCACGCTCCCAATCCGGAATGACGCTGGAATAAAACTGCCCGCCCACTGGTGATACGCTATATATATGATCTCCACGACTGGAGCAAACCGTATCACCCTCTAATGGATTGAGGAATTGGGGGTCGGGAAAAGGGAGATATAAAAAGGTGTCTGTTGCCATAGATCCGCTCGTCAAGTCTGTAACCTCTACCGTAACTTGAACACTCGTATCTGGACAAATAGGAACTTCTGCATCATCCAAGCCTGTATGTGACCAATCAAAAGTAAAATCACCGGCGTCATTCCCTCTGACTAAAGCCTCTAAGCGTCCACAATCGCCTCGGCAGGCCCGTTCCAGTTGTTCGATTTCTACTGTTATAGGACAATTTGCAACTTCAAAAAGAGCATTTGTAGAAAAAGGATGAGATTCACCACATGCATCAAAAATTTCACCCTCAAAAAATAGTCGAAAAGAACCCGGAATATCAATTTCAGAAGAGAACGACACTTCAAAAGAAGAAGCCATTTGTGTCGTAGAATCGCAATCCAACAAATCAATAGAAGAAACAGAATAAGAACCCGGGCCCACTAACGAAAAGGCATCCAGAGTAAATTGATCACAGGGAATGGGGATGTCTAACTCAAAAAGAAGACTCGAAAGGGGACACTCCGGAGATTCTGGAAGAACTAAAGTGGGCAGTGGAGGCTCGTTCACGGTCACTTCCCAATTGGCAGACCAACCCGCAGCGGCAATACTTTCATCACTACTAAATTGAAACGTAATACAACCACTCGTCGCCAGAATTAACGGCGGTGGATTAATAATCCCGGATAAACTGGCAATCAAAGGACTATTTGTGTCCGGACCATCATAAACATTTAGAATATCCAGGTTTTCCTCAGTAGCAAAAAAATCAAAAACAACGCGAATTTCGTCGGCATCATCAACACAAATAGTGAAGGTTAAATCCTCATTGTGATTATACTGCCCCTCCTCAAGTCCCTCATCGCTATCGGTCAAAGTTCCTTCACAGTCTGTGACTGTAAGGTTCTGCATAATATAGACGGGCTGAGAAAAACCTTCTGCAGACACAAAAATAGAACCTAACAGTAGAATGAAGCTTTTTACCCAAAAAAGGACTTTATTTTGCATGTATAGGTTTACTCTTTAAGAATGACCACAGATGGAGTGGTAATTAAGTTGCTCTCATTTCCGGCGCGATCCACCATCTTGCATTCAAATCGCGTGGTCTCGCTCATCCCATTCCCAAATAAAAACAAACTGGGAAACTCCACATTCAAGACCCCCTCTATCGGAACACTGCTATCCATTGGGGCCAATGGACCAACAAAAAATGAATCGAAATCTTCTAATCGAAGATCGCGAATAAATAAAGAATAGCGATCGGGATCGGGATAACCCAAATCCCCATCCCCATCTTTGTATTTTATCCGCAATACCAACACCTCATCGTACTGAATGAGCGTGTCATGACTCATTTCTTGAAGACTGATCTGCGGAATCACTCCCAAATCCATCTCGGATTCTTCACAGGCTCCAACAGCCAGGACAATCGTCAGAAAAACAAAAAACTTACTGCAACCACTCAATGGAATAGTATTTTTTAATGTGAAACAATGCTTCGTCCGAAGGGATTTCCTGGCTTTCATTTTGGATAAAGAGTCGGATATAATAGGTCTCCTCCCGAGAAAATGAATCTGGTCGGACTGCTACGCGAAAATGAAAGGGAATAGTTTCCCCTTGATATCCATAATACATATAAGGCGTTGGCAAGTATTCTAAGGCATAAGAAATGCTATCATCATACGGAGTCAACTCTTTCGAAAACCCGGCGCGAACGTTCCCCTGCAAATCGCTAACCTCTCGATCTGGATGAGAAAGAGCCAGATAAATATAGCTGTCAGCTACAGAGTCCGAAGGGAGTCGCAATGGATCTCGGCTATCAAATCGTCGGTATATCGAATCGTTCTGCATAGCAAAGATACCCTCCAGTTTAAATGGATGATCTGTGACGGTAGGCGCTTGCCCCATAATATCCAGTGCCCCATTCTCGATCCAGGTCCGAATGTCCTCGATATAATCATCGCCATATTCAAACCAGTCGGAGTCCGGCTCTAATTGTATAGGCATAGGCGGACTCAAAATGTTATTTAAGCGGGCCATAATAACGGAGGTCTCCACGGATCCCGGATCTACCCGATAAGTATAACTGCCATCATTCTTGATGGGCACTTCATACACCAGAGTATTATATGCACTTTCCAAAGTCCGAAAATCAGGTTCGAATGTCCCGTCGTGACAACCCACATTTGCACAAGTAGGCTGAAAAACATTGTAATAAATACCTGCAATCGTACTGGACTCAGCTGATGTCAACTCCAAACGTACGGTGTCCTGGTTTGAAGTCTGGTCATCAAAAGGGTTTGTCGGGGGTTCTGAATCTGAGCACCCACCCCAGAAAAATATAGCGAGGAGGCTAAGCCCTGTAAGATACCGTCTATATGGTGGATATTGTAAACTCGAGTTTGTCCCTTGCATATCTTATTAGTATTTCTTCAATTTACATTCGGTCAAACATGGAGCGCGCATTGCCGTCCAACCGCCCTTGAGACTCTACGATCTGCTTAATTCCAAAGAGTTCTGCTATCGTGGGCACTACATCTGTAGCGTCACCTACCGGGTTATCCTGATCTCCCACTGTCAAGCCCGCTTCTGCCCCAGGCCCAACCATCAAGGTGAAGATACGGCGCGTATTTTCATTACCCGTCGAGTGATCATAGGCGTACCAATCATTGATGTCCTGGATGGGATTCGGATCCTGATCACGTCCATGTTCAGGCATCACGATCATTGTGGTATTATTGGCCATGCCCGGTATCCGCTGAATTTCACGCCACAAAAAGCCCACACCATGATCAGCACGGTGAAGATTTTTTAAATAGTTCGTGTAGCTCCCATGACAAACGTCAATATTCGTTAAATCCACCACCGTTATCTTGGGCTTAAACCAGGAAAGCACTTCTAAAGTAAATCCTAAGGTTTTCAGATCCCCATTATCATTAACGGGAGGCAAAGCCACCTGCCCCTGTTCTACTTTCTCAAATGTAGCCCGAACAAATTCCTTTATGGAGTCCTGTTCATCAGGGCGATTGTATAAATGAGGAATTTCGAGTCCCTCCTCTACGTAGTTGCTATTCAGAAAATGTCGCATTTCCTGAATCATCGACCACTCGGTCTCCGGATGATAATTTTTAAAATCCATAAAGTGATTCATACCCGGAGTCCCAAAAGTGGTTTGTGGAGCCAAAAAATTGGCTCCATATCGGCGCCCATATTCCGGGTCATTTGAATAGTTGAGTAGAGGTCTGGACATCCCGATACCGGCACCTACATACCAGCAATCCGTCGCATCAAAACCCGCGTGCCTTCTCAGGTACTCAAAAATAGTCGGAGAGGCTGGCCGGCTCCGCAGACCCTGCGCCAAGGCATAATTGCCAGATATGCCAGTAGCTAATCCGTTGTAATGACCCGCACCTCCCTTGGAGAAACGTACCTCGGGAAATAAGGTCCCTAATTGATCCAGGGGCGTTTGTAATACAGGATCGATAGGAATCCCACCTACAATATTATTGGCCGCGTCATCGAGTCCATAAGCAATTTTCGATTCGGGCGGGGCGCCCGTCAACAAATTATACATGATGTTCCCTTCGACATCCTCCTCTTGACTATCTGCCAGATACCGCTTCAAAACAGCCTCCTGCTGACGGACTCCACCGGCAAAAAGAACGAATACAACATGATCTGTTAAAGGTGCTGTCGTCTGTGCACTCAGTAAACCCGAGGGAAGTATATATGGAAATCCAGCGGTCGCCGCTGTGGCCAAACCGGCCTTTTTTATAAAATCTCGTCGCTTCATAACGGTATTCTCTTTTTAATAGTGAAAATGCTCATTGCTCGTAGCAAATGAAAAGTAAACCAGCTCCGGAGTGAGATTCGGCCGACTTTCTATATAGTTTAGCATCCATTGAAGTTCCGCCTCAGTTGGCTGGCGAATCAAAAACCTTCGATAGGTATCGCGAACGAAAGCCTCTGGATCGGCCCGCATATCTTCTTCAGACGGCAGGACCACCTGGCCATCGGCCATGTATTTACTCACCAAAATATCATAAGCCACTCGCTTGTCGCCAATCGACTGAATGGCTGCCAAAGCCTCCAACATTCGATTGGGGCCAATCGCTTCCTGGAATAGATTCGTGTACAATACGGAAATATACTGTGCTTCCGTCTTGGGCTTGTTCTTTGTCGAGTTAATAGGGGAGATATCGACATCGTTCACTTCGTAGACATACGACTCCTCCTTGCATCCCCATCCCATAAAAAGAATCAGCATCAAAAAAAGCCCCACTCTTTTATAAAAAGTTAGCATATTCATCTGTTACCAGTATTTCTTCAAAAATCAAATTTATATCCCCCGTCTCGATATATCGAGGCAGCAAAGTGACAATCTCTCCAGGCGATGGGGCCCGGTTTAATAAGGTCTGATAGGCCCAAATAATCATTCCCTCATGCATACCATCAGATTGAATGACGATATCAATAAAGTCATCCTTATGACTACCCATCTGGCCAAACAATTCCCTGTTTTCATTATGCTCAATCATATCAAACGATCGATCGAACTCACCCTCGGTCGGCAAACGCCATAATAATTCATCAAATACCGCCCGGATAAAATTAAAGGCATTCATATTGATCTGGTCATACACGGTGTTGTCGATCATATAAGCAAACATCTCATGATAACGAATTTGCCCCTCTAACAATAATCCCTTGCTATCCAGCACCGCCTGATTACGCCGAACTAAAGCCTGCTTTTCATGATAGGCATCCCAGTTCTCCTCTATCGAGTCTTTCACCATTCCGTTACGGGCTATGCCTATAGCAAGCCGCAGAGCACCATCTCCAACACCCTCCAGATTACGCACCTTTGCCAGCGTATAGAGGTTTTCCACATACGCAGCCTGATAGGAAAACTCATTGGGCCGAAAAGTGGTATCCGTCATCAATTTCCGAATGATCTTTAGCCGGGAAGCCCGACTTAATCCTGCCGCCTTTAGACTATCCACCTCTTCACTCAGCTCCGTATTTAAGGGCTCTCGGGATATCAGGTCAATGTATATCCGATTGACGTAGTTTTCGATTTTTAAATCCGAAATATTAAAATCCGAAGTCGGCTCATTGTCAGGAACGAGATTTACCTCCTCAGAGCAAGACCCAAAAACACCTGCGATTAAAACAAGCAAAATACCCACCCAAAAATGAATAATTCCGTTTTTCATGTAATCCCCTTAATTATTTGCACTACCATACAGATACAATATAATTTATTTTTGCTGCCTGGACAAGTCATGTTGACCTATTCGATCAGTGTTCACTAAAAGAAGACTAATATTATCCTTTTGTTATACAACAAATTAGACTCATTTTGAAAGATCTCCTCCGCTATTATAGTTTTGAGGGCGGCCCTCCCCACCATTTCCATGGCGGGGAGGCGCTATGTTTCGGGCTGTCGGTCCTTCTCCCCTCCGACTCTTCGGAGGGGATCGGACACTCGGCCTGCCAGCAGGCCGAGTCCCTGCACAGCGCTGCCGCATATTTCTAATCCCTTCGGGTCTTCATCTGCATGCATCCTTCCTCGAGTTTGTCCCCACCTATTTAGAAGTGATTCTGCAAACCCATTATCAACATTGAAGGCGATCGAGATGTTAGTTCATCATGAATACAACACTACGCATACGCCTTCAAACGGAAGTAGCCGGAAACTATCGAGCGGTCATGAATCAGTTCGACAAAGACCTTTTTGAGGCGCTAAAGCCTCCTGTGGGAAAACTCGAGGTACTGAAGTTCACTGGGTCGAAAACCGGAGATAGTGTGCACCTCAAGTTTCTGAGTCCCATTAAAGCAGAATGGGTGAGCCGAATTACAGATCATGGCGAGACTGACAACGAGATATACTTCGTTGACGAAGGAGAAAAACTACCCCCTGGATTGACCTTTTGGCGGCACAAACATATCGTTCGGAAAATAGATCGGAATCGCTCACTCATAATAGACCAAATGGATTTTCGATCCTACTTTTTCCTTTTGAGCATTATCATCTATCCTTTTCTGTTTTTTACCTTCTATCCTAGAAAAAAGCAGTATAAATCTTATTTTGGAGCATAAAATAGGAGTGACATGAACTCACAACATCCGATACGAATTATTGGGGCCGGCATGAGTGGATTGGTGGCGGCAGTCTACTTGCACCAAAATGGCTTTCCGGTCTCCATTCATGATAGGGCCAGTCATGCTGGTGGGCGACTCCAAACCACGCTAAAAGACAATTGGGCTTTGGATAAAGGGTTCCAGGTATTGTTGACCGCATACCCACTTACTAAAAAGTACCTGGACTACGGGGAATTAGACCTTGTGTATTTCAAACCCGGAGCTAAAGTCTTTTCATCCGGAAAATCCTATTGCATAGGGAATCCTTTACAAGACTTGAGCTTGGCTTGGCCTACACTCAAATATCCCTGGGCCACGCTGAGCGACAAATGGAAACTCGCCCGGCTCACGCGACAATTGGTAGGCACAGATCTGAATGAAATATTTTCTCGTCCAGAACGGTCTACAGAAGATTATTTAATAAATAAAGGGTTTTCCTCCTCGATCATTCGATCCTTTTTCCGCCCTTTTTTCGGGGGCATTTTCTTAGAAAAAAAAATGACGACTTCTTCCCGAATGTTTGAGTTTGTCCTCAAAATGTTTAGCTCGGGCTACGCCGCAGTACCGGCGAATGGTATTCAACAAATGGCAAATCAACTGGCTCGTCAGATTCCGTCGGATTCTATTCATTTAGGCCAAAAAGTAACACATAAAGAGCCCCAAAACATTTCCCTGGACGATGGAACTAAACTGGAGGCATCCGCTGTACTTTGCGCGCATGCCCATCCAGAATCATCCCCTCAGAAATGGAATCGATGTATGAATATCTATTTTTCCAGTTCAGATGCGCAAATTATCAAAGACCCAATGATCGGACTCATAGCCGATGAAAAATCACCCGTCACCAACTTTCACTATTTAAACGAAGTTCCCGGTGGGCCTTCGAGCGACGAACAGATTGTATCAGTTACCCTTTTGCCTCCCCACAACAATTATTCTCAAGAGCAAGGAATTCAGGAAGCTCAACAAGAACTCGCCAAACATGCCGGATTGCGGGATCTCAAATTATTAACAGTCTTTGAAATTGATCAGGCGCTGCCGGTGCATCAGGAAGTGAAACTCGAAGCATCACCTGCGGAGATTCGAGATCAAAGCGGAATTTACTATTGCGGAGATGCGCTGACTGCCCCATCACTGAATATGGCGATGCGCACAGGTGAAAAAGCGGCGCAAATGATTATAGATGACTTGCGCTCCAAAGCCAAAAACTAATATGAGCGGACTATATATTCATATTCCTTTTTGTCGACAAGCCTGCCATTACTGCAACTTTCATTTCAGCACTTCACTGAAATCGAAAGATCGAATGATGAATGCCATTGAGAGTGAAATTCAAAGTAGAAAAGACTATCTCAACACTTCGAACCTGACGAGTATTTATCTCGGGGGAGGTACACCGTCTGTCTTAAATGAATCAGACCTGAGTCAATTATTTGAAACGATTTCTCGCTTTTTCACCTGGCCAGAAACAGCTGAGATTACCCTCGAAGCCAATCCCGATGACCTTACTCCCGAATATCTACGTATGCTCAGAGCCAGTCCGGTAAATCGGCTTAGCATTGGGATACAGGCCCGAGATGAACATCAACTGCAGTGGATGAATCGGTCGCATACCTCGGAACAGGGAAAAC
>Ga0209931_1000536_pt1 | contig 22675 bp, 19 predicted proteins | sample SalPonR1_B_D1_MG_FD_185697 | JGI IMG/M metagenome (GOLD analysis project Ga0209931, IMG submission 185697) | Salt pond soil microbial communities from South San Francisco under conditions of wetland restoration - Salt Pond MetaG R1_B_D1_MG... ...
CCGGTTTCCGATTTCCGGAAATTCGGAGGTCGGAGATAAGTCATTCGCCGGCAGGGCCGGCTCCCACACCCGTAGCGTGTTTACGTGCTCGCCGCCGCCCCGCCACACTCGGCTACGGGGTGTGGGAGCTTGCCTTGCAAGCGATGTTTTAGCCGGAACCCGGAACCCGGAACCCGGAACCCGCCCTAGTCTTTGTCCATCACTTCCCGCCGAAAGAACCGATCGATCTGCCGGTAGACGTGCAGGCGCTGTCCCTCGCCGGAGATGGCGTGCTTTTCACCGGGGTAAGTCATCAGTTCGAAATCGATGGCTTCGGCCTGCAGCTTCTGCATCAGCAGGGTCGAGTGGGTGAACAGCACGTTGTCGTCGGCCATTCCGTGGACCAGCAATAGCGGATCGGCGAGATTGTCGGCATATTCAAGCACGTTTGCCCGGGTGTAGGCTTCGGTGGGTTTGCCGGTCGCGTCGCGCGGCATGCCCAGGTAACGTTCAGTGTAATGGGTATCGTAGAGCGCCCAGTCGGTAACCGGGGCCACGGCGGCGCCGGCGGCGAACTGGCCGGGGTGCTGCATCAGCATCATCAGCGTCATGTAGCCGCCGTAGCTCCAGCCGAATACGCCGATCCGTTCGGCGTCGACGAACGGCTGCGTTTTCAGGAACTCGACCCCTGCCATCTGGTCCTCGACCTCGACCTGGCCCAGGTTGAGGTAGGCGGGCGCCTGGAATGCCATGCCCTGGCCCGCGATGCCGCGGTTGTCGATTGAAAACACGACATAACCCGAGCGGGCCATGTACTGGTCGATGAGGTGACGGCGACCCCAGCGGTTGACGACCATCCGCGACGTCGGGCCGCCGTAGACGTGCAGGAATACCGGATAGGTTTCGGATTCGCTGAAGCCGGCCGGCCTGATCATCCGGTAATGCAGCGCCTGGCCGTCGCCGGCCTCGCCATCGATCTCGATAACCCCGAACTCGGTCGGCCGGTGTCCGGGCATGAAGGGGGCATAGGGATGATCGGAATCGATCCGGTTCTCGACCAGCCACGCCAGCCGCTCGCCGTCGGCCGAGTGCAGCGAGAGCTGCGGTGGCTGTGAGGCACTGGAGAACGTATCCAGGTAGGTTCTGGCGTCGGCATCGAATGTGATGTCGTGCCAACCGTCGCGGCGCGAGACGCGCTGGATCGCCCCCGGAGTGCCGGTGATCAGCGACTGCCGGTAGAGATGCTGCTCGGCGGGGGTGTCTATGCCGGCGGTGAAATAGACCAGCCCGAGGTCTTCGTTCACGGCCGCCAGCGCGCCGACCGGCCAGCGGCCCTGCGTAAGCTGACGAATGATTTCGCCGTCCAGCCCGATCAGGTACAGGTGCCGAAAGCCCGAGCGCTCGGACGACCAGATAAACGCTTCCATATCTTCCAGAAAATGCAGGTCGTCGTGCAGGTTGATCCAGGTCTCGCTCCGTTCGCTGACCAGAACACGCTGGCGTCCGCTTTCCAGGTCGTGCAGCACCAGGTCCATGCGCTGCTGGTCACGCGACTGGCGCTGGAAGGTCAGGCCGCTGCCGTCGGGCAGCCAGGCTACGCGCGGGATGTAGATGTCGGGCTCATCGCCCAGCGGAATCCAGCGGATTTTTCCTGATTCTACCGCCACGACGCCCAGCCGATAGCGCACGTTCGGCGTTCCGGCATACGGATAGCGCTGCTCGATGATCTCGATGCTCTCACCCGAAACTTCGTAGCGTTCGCTTGGTGCGATCGTCGATTCGTCGACCTGCAAAAACGCAATCGATTTGCTGTCGGGGGACCACCAGTAGCCGGTCGAACGACCCATTTCCTCCTGGGCGATGAATTCGGCCATCGCGTTCTTGACGGTATCTTCGCCGTTTTCGGTCAGCTTGCGCATCTTGCCGTCCTCGACATCGACGGCCCAGAGATCCTGGTCGCGCACGAACGCCACCATAGCGGCATCCGGCGAGATCTTCGGGTCGATATCGAAACTCTCGCCGGCGGTGAGCTGACGCACCCTGATTGGCTCGTCGGCAAGATTTGCGAGAAAGATGTCGCCGCCCAGCGGAAAGAGCAGGCGGCGTCCGTCGGGTGCCCATCGATATTCGACGATGCCCTGGAGCCCGGAAATCCGGGCGCGCTCGCGCCTGGCTTTTTCGGCATCCGACAGTTCCACCGGCTCGGCCAGTACCTCGTCGGCGGAAATCAGGCGTCGGTTCCGATTCTGCGCGAGGTTGAATTCCCACAGATCCAGTGTGTCCGGGTCGTCGTCGCGCCCGCGCAGGAAGGTCACGCGGTCGCCGGCCGGTGATAGCTTCGCTTCTCTGAGTGAGGGGCCGGAAAGTGCGGGCGAATCGAAAATCCGCGTCAGCGTCAATTCGTCACTCGCGGGTTCTTGCTGGGCCGGCGCGTGAGCGGAGAAGAGCAGGGTGATCTTCAAGGCCAGGATCAGGGTTAGGGTTCTAGTCATCGGGATGCGCAGGGGCTGCGGGAGAGTCCCCTATTGTGCAAAGCCCGGCGCAACAAAGCAAACCGTATCCGCGCATCCGTTTCGTAGGAGCGGTATCCGACCGCGAATTGTTTCAGACCTTGCTCCAACCACCGACAGATTCGGCGCCCACAGCCGGAAGTTCACCTGTAGGAGCGGTATCCGACCGCGAATTGCTTCAGACCTTGCTCCAACCACCGACAGATTCGGCGCCCGAGCCATTCGCGAAGAACGGTCCGCTCGTGGTAGATTGAAAGGCCTTCTCGACAAGGGTTTTATTCGCGAAATGACCTCAAATTCACCAAGCCGTCGTCTGCGCGAGCTGGTTGCCGAAAAGGCGCCGCTCCAGGTCGTCGGCACCATCAACGCGCTTTCCGCCCGCATGGCCGAGAAAATCGGTCACCAGGCCATTTACCTGTCCGGCGGCGGACTGGCGGCGAATTCCCTTGGTCTGCCCGATCTCGGCATCAGCACCCTGGAAGATGTGTTGATCGACGTGCGGCGGATCACCGACGCGAGCGATCTGCCGCTGCTGGTCGACGGCGATACCGGATTCGGCGGCGCCTTCAATATCCAGCGCACCATCCGTTCGCTCGAGAAAGCCGGCGCGGCCGGCGTGCACATCGAAGACCAGGTGCAGACCAAGCGCTGCGGCCACCGACCGGGCAAGGCCATTGTCTCGAAACAGGAAATGGTCGATCGCATCAAGATGGCTGTCGATTCACGCATCGACCAGGACTTCGTGATCATGGCGCGCACCGACGCACTCGCGGTCGAGGGCGAGCAAGCGGCGATAGAGCGCGCGGTAGCCTGCGTCGAGGCCGGCGCCGACATGATCTTCCCCGAAGCCATGCGCGAACTGGAGCAATACCGCCGCTTCCGCGATGCGGTTGGCGTGCCGATTCTGGCCAACATTACCGAATTCGGTCATACCCCGTTGTTCTCGACGCCGGAACTGGGCGAGGTCGGGGTCGACATCGTGCTTTACTGCTGCGGTGCGTACCGGGCCATGAACAAGGGCGCCGAGAGCGTCTACAAGGCGCTGCTCGAGCAGGGCCACCAGCGCGACGTGATCGACATCATGCAGACGCGCGACGAGATGTACGGTTATCTCGACTATTACGCCTACGAGCGCAAACTTGACGAACTTTTCGAGGACGAATCATGAGCGACAAAAACAATGGAGCAGGGCTACGGGGACAATCCGCGGGAGAAACCGCAATCTGCACCGTGGGTGCAGCCGGCAACAGTCTGAGATACCGCGGCTACGCCGTTGATGACCTGGCCCGGAACGCCAGCTTCAACGAAGTGGCCTATCTGATCCTCAAGGGCGAACTGCCCAACCAGGCCGAGCTGGATGCCTATGCTGCGCGCCTCAAGGGCATGCGCGGCCTCCCGGACGCCCTCAAGGAGGTACTGGAGCGCATTCCGGCCGGTGCGCACCCGATGGACGTGCTGCGGACCGGTTGTTCGTTTCTGGGCAACATCGAGCCCGAGCGCGATTTCGGCCGCCAGCAGGACATCGCCGACCGGCTGCTGGCCGCGTTCCCGTCGATGATCACCTACTGGTACCGGTTCAGCCATGACGGCGTGCGCATCGACACCGAGTCCGACGAGGACGGCATCGGCGCGCATTTTCTGAAATTGCTGCACGGAAAGTCGCCGAACGACCTGCATGCGCGGGTCATGGACGTGTCGCTGATTTTGTATGCCGAGCACGAATTCAACGCCTCCACCTTCACCGCGCGCGTGTGCGCCTCGACGCTGTCGGACATGTTCTCTTGCGTCACCGGCGCCATCGGTTCCCTCAGGGGCCCGCTGCACGGCGGTGCCAACGAGATGGCAATGGCCATGCTCGAGCAGTACGACTCGGTCGATGAAGCCCGCAACGATGTCCATCGCAAGCTGGCCGAAAAGGAAAAGATCATGGGTTTCGGCCACGCCGTCTACCGTGAAAAGGATCCGCGCAACGCGATCATCCGCGAATGGTCGCGAAAACTGGCCGACGATGTCGGCGACAAGGTGCTTTTCCCGGTCTCCGAGGAGGTCGAGAAGATCATGCAAAACGAGAAGAACCTTTTCGCCAATGCCGATTTCTACCACGCCTCGGCCTATCACTTCATGGGCATCCCGACCGGCCTGTTCACGCCGATCTTCGTGATGTCGCGGGTGACTGGCTGGTGCGCGCACGTGATGGAGCAGCGCGACAACAACCGCATCATCCGCCCCGGCGCCGATTACACCGGCCCTGAAGACCGCGACGTGCCGCCGATCGAGCAACGCTGAGCCGTAGGTCGGGGCGCCGTCCCCGACGAAGGGCGTCTGTCAACCCGCCGGCGCGCGGTCATCCACCTCGGCGCGTTTGGCGGACCGCGTCGTTGCGGCGACAAGAAACCGGATATTGAAATTGCCCGGGATGCCGCGCGCCAATGGTGACCCGCCTAGACGCGCGAGCATCTTTCGGCGGCCGAGCTTGCGTCTCGCGTGCCAGCAGTTCAGTGTCCAGATTGCCCCCAGGGCGCGCGACAGTGAGGGTTCCGGGTAGACCGGCTGCGCCCGATTGGCCTGCTTGATCCGCCAAAGCCAGGCCTCGGCCCATTCCAGAAACTCTCCTACGCCCACCGGCCTCTCGGCCGGGCGTGTAAGCGCATGGTGCCGGCCGAGTTCGTCGTCGTTGGCTTCGATGTCTATCCGCGCGAGCATTCTTCGGTAGACGGCTATTTTCCGATCCCGTCCCAGGTCGGAGGTCTGGCCCGTAAAGCGTCCCGGGTGCTCCCGGCCGCACACGAGAATATCGGGCAGGTTCGCCAGCGAGTGTTCGGCAATCACCAACCGGCTGTGCATGTCGTAGTCCTGGCAGCGCGGAAAAGCGGTGTCGTAGCCAATTTCCTGCAGCGCTGCCGTTCTCGCCATCACTGTCCGGTTGATGACCGGGCAGTGGAACAGCAGATGGGCATGGATATCCTCGGGCCTCAAAGGCTGGCGCCGCACCTTGTCGAGCATGTTGCCGTTCGAATCCATGAACGAGCACCAGCTTCCGACCTGGGTGATCTCCGGATTGGCGTCGAGATACTTCACCTGACGCGCCAGCCTTTCGGGATACGCGTGGTCGTCGCTGTCGAGCAACGCTATATATTCGCCCCGGGCCGCGTCGAGCCCACGATTGCGGGACGCCGGGATGCCGAGGTTTTCGCCGTTCTCTATTATGCGCAGCCGTGGATCGGCGTATTCGGCCAACACATCGGCGGTCCGATCGGTTGAGCCGTCATCGACCACCACGAGTTCGAAATCCTCGAAAGTCTGGGCCAGAATGCTGTTGACCGCAACACGTATGTAATGCTCGCGATTGTGTACCGGAATGAATACCGTGACTTTCGGATTGGCTGCAGGCATGGCCGGTATGGGGTCCAGGTTTTTCGGGCGGCGAATCAAGCCTTGCATGCTACCATTGCGGCGTGTTTGAGCAGGTGAGCTGCGAACTTTCGGCCTCTCCCTGCCGCGGCAATTCAATCATCGGATCGGAAGCGCTTGCCCATGGCACTCAGGCTTGGCTCTTTTTTTCAGAAAAACGCGCACTCGTTATCGCGCAGGCTGTATTTTGCGTTCATTCGACGGTTCTCCGGCGTATTCGCGAAGCGGCAGTCGGTTTACTTCGTCGACATCAACGGCACGCGCTTCAAGCGGGTGGTACTCGGAGACAGCTACGAGGCCGTCCTGGTTGAGCGGGCGCTCGAAAGTGCGCCGGCACGGGCGCGTTTCCCGCAACTGGTTCATCGTCACGAGAACGAACTTTTGCTGTCTTTCGTCGACGGCCGGAAATTCGACCCGTCTCTCGCGTCCGATGGCAGCGCCATAGCCGCATTCTTCGGCGCTCTCTACGGTGCCGAGCGGCGCAGCGAATCGACCCGGAATCTCTGGCGCGCGCTGAATATCGACCTCGGGTTCCTCGTCACCGCAGGCTTGATCGATCCCGACCTGAAGGCGACCCTTCTCGAGCGCGCCGGCGAGCTCCGGCCCACCGAGATCCAGGTCGGCCTGGACTACGTCGATCCGGTCGCCAAGAATTTCGTGATGGACGGCGATTCGGTCGTGGCGATCGACGTCGAGAGCTTGCGCCGGGACGTTCCGCTGGGCACCGGCATCGCCAAGGCCGGCGTCCACTGGCTGGAGCGCGACGCCACGGGCGATTTCATCGAGCGCGTGTCCGACGCCGCGGAATTCACCCTTTCAGGCCAGCAGCCGTTCGTCGATCTGTGTTTCCGGGTGGCCTGGATCAAGAGGAAGCTGCTGCTGGGCAAGCATCGGTCCGTTCGCATCGAGCTGCTGCGCGAACTGGTGTGGTAGGAGCGGAAAGCTGTGGGCGAAGCCTTACCAACCTACGCAAACAGGGCCGCTGGTCGGGCGTCGAAACAGATGTCACGAATGTTCAGAGGTCAATGTTCCCCTGGCGATGTCGCGCCAGGAATCAGTCGGATTTCAGGGTAAAAGCGTTTATAATTTGAAACCGCTGATCCAACGTTTTTCCACACGCCTGCAGGTAATGGCATGACCGATGTAAAGCTGTCTGTCCCCTTGAAATTTCGCCGCGGCTCCCAGCGCGAGAATGAACGCGCCTCGGTCGACTCGGCCCTTGCCCAGCTTGACTATCTCGACGCTATCCGTCCGATCGCAGGAAGCTCGATTCTCGACTTTGGATGCGGCGTGAAGTTGACTCAGGGTCTTTATGAACGAGATAGCCCGCAACGACTCTATGTAGGCCTCGACGTTTACCGGCAGATGATCGAGTATTTGCAGGAACGCCTGCAAAGGGACCCGAAGTATTCTTATGCCACCGTCAATTTCCAAAACAACATGTACAACCCCGATGGCGACCGAATGACGGCAGATTCGATGCTTCCCATCGACGATCAGCACTTCGACATCATCACGCTCTTTTCTGTAATCACTCACATGGAGCCTGAAGACGTCAGGGCGATCCTGCAAATTCTCCGGCGTTACACTGATAAAGATACTCTACTGCTGTTCTCCACGTTCATCGACGACTCGCAACCTGAAGATTTCGTCGACGAGAATAGCGAGCGCCCGTTGTTACGCGCTCGTTATCGGCGCAGTTTCATTGAGGGAATTACGCAGGATGCCGGCTGGCGGATCGAGGCTCTGCGCCAGCCGATCCCGGGCGTGATACAGCATCACCTGCTGTGCTATCCGGCCTGATCCAGAGCAGAATCTCCGCCGTCATGTGCGGCGCAGTTTCCACGACGAAAATTCAGACTCATGGCTGTCTTTCTTGCAGGAACTGGCCAAAAAGAGAGTCATTAACCGGGCCTGTTGCCCGGCCCGCTGGCAAATGCTTCGACAGACCCATCCAGCTGGTAGCCGAAGGCTTCCAGGACCGCCCCCCCTGTATTCCAGATCGATGCTGCTTCCTTGGCGGATAGCTTCTCGCGCCAGTCACCGACTACGCCCTTTCGAAGCACTTCGGCACGCTCTTCGCCGGGGTCCCGGCCGGCCTGCTTGGCAAAGGAGGTTGCCGCGGCAATGGTCTCGATGACGGCTGAGTCGTGGTCCATCCCGCACCAGTTCAAAAGCCCGGTCAGCTCAGTTGCGAAGTCCCGGTGCAGATCCTCGTAGCGAAGCACGTAGAGGTCGTCATGTGCGCGGGCATCCAGGATCATTTGCGCGCGACTCAGCCACCCCTGGAAAAGCTTTTCGACTGGAATTTCCTTCTGCTGGCGTGCCCAGGGCGCGCCTCTTTCAATCATGAGCTTGCGGAAGTAGAAAGCGGACACTGCTGCGTCACGGCCGTCGCGCACGATAACGACTTTCCGGTTGCCCGGGGCGAGCTGATCGAGAACGTCCATCACAGGAACCTGGTCGGCGGCCTTCAGGACCAGTGTTCTCGATTGGCCTTCGACGGTTTGAAGTCGAGAAAGCAGTGCCGCCGCGCGGTCGACCGGGCTCTGGTCCAAGACCAGTTCACGGCTCAATTCAACCAGCGTCTCGCGATCAAGGTCTCCGAGCGTTCGGCGAGGATCAGTGGTGCCCGGCTTTCGTGTGGGTACGACGTCGGGCAGGGCGCTCGGCTCAGCCTCTACCGTTGCGAGCTGCTCGTCAGACATGCGACAAAGAGGGTAGCGCGTGAGGAAATTTCGGCGCACTTCAGGGCAGGTCAACGCCCGACGCTCGGTACCCTTGACATCGAAAAGGGCACGGACCAGGTCGAATTCACGGTAGGCTACCGTGGCCGGATGGTGAGCAAGCGCCGACAGAAGCCAAGTCGTGCCGGATTTGTACATGCCGACGATAAAAACTCGCATATTCAGTCTCCTGGTCGTGCCCCGGGTCGTTAACCCTGATCACTCGGTGAATGGAGCGAGAAGCCCCGAAATTCTATACTTCCCAATGGAGCCTTGCAGTCTAGATGGAAACCGACACCACAAAGACGTTCGATTCTCAGTTGGTCGATTTTCGGGCAAGCGAACGGCTCGTTGCGCGTAGTCAACCGCCCAAACCGGTTCAGCGGTAGCCAGAGCGTCTGCCATTCATCAGCGTTGACCAGATTGTCACTGAGCGCGACGCCGTAGGACTGCTCATCGTGGGCGTGGTAATCACTGACCAGCACGATGTGGGGGTTTGACGCGAGTGCGGCGGCATCAAGGCGACACTCGATCTTGATCGCATTGACCCGTGCGGCGGCTGCCGCATCTCCATCGACGGCGTAAACGACGCATTTCTCTGCGCGGGTTCCGTCGTAGATCAGGCGCAAAAACGGACCGTCAGGATTATCGCCCACCTCGACCTTCGGCTGAATCCGGTCGCCTACGGGCTGCCGATCGATGGGTTCAGGACCTATCCGGTAGCCCAGCCGCGGCCCCGAACCGCCGGGCGGTAGTCGATCTTCCTGCACGAGGCTGGAAACCGCAAATCCACTATCCTCGACCAGTACGTACCACCAACATGGGCGTTCGCCAATCTCGAAAGGAATGTGCGCCCGCCAGGTGCCGGTCGCGTGCGTCTGCTCAGCCGGGATTCGCCGCCAGAATTTTGCGAAGGAGCCACAGTAATCTCCTTCGGCGAACACGATAAAAACGGATGGTCGTTCGTCGCGGACCACGATGTCCACTTCAACAACCGGCCCCGAAGCCAGCCACCGCGCGTCGCTGATTTCCGGCAGGTCCGGAAAGCTGCCCGTCCGGACCACCGATGCCGCGATGTCCAGATTCTGGTGGCTGTAGGGTTTCAGGAAATGATCCTGATTCTCCAGAACCAGGAGATGTCGTTCGCCGCGAAGCCCAGCAAGGGTTCGCATGACGGCAGGCACAGAAAAGAACTTGTCGTTCGCTGCAGTCTCGAAGAAGACCGGCGCTTTGATTTCCCGGGCTCGTCGGCCCGGATCGAACGCGCGTAGCCAGGCAGCCGTCTGCTCTGGGGTCATCGAATCGAAAGCAGACTCCCATATGAATCGGGTATCCAGATCAAGGTAGCCGGTGCCGAAGGAACTCACGACGAAGCGGATGCGTGGGTCAATTGCCGCGAGCAGGAACGAGTAAAAGCTGCCCCAACTGGTACCGTTACATGTCAGGCGATCAAGTATCAGTCCAGGTGTGTCGACGATGTAGTCGATCACCTGTGAGAAACCCATTAGATTGTAGAACTGGTAGGAGTCGTCCCACCTGAGGTCACCGTAATAAACTGCCCCTTGCCGGGGAGCCGGCGTTGTATGGTCCATTCCGTCGGAGGCTCCGCGCCCGATCCAGTCGACCGCGAACAGTCGACCTCCGACCCGCGAGGCTCGGTGCAGCATCTGGGCTCGTCGCGAGATCCCGAAGCCGCCCGGAATCCAGAGCATCGGTACATGCCGGCCTGAATCCTCAGGCGCGTAGATTTCCTGTATCCCAATGCAGATCGTGCGGCCTCGGTCTTCGACGACGGGCAACCGATGTTCACGGACGATAAATTCGGAGCCCTGATACTTTTCCGTGGTTTCATCGATCAGCCCGGCAGTGAGGCCAACGCGGCGAGCAGCGAGATGTTCACGGAGCTGCTCGGCAGGCATGTAGTCGAGCTCGGCGAGTCTCGGCTCTCGGCGCGACTTCGGCGGTCGGCTCATGGTCTAGCCGTTTCGCTCGGGGCCGCATCCCGAGCCTGATCGCCACTGGAAATGCCGATTACGATCCTGGGCGAATCGGCGCATAGGTTGCGGGCGCGGGATCGATCGCGGCGGATTTGTTTGGAATACTGGTAATGTCGCGAGACTTCTGCAGGGCGAGCAAATGCCGGATTCGCTGGAGTGCTGAAGGCTGGCATCGCGCACGAACAGGCTGGGATCGGGGGTTCCAACCAGCCCGATCGCACAATGCATTCGGCGCGGCTGGCACTCGCGGCCGTCAGCTCCCGGGGATACCGGTAGTTCACTCATCCTTTTACGCCTCCCATCATTCCGAATACGAGTCTAGCAACTTGTCTTGGCTTTGGGTTCGCGACGCTTCCGGGACACCCACTGACCGGGGAAAAACTGGGAAAGTTCATACCCCGAAAACGCTGGCAGTTACATTTGGTGAAGCCAAGGAATCGGAAACGGTCGGACTTCAGCGATTAGGCGCTTTCCCGCAATTGAGCCGAATCTTGCCGGGGAGCCCCAACCTGCGCCGCAGGTGGCATCGAAGCCGACCTCCGTTGATCATCCGTGCGGTGGGTGCGGGACCGGGACCGGTAGTATGGGTGGGCTCTCATCACCGCCGGCACCCTCGAAAACAAAATGCCCGAAACGACGCCGGACATTCCGTTCTATGGCGTCCCCTAGGGGATGACTGCGCGGCGTGCCGCCGCTGGCCCTTCGGGCTCGCGGGCCTGCGGCCCGTCTCGTGAGCTCGCGCCTGCGGCGCTCGGTTCGAACCAGGGGCGGTGGGATGGTCGCGATTCGGGTCGGCACCGGGCTATTCAGATGGCTGTGGGTTTGTGCTTGTAGTGTGGGCGGGTTCTCATCCCCGTCGGAACGCGCATAATAAAAAGGCCCGCACAAGGCGGGCCTTTCCATTATGGCGTCCCCTAGGGGATTCGAACCCCTGTCGCCGCCGTGAAAGGGCGGTGTCCTAGGCCTCTAGACGAAGGGGACGTAAAGCGGTTAAGCAATGCGTTTCGGCCCAGGAATTGTCGTACTACTCGAAACCTTTGGTGGAGCCAGGCGGGATCGAACCGCCGACCTCTACAATGCCATTGTAGCGCTCTCCCAGCTGAGCTATGGCCCCGAGAACAAGCGCAGCATCATAGCCCAGAAGATTTTGGGTGTCAATTATAATCTCGATAATTTCTCCCCTCTGGTGGCGCGAACTTGATGCCCGAATCCGACCGCCGCCCGGCACTGGAATGCAGGCCGACCGCATGGGTGCTGGCCGCCCCCGGCGCCGGGGACAACGGGCAGCTTCGCGCGCTCGTGGAACTGCTGGATGCCGATGCGCGCTGGGTCGACCAGGTGGATCCGGTTTCGCGGGTGTTGCGCGACCGTCTTGCCGGTTTTCCAGCGCTTGGCATTCCCGGGCCGAAGAAAGCGCTTTACGCGCCGCCCTGGCCGGATCTAGTCCTGATCGCCGGGGGCAGGGCGGTGATCGATGCGCGCCGGATCCGGCACGCGTCGGGCGGCCGATCGCGCGTGGTTTGCCTGGGGAGGCCCTGGGCGCCGCTGCATTGGTTCGACCTGGTGGTCACCACGCCGCAGTACCGGCTCCCGGAGGTCGAGAATGTGCTTACGCTGGACTTGCCGCTCAACCTGCCGCCACGAGCGCCTGACGATGTCCTGACGCACTGGCGGGATGAGCTCAAGTGCCTGCCTCGCCCGTTGCTGGGCGTGCTGCTGGGCGGCGATTCGGGCAGCTATCGATTCGATTCCGGCACCGCAGGTGAGCTTGCTCGGTCCGTCAACCGGCTTTGCGCCGAAAGCGGCGGCAGCGCGGTCTTGATCGGCAGTCCGCGCACGCCGCAAAAGGCACTCGAGAATCTCAAGGAGGGTCTCGAGAGGCCTGCGCGCATCCATGAGTGGCAGCCGCAGGCGCCGAACCCATACGCCGCGGTCGTGCAACTGGCCGATGCGCTTCTGGTGACCGGCGACAGCGCTTCCATGCTGGCCGAGGCCTGTCACACGGGCAAGCCGGTCGGTGTATTCGACCTCCGGGAGCGGGCTCGATCACGCTTGAACCGGAGAGTTCGCACCATGACCCCGATGCTGGCAAGTGCACTGGCGAAACTCACTGTACGGGGCATGTGGGTACCGGCTCGCGACATGTCGCAATTGCACCGGCGCGCAGTGGTTTCGGGCCGGTTGACCGATCCTGCCGATCTCCTGTCCGCAGCGTCCCGGGGCGGCGGGCCGGGCGAATCGCTCTGCGAGGTGCGGGACCGGGTATTGGACCTTCTCGATCGCCGGGAAGCGGACTGAAAATTCGTGGCGCCGCTTCGAGGTTCCCCAGCGATTTCCCTGGGCTGGTTGCAAGCAGAAAGCGCGCTCGGCAAACCCGCCGGACGGGAACATGCCAGAATGCGAAGCCGTGATCGCGTCCGACGCGGCGGTCAGCGTGAAAAATCGTCGTTCGTGACTCGGATCACGAAAGTGAAACGTCTTGTACCGAAACTGGCTGTCAATACCTGATGGAAAATAGAAAAGGCATCATCCTGGCCGGAGGATCCGGCACGCGCTTGTATCCACTGACCCAGGCGATCAGCAAGCAGTTGCTGCCGGTCTACGACAAGCCGATGATCTATTACCCGCTCAGCACGCTGCTGCTGAGCGGTATTCGCGAAATCCTGTTGATCACCACGCCGCATGATCGCCCGCTGTTCGAGCGCCAGCTCGGAGACGGATCGCAGTGGGGTGTCCGGATCGATTACGCCGAGCAGCCCACGCCGGGCGGTCTGGCACAGGCGTACCTCATAGCGGAGAAATGGCTTGGCGGGGCGTCGTCTTGCCTGGTGCTCGGTGACAATATCTTCTATGGCCACGGTTTTACCGACAGCCTTCGGCGCGCAGACGCCCGGACCTCCGGTGCCAGCGTTTTCGGCTACTGGGTGCGCGATCCCGAACGCTACGGCGTTGCCGAATTCGACGACGAGGGTCGGGTCGTGGGCCTGGAGGAAAAGCCGAAGAAGCCGAGATCCAGCTACGCGGTGACCGGGCTGTACTTCTACGACGGACGCGCGCCGGAATTCGCCGCGTCGCTCAAGCCGTCGGCGCGCGGCGAACTGGAAATCACCGATCTCAACAAGATCTACCTCGAACTCGGCGAGCTGCAGCTGGAGCGACTGGGAAGAGGTATTGCCTGGCTGGACACGGGCACCCACGAATCCCTGATGCAGGCGAGCGCATTCATCGAAACCATCGAGAATCGCCAGGGGCTGAAAATCGCCTGTCCGGAGGAAATCGCTTTCCATGCCGGCTGGATCGGCGAGGCCGAGGTGCGCCGCCAGGCCGAAGAGCTCGAGAAAAGCGGCTACGGCGAGTATCTGTTCCGACTCCTGGGCGACCGTTCGATCTGAGCTGTTGCCGCCGGACCGTGGCAGAACCCGGCTCGGCGATGCGAGACATCGTGCTCAGCGCTGACGGGCTTCGACGTTTCGATAAATCTCCAGGTGCGCGTCCGCGCAGCGGCGCCAGGAAAAGCGCCGGGCACGCTCGATCGCACGTCCGGCATATTCTCGGCGAGCCTGACGGTCTTCGAGCAGCCACCGGATCCGCTCGGAAAGCGACTCGGGATCCGTAGCCTGACAGGTGACGGCCGAATCGCCGGCAAACTCCGCCATCGCTGTGCCGTGGCCGACCACGACGGGGGTACCGCAGGCCATCGCTTCGAGCGCCGGAAGGCCGAAACCTTCGTAGACCGAAGGGAAGGCAAAGACCGCGGCGCCGCTGTAGAGCGTCGGCAATGCAGATTCGGGCACGTAGTCCAGCTGCCGGAGCCAGCCGCGGCGGCTCAGCCGTGCGGCGTGGGCGTCGATCTCGTCGGCGTGCCAGCCGCGCGCGCCGCACAGCACCAGGGGGTAGCGCTCGCGCAGCGGTGCCGGGAGCAGTTCGAAAGCCTGGAAAAGCGTGACCAGATTCTTGCGCGGTTCGCGCGTGGCGATGCAAAGCACGTAGCCGCCCGGCGTCAGGCCGAATTTCGATTCAAGCCTGTCCAGAGCCTCCTTTTCGGCCGGACGGAAAAGGTCGCTGACCCCGAGCGGTATGCTCGAGACCCGGGACGCGTCGAGCGAAAATGTCTCGATCACTTCCCGGCGGATTGTTTCAGACACCGTGATGACATGGTCGGCCCGCGCGAGAGAGTTACCCAGGTGTCTATCCAGGAACGCCACCCTGGCCCCGGGGTGGCAAGCCGGAAAACGGATGTGAGACAGATCGTGGACAGTGACCACGCTGGGTCCCTCGAAAGGTTTGAGGATGAAGTTGGGCTCGTGATAGACGGCGTGTTGCGCCAGGGGTCCGGCCTGTCGTGCGAATGCCCGCCGATCGAGCTGTCGCCAGGCGAGATAGGGCCAGTCCCAGGTTGCGGCGACCCGATAGAGCATCGGTGTGATCCGTTGGCGAAGACCCTGCCGGCTTCGCTTGTCGTGCAGGGGCTTCCCCCAGGCGCCGGGCCAAGGTTGGACTCGCCGATGGGCATATGCATGGATGCGTTCCGGGGCCCCCTGGCGGCCATATGCGTCCAGAAGTGCCGCAGTGTAGGTCCCGATCCCGGTTCGCGGCGGCTGCAGGGACTCTATGTTGATCAGCAGATCCATAGCGAATGTACGGGCTCGAACACTGGGTCGCGTCTGCGAGACTAACCGAGAATGCCTAGTGCGCGGACAGCGGCATCGAGAAATACGGGTACCCACGCGGGAGAGTCCCACGATAGAATTCGGTTTCGGCCTGCAAGGCTCGGTCTTGCGATAGCATAACTAATTGTTAATCTTGGATTTGCGTGGAAAAGACGAGAACGCTAGCGATATTTGGGACTCGACCCGAGGCGATCAAGATGGCGCCGGTGGTCCAGTGTCTCGAAAACGCGCCGGGATTCGAGTCCAGCGTCTGTGTCACGGCGCAGCATCGTGAAATGCTGGATCAGGTCCTTGCTCTGTTCTCCATCAGACCCGATGTCGATCTCGACCTCATGCGTCCTGGTCAGTCGCTGGATGACCTGTCGGCGGCGCTTCTTTCCGGCCTGGGCCCGGTAATGGATCGACTTCGTCCTGACCTGGTGCTTGTGCACGGCGATACCACGACCACTTTTGCAGCTGCTCTTTCCGCGTTTTACCGGAAAATTCCGATCGCCCACGTTGAAGCCGGCCTCCGCACGTACAAGCGTTATTCACCCTGGCCGGAAGAGCTAAACCGAAAGCTGACGGCTTGCCTGGCCACGCTGCATTTCGCTCCTACGGATCGATCGCGCGAGAATCTGCTCGCCGAAGGCGTGTCCCGGAAGTCGATTTTCGTGACCGGAAATACGGTCATCGATGCGCTGCTGAGCGTGCGTGACCACGCGGCCCGCAGCGATGCGGCGCGGGATGTAATGGCCGCGCTGGACCCGGACCGCCGCCTTTTGCTGGTAACCGGTCATCGCCGAGAGAGTTTCGGGACGGGCTTCGAACAACTGTGTCGGGCGCTCAGAACCCTGGCGGAGCGCCAGGACGTCGAAATTGTGTTTCCCGTTCACTTGAATCCCGAGGTTCGTGAGCCTGTTCACCGGCTATTGGGGGATGTTTCTCGCATCCATCTCCTGGAGCCAATGGACTACCTCCCGTTCGTGGCCTTGATGGATCGGGCCGAGATCATCATCACCGATTCCGGTGGCATACAGGAAGAAGCACCCTCGCTGGGTAAACCCGTACTGGTCACGCGAGACAGAACAGAGCGCCCCGAGGCTATCGACGCAGGAACTGTTCGCCTGGTCGGAACCGACTCGTCGACAATTGTGAACGAAGTCGTTCGTCTGCTAGATTCAAGCGATGCTTATCGCCGAATGACGCGCGTGCAAAATCCCTACGGCGATGGGCAGGCTGCTCAAAGAATCGTCGAAACGCTCGAAGCCTTGCAAGCATCCGGGTTTGATCCCGAGAAGCAAGATTCGGCGTTGGCCTCGGAAGCGAGATAGCGTCGTGTTGAATTTACGAATATTCAGACCCGAATATCTCGAGTTGGTGGTCGTGAAGGTTTTCATGAACCTCAAGAGCGAAGCCTCTCGGACCTACCTGAGCTTTCTCTGGTGGATTCTGGAGCCGGTCATGACGATGAGCGTCTTCTACGTGGTTTTCGGCGTTCTACTGAATCGAAGAACCGATGATTTCATCGCATTCCTTCTGGTCGGCCTGGTGACCTGGCAGTGGTTTTCCAACACGATCAGCCACGGAATGAGCGCAATACACCACAATAGCCGAGTGATTTTGAGTGTCGATATTCCGAAGGAAATCTTTCCGCTTATCGAAATTCTGATGGATGTCGTGAAGTTCTCCCTTGTGCTGGTTTTGTTGCTTGGATTTCTGTGGATTTTCGGCTTTCCCGTCAATCCGCAATATTTCGCACTGCCTGGACTTCTGGTCATTCAATTCATGCTGATATGTTCGATTACGCTATTGACCGCGGCCGTGGTTCCTTTTTTTCCAGATATCAAGTTCCTGGTCATGGTCTTGTTGCAATTGACATTCTTTCTGTCGGGTATTTTTTACGATCCGTCTTCCATTCCGGTTGAGTATCAGCAGTATTTTTTCATGAACCCGATGGCGCTGCTTATCGACTCTTATCGACTCGTCCTCCTGGAAGCTCAGTCACCGGACTGGTCGAAACTATTTATCGTGGCGTGTGGGTCATCTTTTGGTGTCCTCCTGACTTTGGGGCTTCTTGCGAAGCTTCATTACGCATACCCAAGAGTGCTGCAGCCATGAGCCCTGCCGAGAATCGAAGAAGGCTGATTTCGCTCGACGGGGCTGGGCTGACTTATCGACGCAGAACCGGTTTTCTTCGCACGTCACGGTTTGAGGCGCTTTCCGATGTGTCGCTTGAACTGCATGAGGGCGAGTCGCTTGGGATTGTGGGAAGGAACGGGTCTGGTAAGAGCACTCTCATGAAGATATTGGCGGGTATTCTGAAACCCAGCCGCGGACGCGCGGTCAACCACGGGTGCAAAGTTGCTCTTCTTACTCTTCAGCTTGGATTCGATGCAAATCTTTCCGGTCGGCAGAATATTCTGATCAGCGGCATGTTGCTTGGTTTTAGATTGGCGTATGTACAATCTTTCATGGATCGAATAATCGATTTCTCGGGACTTGATGCTGCCATCGAAAATCCGTTGCATACCTATTCGACCGGTATGAAGGCGAGGCTGGGATTTTCGGTTGCATTTCACCTTGACCCTGACGTGCTTCTGGTCGATGAAGTTTTGGGTGTCGGCGACGCAAATTTCAAACAGAAATCGAAAAAGGTGATGGAAGAAAAGCTGAAATCAGACAAGACAATTGTGATGGTTTCCCATAGTCTTCCACTGTTGGAACGCCTGTGTGATCGGATTCTATGGATCGAACGCGGAGAGACTTTCATGAGCGGTGACCCCGACGAGGTATTGCCCGCCTATCGTGAGCATCTGCAGCGGATCAACGGCGGGTCGTGACATGAGGAATCTTCTGATCATCGGGATGCATCGCTCCGGCACTTCTGCGGTAGCGCGAATCGCGAACATGCTCGGTTTCAATCTTGGACCGTCAGAGACCATGGGAGAACCATCTTGCGATAACCCGAAAGGCTTCTGGGAGCAGATGCCGGTACGAAATCTCAACGACTATTTGCTTCAGTCGGTTGGCGCATCATGGGACAATCCACATGACTTCTCAGTCGACGACCTGAGCGAGAAAACACGTTTCACTTTCTTCAGGCTTGCCGACCGATTCATCTCCAGATTGCGAGGCGAGGCGCCATGGGCGATCAAGGATCCGCGATTGAGTCTTACCATGAATGCATGGCGGCCATTGCTGCAGGATCCCGTTGTGCTTCTGGTCTATCGGAATCCGCTCGAGGTTGCACGCTCACTACAGGCGAGAAATAGCCTCCCAGAGGATTATGGTCTGGCGCTCTGGGAAAAATATGTTGTCGAGGCTTTGAGCAGTTCGGCCGGATTGCCGCTGGTCACGGTCAATTACGGAGATATCATCTCTGCTCCGCTCGAGACGGTGCAGCAGCTGGAGAGGCAACTCGCCGTGCACTTTCCGGGCGTGCTTTCGGGTATTCCGGAGTCCGATCTTCTGGCGTTCATCGATCCCAAGCTGAACCATCAGGCCTCGCCCCGAGAAGACACCGATTCCTCGACGACCCTGAATGCCTCGCAGCGAAACCTTCTTTCCACCCTTGAGAGCATTGATTCCGACCCCACTGTCAGGCAGCCGCTGCGGATCTCCGGCGGAGCTTGTCGATTATTGCGCGCGGCGGCCGATCTAAAGGCAACCGAGAGAATTCTTGCCTCGACCGCCAGTCCGTCGGTCGCGACTGGAAGCGATGGATCGGGCTGTGGCGGCTGGGCCGAGGGTGTCGAGCAGGCAGCAGAACGGTTTGTGGATTTCCTGCCGGAAGCGGAACGCCTGCTCGACTCGGTGGGCCAGGCCGGCCAACGGGTCGACTCGTTCGAAGGTCGGTTGACGTTGATCGAGCAGCGTCTGCAGGAGCAAGAGCGGGCCCTCGAAGATCAGTGCCGCGCGCTTGAGGCAGTGCAGGTCAGTTCTGCATCGATCGCGTCTGCACAGGGGGCAGGGCAGGCGTCCGCGGCAAGGGCTGCTCGTCGCGCACACGACAGCGTCAGCGAACTGCAGAGACTATTATCCGAGACCAGGAACAGTTGGCGTTGGCGTATAGGCAATGCTGTTGTGCGCCTGGCAGAGCTGCTGCTATTGCGAGGAAGACCGATGCTGGCAGTGGATGCGATGGAGAGTGGACTGACACGGCTGAAGACCATGCTGCTCGATATCTCCGGGGAGGATGTACTCGCAGTGCCCGATGAGGTCGGTCATCTCATAGAGCCTGATCAGGTCCGGGTCCTGAATGAAATGCCGTTGCCGGGGCGATTTGATATCGTGATTTTCCCCATCATCGATTGGCACTTCAGGATACAGCGCCCACAACACATTGCTCGTGAAATGGCTCGGCGAGGACACCGGGTTTTCTATTTGACCGTCGGGCCGCGCGGTGGCGCCGCTCAACCGGGCTATCGTTTACTTGAAATGCCCGGACATGGTGTCTTTATCTGCGAACTCCAGGTGCGTGATGCCCAGCAGTTCGACCTGTACCGCGGGAAGGTCTCTTCAGGCAGCGTCGCCGAAATCAGGAGCGCGCTGGAAGTAATGTGGCGATCTCAGCGGATAGGAGGGTCGGTCAGCATTGTCGAACACCCCTCATGGGGCAGCATTGTGAGCTCGATTCCCGCCAACTTTATCGTCTACGACTGCATGGACCACCACGCGGGGTTTTCTACGCACACTCGGGATGTGGGTCGCTACGAGAGCGAATTGCTCGAGTCAAGCGACCTCGTAGTTGTCACCTCCGAGTTTCTTCGGAGCCTGCATTCGATTCACGAACCGCATGTGATCAGGAATGCGGCGGAAGTCGAGAGATTTCTGCCCATCCTCGATGTGGCTTCCGGTCGGAAGCAGGACGAGTTCGTGGTGGGCTATGTCGGCACCATTGCCGAGTGGTTCGATCTTCGTCTGATCATCAACAGTGCGCGAAGATTCCTGGATTGGAAGTTTGTCCTGGTCGGGTCCACGGCGGGTTGCGACATATCCGAAGCGGAGCAGCTGCCGAATATCGTATTTGAGGGCGAGCGCCCGTATTCCGAGGTCAGTGACTACCTGGAGTCATTCGATGTCTGCGTCATCCCGTTCAAGCTCACGGATCTGATAAAGGCCACCAATCCGGTCAAGGTCTACGAATATCTTGCGGCTGGCAAGCCCGTGGTATCGGTCAGGCTCCCGGAGCTTGAAGTGATGCAGGGGCTGATCCATCTGGCGCGAGACGGAAACGACTGGAACGAGAAATTGCAGGTTGCAATGAACGAAAGAAATGACCGTGAGTTGGCCGAGAAAAGAAGCGACTGGGCGCGTGACCATACCTGGGCAAGCCGTGCCGCAGCACTTGAAGACGCGATCTTGGAAGAACTTCCAAGCGTTAGCATAATCATCCTGGCCTACAATAACCTGGAGTTCTCTCAGGCTTGCATTGAAAGCGTCCTGAGACATACTCACTATCCTGATATTGAAATCATAATCGTTGACAATGGGTCTTCGGACGGTTCAACCGAGTATTTCCAGGCAATCAGCGACGAGTACCCGTATGTCAAACTGGTGCGTAACGAAGCAAATCTGGGTTTCGCGGGTGGGAACAACACGGGCATTAAGATGGCTTCGGGGGAAATCATCATCTTGCTGAACAACGATACCTATGTCTCGCCCGGATGGCTTTATGGGCTCGTCAGCAAGATGAGAGGGGAGGCCGGACTGGATCTGGCAGGCCCAGTGACCAACAATATCGGCAACGAGGCCAAAGTCGATATCGCCTATGAAAGCATGGACGGGATGATCGACGCGGCAAGCGACTATATCTGGCAGAATGCTGGAGAGGTCCTGCTGGTCGAAAATCTTGCGTTCTTCTGCGTGGCGATCTCGCGACGTGTCATCGATGAAATTGGTCTTCTCGATGAATCATTCGAGGGCGGTTTCTTCGAGGACGACGACTACTGCAGGCGCGCCACAGGAGCTGGCTTCAAATTGGGAATAGTCGAGGAGGCCTTCGTCCATCACCATCTATCGGCGTCATTCGACCAGCTCGGTACGCAGCGCAAGCAGGAGATATTCGAGGCTAACAAGGCGGTCTACGAACGCAAATGGGGGGCATGGAAGCCGCATTCTTCGCGGTCCTGAGAGCGGCTATCCGATTTCAAATGGCTGAATTTCACAGAACAAACTATCTTTCCCAGGATCATTCGGAAAATCGGTACGTCTTTCTTCACTACCATATTTTCAAGAACGCGGGTACCAGCGTCGATTCGATTTTGAGAGAATGCTTTGGTGAGGCGTTCATGTCGGTTGACGGGCCAGTGCCCGAGTTCTTCATCAATCAGACCGAAGTCGCTGTAATGACACGGAATCGAGCGCAGGTAAAAGCGCTTTCTTCTCATCAAATTCGACTTCCTGTGCCGCAGGAACGCCGCATAGCGTATCTTCCGATAATATTTCTTCGGCGGCCGGAACTGAGGATGAAGTCTATGTGGCGATTTCAGCGATCAAGAAATGATTCGCACCCCGCGACCTTGCTTGCGCAGCAGCTTGAGTTCCCGGAGTGGATAGAGTTCAATTTGAGGGAGCGCCGCAAGGCGTCAATGCTGAATCAGCAGGCGCTTTTATGTTCGTTTCAGTATGATCAGAGAACCCCGGTAAACCATCCCGATATCCTCGCTCGCGCCATCCGTAACGTTCGAGCGCTGCCGTTTGTCGGGATTGTGGAGGAGTTCGAGGCATCGATGAAAATCTATCAGCGGCTGTATCGATCTCTGGTGCCTGAATTTGAAATAGATCAGCTGCCGCAGTTGAATCGCTCCTCCAACGAGGATCTTCCGATGCAGGAGCAAACGGCTTCGATCGAGAAGGAACTGGGGAGCAGCCTGTTTGCAGAGCTTTCCGAGTGCATGCATCTGGACCTGGATTTGTATCAGTTCTGCTTGGACGCCCTTCGGTCCCGTCAGCGCGATCGTCACGATGAAACTGGATGAGTCGTCTGGGGCAAGGCGCGGACAGGCTCGTTTCGCGGCTTTGATCCGCTGATCTGACCGGGACGCAGCGGCTCGTGAATATCCTGGTTATCGCTTACGAATTCCCGCCGATCTGTTCGGCGCAGTCTCTCCGGTGGCATTACCTGACCGCCGAGCTCGCAGCAATGGGCCACTGCGTCAGGGTGATAACAACTGATTTCCGGGTGGGGTGCAATCTGGCGCCCGCGCCGGATTCTCGAGTCGATGTCGTGCGAGGCTTTCCAGGGTTGTTCATGGGAACGGCAAATCGGCTTGAGCAACGGCTGGCAGCCGGGCAAGCCAAGAAGATCGAGCCCGAGCTTGTCGAGCACGTCCTCGACAAGCTGCGCCGCAAGGAGGCCGACCTTCTCGCCGATCTCGCGTCCGAGACCGATGACGCGG
>Ga0209931_1000540_pt1 | contig 22615 bp, 18 predicted proteins | sample SalPonR1_B_D1_MG_FD_185697 | JGI IMG/M metagenome (GOLD analysis project Ga0209931, IMG submission 185697) | Salt pond soil microbial communities from South San Francisco under conditions of wetland restoration - Salt Pond MetaG R1_B_D1_MG... ...
TTCGCGATCCGTGAAGGCGGCCGCACCGTCGGGTCGGGCGTGGTCTCCAAGATCACCGCGTAAACGCATCCGGTCCCGGCCCGGCGCCGGGACCCGCAATTCCAAACGGACCGCCAGGGTCCGGTGAAGGGGCGCCATGTCGGGCGCCCTTTTTGCATGACGCGGCTGTCCCACGCGTGGGACGGGCGGTGCAATGCGAGATTTCAATGGGTTAGCGGGGCGAATTCAGGATTTGTTAACATCTGGGTCCCGATCTCGGACCGCGCCGCGCAAGACGGAACGGCCGCCCGGTGTGGGGCGGCCGGATCATGGCCCGCGACGGGGCCCCGAGGGACCACCGTCGCGGTTGGGAGTGGTTGACCCGGCGTGACCGGGCAGCTGGCTCACTGGGCCAGCGAGTAGATGACCGCGCGCTTTTCGCTCGCACTGTCAGCCGAATGCAGCAGCGAAACGATGGTGTTCAACTCGGCCTGGCTCAGGGTCGAGATGTCGACGTTCGGTGCATACTTGTTGATTTCCGAGGTGTTGACCATCGCGGATGCAGAGATTGCGGAGAGGCTCAGTGCGGTTGCTGCGATAAGAGTTTTCATTGGTTTCGTCCTTTGTTTGCGCCTTTGACTGCGGCGCGTTTTGGTCTGTGTGCCGGTCTGTGTGTCCGACACCAACCTATCTGGGGTCTGAAACGGCCGGAGTGAATTCACGCTTTTTGCACAGGGTCTCTCGCAAAGTTGGCCTTGACGGATCGACCGCTTGTCCGGTGTATGTGCATAAGTGCACAGATTTGGTTCAGCCCCTATTTCAAAGGGGTTTGCGGCAGGGACAATCGCCACGAGATGACACCATGGCGTGACAGACATCAGGCCGTCAGAGGCTTTGCGCGATGTATCAACAAGATGTGACTGTCCGGAAAAGAACAATTATTTCAACGAGAACACGGATGCGCGACGGGATGCGAGGCGCTGTGTGATCTGTCTTTTCCCGGTCCGCGACGCGGGGCGGATGAGTCGGTGCTGCCCGGAGCCGCAGGGCGGGCCGCGTGGAGGATATCAGCGGCGGGGCAGGGGCGTATGCGCCCCGGAGTCGGCGCTGTGGAGCCGGCGATCAACCCGTTGGTGCGTATATGCGGGGAAAGATGACGCAGGTGCCGCGAGACGCGAAACCGGCCTGTCTGACGGCAGGCGGGTTTGACGGTTCGGGTCGGACATTGGCCCGCATCCGGGCATGGCCCGTCGCAAGCCATTGCGGCAAAGAGCCTCTGGCCGTGGCCGGGCTGCTGGCGCCCACGTCGCGGAAATCCGCGTGCAGGCGTAGATGTCGATCAATCAGGACTGGTGAGGCCGGCGCCAGTCGCGCCGATGGGGCGGGGCTGGGACTTCGGTGCAGTTTCGGCATCAAGTTTGCAAAGGGGTGTTTTGCTCGCAGTGTGGACAAAATGGCAAAAAGGGATCGCGTGCCCCTGTTTCGCATCAGACGGGCCGGCGCGACCACGCGGGCCGGTCCGCTGTCACGGCCTTTTGCACGGCCGGTGGTCTTGTCGGGTCAAGGGGAGGTCTGGACCGATCGTGTCCCGACCGGGCGTCCGGGACGCCGTCACGAGGGGTGGACGACGGGGTCGAGGTGGCGCGTTCACGCCAACCCGGCAGATTTCTTCGCAATGCGCGGAATCTCGCTGCGGTGGAAGCCGAAATCGGCGAGGTCGCGGTCGCTGAGGGCTTGAAGTTCGTTGACCGTCTGGCGGTACATCTTGCGCTTTTGACTGCGTTCGACAAGTGTTTCCAGAATGCGATGGTATCGTGCCTTGAGGCCGAGTCCATCGAACCGGGTCGGGCTGTTATTTGCGTAGGCCATGTGAAGCCTCCTGTGTTCGGGTCAGCACGTGATTGCGCTAACACCGCAAAAAATAGTCGGATGCTGCACCTGCACAATGGACAAACCTGCAATGCCGCCCTGCAGCATGAGCAAGGCTGAGATACCGGGCGATTGGCATCGGCGTGGCAGCATGGGGCGCAAGGATCGCCCGAGGGTCCTGCGCGCGATCCCTAGGCCCGGTGCCAGGCGGGGCTGGCCCGGACAGGCAGGTTCTTCTCGGGCAAGTTTATTACGGGCAGATTTTTCACGGGCAAATTTGTCGGGCCGAGGCGCGATCTGGCCCTTGATTTCACCGAAGGCTTGGAATACGCGTCTCCTCGGTCGTAGGGGTATAGCTCAGTTGGTAGAGCGACGGTCTCCAAAACCGTAGGTCCCGGGTTCGAGCCCTGGTGCCCCTGCCATGACCGCATGCGCAATTCGCTGTCCGCAAGGGGCCTGCGATCCGGGCTGTGCGCAGACGAAAAAGGGCCGCTCGAAAGCGGCCCGTTCCCAGATATAACGACTGCCGGTTTCGGCTGCGTTTACCCGCTGACCAGTTGTTGAATCTGCTGGGTCTTCTCGCCGTTCGACATCCCGCTATAGGCATAGCTCAGCGCGAGATTCACTTCGTCCTCGGTCAGGTTGGACAGGTCCGCCTGCGGCGCATAGCTGCGAATGAGGTTCATCTGACCTTCGGTGACCATTGCCATCATGTCGGCATCCATTTCCGAGCCGTCCAGGATTTGTGCGACGCGATCCGTGATGACGGAACGGCTGTCGCCGGAATAGGTCACCGCGAGAGCCGCTTCGGCTTGGGCTTGCGTGATATCGGTGTAATCCGCATCGGGCGCGTAGTCTTCAAGCCGGAGCATCACGGTTTCACTGATCGTGACCGACCCGTTTGCCCCGTTGTCATCGAGTGCCAGGGACCGCAGTTTCCCCATCTTTTCACTGTTCGACATGCCAGAGGTGACGATGCCATAGGCGATGTTGAAATCGCGTTCGGTGTAATTCGATGTGTCGATCCCGCTGCTGAAGCTCATCACCTGTTCTTTCTGCTGCTCGGTCGCGGCAAGGCCGGCCGTGGCCAGAGTGGTGGCGAGTGCGGTTGCAATCATCATGCGTTTCATTGTGATCTCCTTTCGGTCGGATATGTTTTTCCGTCGTCCAGTCCCGATGACGTGTTGCGCCGCCGGTTCTGGGTGGACAACGGGCTGCGGCCGCAGAGCGTTCCCGGAAAAAACACCGGACATCAGACACATGATTGTGAGCGCGTCTTTGGAACTTTTCGGGGCGAGGCGTGTTGGCCCGCGCCCCTTTAAGTAGCGCCTGCCCGGACAGGCCGGGGTCGTGCAAACGCCGTCTCCAGCTTGATCTTCGCCGCGTTCCTCGTTATGTGCCGGGCAACACGCGGGCAAAGGGTATGCGCATGGCAACGACCAATCCACTTCAATTCATCCAGCAAACCCGGGCCGAGATCTCAAAGATTGTCTGGCCGACGCGGCGCGAGGTGCTGTTGACCACCGTGATGGTGTTCATCATGGCGGCGCTCACGGCGGTGTTCTTTGCCCTGGTCGATCTTCTGATCCGCAGCGGTCTGCAAGGGCTGCTGGCCATTTTCGGCTAGGGTCCGTCTGCTCTTGAAAAGGGCGGGGCAAGGCGGTACGTGAGCGGTAAGATCGGAATGAGGCGTGCATCGATTCGAGTTGCACGCCGCTTTTTTATTCCGCGCGGGCGGTTTTCAGGGCTTGCGACAGAAATCAGACGGCATCCCAAGCCGCGCGAACAAAGAGGTTTGTGACCAGATGGCGAAGCGGTGGTACTCGGTCAGCGTTCTTTCGAATTTCGAAAAGAAGATCGCGGAGCAGATCCTTCAGGCTGTGGAAGAGCAGGGCCTACAAGACCAGATCGAGGAAGTGATGGTTCCGACCGAGGAAGTGATCGAAATCCGGCGCGGCAAGAAGGTCACGGCGGAGCGGCGCTTCATGCCCGGTTACGTTCTCGTCCGGATGGAAATGTCGGACCAGGGGTATCACCTGATCAACTCGATCAACCGCGTGACCGGCTTCCTGGGGCCGCAGGGCCGCCCGATGCCGATGCGCGATGCCGAGGTGCAGGCGATCCTGGGTCGTGTCGCCGAGGGCGAGGAATCCCCGCGCACGCTCATTCATTTCGAGGTCGGCGAGAAGGTCAAGGTCAACGAGGGTCCGTTCGAGGATTTCGATGGCATGATCGAAGAGGTCGACGACGACAACCAGCGCCTCAAGGTGTCGGTGGTGATCTTTGGCCGGGAAACCCCGGTCGAACTGGAATACACGCAGGTCACGAAGCAATCGTGACCGGTGTCGGTGCGTGATGTCACGCACCTCGTGGCGCTTGCCAAATCCGATCGCCGGATTTAAGCGCTGCACGCTGCCGAATGCGCGGCGTTTCATGTGGGAGGCAAGCGGCACGCGTGTCGCGACCCAGACCACACAACAGAGTTGGCCGTGACACGCGTGGTGCGGCCGTTGGAAAAGGAGAGGCCAGATGGCCAAGAAACTTGCTGGCAAGATGAAGCTGCAGATCCCTGCAGGTCAAGCCAACCCGAGCCCGCCCGTGGGCCCTGCGCTGGGTCAGCGCGGGATCAACATCATGGAATTCTGCAAGGCGTTCAACGCCAAGACGCAGGAGATGGAGCAGGGCGCGCCGTGCCCGACCGAGATTGTCTATTACCAAGACAAATCCTTCACCATGAACATCAAGACGCCGCCGGCCTCGTATTACCTGAAGAAAGCCGCCGGCATGAAACCGGTCGGCAAGCGGAACCGTCCGCGCGGCGCCGAAGCGCCGGGCCGCGAGACCATCGCCACCGTCTCGGCAAAGCAGGTGCGCGAAATCGCCGAAGCGAAGATGCAGGACCTCAATGCGAATACCGTTGAAGACGCAATGAAAATCATCGTGGGCTCTGCAAAGTCCATGGGCATCGAGGTGAAGTAAGATGGCAAAGCTTGGAAAACGCACCCGCGCCGTACGCGAAGCCGTTGCTGGCGTGGAAGACGTGACAGTTGAACAGGCCGTCGCGCTGATCAAGGCAAACGCGAACGCGAAATTCGACGAAACGCTCGAGATCGCGATGAACCTTGGTGTGGACACACGGCACGCGGACCAGATGGTGCGCGGTGTGGTCGGCCTGCCGAACGGCACCGGCAAGACGGTGCGCGTTGCGGTCTTCGCACGTGGGCCGAAAGCCGAGGAAGCGCAAGCGGCGGGTGCCGACATTGTCGGCGCGGAAGACCTGATGGAAACCGTTCAGGGCGGGACCATCGAGTTTGATCGCTGCATCGCCACACCGGACATGATGCCGATCGTGGGGCGTCTCGGCAAGGTTCTTGGCCCGCGCAACCTGATGCCGAACCCGAAGGTCGGCACGGTGACAATGGACGTCAAGGAAGCCGTCGAAGCGGCCAAGGGCGGACAGGTTCAGTTCAAGGCGGAAAAAGGCGGCGTTGTGCACGCCGGTATTGGCAAGGCGTCCTTCGACCAGGACAAACTGGTCGAGAACATCAAGGCATTTGTCGATGCCGTGGCCAAGGCCAAGCCGTCTGGCGCAAAAGGCACCTATATGAAGAAGATCGCGCTGTCTTCGACCATGGGTCCGGGTGTGACCGTGTCGGTGGATGATGCCGCCGGCCACTGAGGCACCCCGAGACATACGATTTGAATTGCGGCGTCCCGAGGGGCGCCGTTTTTCGTTGTTGGCTCTTGCCGCGACCGATCCTATTTTTGCCAAGCCGCGCGTGATGTGCGGGGCACCGATCATCGCGGTGACGCTTTCTGATATCGGCGGCATATTTTGCATCCGACGGCACAGGGCCCGGCGATGGCGTAGATGCGTCAGGGCAACGGGTGCCGTCCGGCCGGGAAAGAAGGATTTTGCCTTGAAGCCGACCCGTGTTATAACTGATATCAGTGTTTGAGCGGAATTGCGCGGATTTGCAGGCCGGAGGGCTTGGCAAACATGTCCACTCGTATTACCCCGACCATTGCAAACCGCTGCGCGATTCGTCTCGCGGTTTTTTGCATTACGTCCGAGACGGCGGGTTGTGGCATATGTCGCAATAATTCCTGCCCGAGGCGGGAACAGACCGACATGCCAAGGCTCATCCGTTGAGCGCTGGGCGGGTTTGGGACCGCACGCCAAGCGGACCAAAACCGCCGGAGCGATCCGGTTTTAAAGAGCCGGGGGGTCCGCCCCCCAAACTGGAGTAAACCTGTGGATAGAGCCCAAAAAGAGAAAGTGGTCGATGAACTCGGCCAGATCTTCGAAAGCTCTGGCGTCGTTGTGGTTGCCCACTACGAAGGTCTCACAGTTGCCGAGATGCAGGACCTGCGGGGGCGCGCACGCGCCGCCGAGAGTTCCGTACGTGTCGCCAAAAACCGTCTGGCCAAGATTGCCCTCGATGGGAAGCCCTGCGAAAGCATTGCGGGTTACCTGACAGGCATGACGGTTCTCACCTATTCCGAAGACCCCGTGGCTGCCGCCAAGGTGGCCGAGGGCTTTGCCAAGGAGAACAAGAAGTTCGAGATCCTTGGTGGCGCAATGGGTGAGAGCGCACTTGACCGGGCTGGCGTTGAAGCCGTGTCCAAAATGCCGTCGCGCGATGAGCTTATCGCGACGATCGCCGGCATGCTGGGCGCACCGGCCTCGAATATCGCCGGAGCGGTTGGCGCACCTGCATCGAATATCGCGTCCATCCTTTCGACCATCGAAGAGAAGGCCGCCTAAGGCACCTGGTAGCACCCTCGTGGGGTTGAAAGCCCTGACGTTGGAACACATTTAGATAGGAAAGTCACAATGGCTGATCTGAAAAAACTGGCAGAAGAGATCGTTGGTCTGACGCTTCTCGAAGCACAAGAACTGAAAACCATCCTGAAAGACGAGTACGGCATCGAGCCGGCAGCCGGTGGCGCCGTGATGATGGCCGGCCCCGCTGATGGTGGCGGTGGCGACGCTGAAGAAGAGCAGACCGAATTCGACGTCATCCTGAAGGCAGCCGGCGCGTCCAAGATCAACGTGATCAAGGAAGTCCGCGGCATCACCGGTCTTGGCCTCAAGGAAGCCAAGGAACTGGTCGAAGCAGGTGGCAAGGCTGTCAAAGAGCAGGTTTCCAAGGACGAAGCCGAAGAGATCAAGACCAAGCTGGAAGCAGCTGGCGCAGAGATCGAGCTCAAGTAATCGACGGGTGCGTGTTTATGCGCATCGGTGAAAAGCTGGCTGGGAGCGGTGAAAACCGGTCCCAGCCTATCCCGTCTTAGAAAGGCTCTTTTCGACAAGGGCTTTTCTTAGGCAGGACCAAAGGATCGGGAGGCTCGCAGTGGGTATGCGGGCCGGGAATTGATCGGGTTCAGCCGTCTCTATTGGGCAGACCGCCGAGGCCCGACGGCGGAACGCGCAGCTGAGAATGAAAAGGTGATATCGACCATGGCGCAAAGCTATCTTGGCCAGAAACGTCTTCGGAAATACTACGGTAAAATTCGTGAGGTTCTGGAGATGCCGAACCTCATAGAGGTTCAGAAGTCCTCTTACGACCTCTTCCTGAAATCCGGCGACCAGCCCGAGCCGCTTGACGGCGAAGGCATCAAGGGTGTGTTTCAATCGGTCTTTCCGATCAAGGATTTCAACGAAACCAGCGTGCTGGAGTTTGTCGGCTACGAGCTGGAAAAGCCGAAATACGACGTCGATGAATGTCAGCAGCGGGATATGACCTACAGCGCGCCGCTGAAGGTGAAGCTGCGTCTGATCGTGTTCGATGCCGACGAGGATACCGGGGCGAAATCGGTCAAGGACATCAAGGAACAGGATGTGTTCATGGGCGACATGCCCCTGATGACACCGAACGGCACATTCGTGGTGAATGGCACCGAGCGGGTGATCGTGTCGCAGATGCACCGCAGTCCCGGCGTCTTTTTCGATCACGACAAGGGCAAGACGCACAGCTCGGGCAAGTTGCTGTTTGCCTGCCGGATCATTCCCTATCGCGGGTCGTGGCTGGACTTTGAGTTCGACGCCAAGGATCTCGTGTTCGCGCGCATCGACCGCCGCCGCAAGCTGCCGGTGACGACGCTTCTGTACTCCCTGGGTCTTGACCAGGAAGACATCATGAACGCGTATTACGACACTGTGACCTACACGTTGCGCAAGGGCGAGGGCTGGGAAACCAATTTCTTCCCGGAGCGGGTCCGCGGCACGCGGCCGACCTATGACCTGGTCGATGCCGCCACGGGCGAGGTGTTTGCCGAGGCGGGCAAGAAGATCACGCCGCGCGCGGTCAAGAAGATCATCGATGAAGGCAAGATCACCGACCTGTTGCTCCCGTTCGAGCAGATTGTCGGCAAGTTCGTCGCCAAGGACATCATCAACGAGGAAACCGGCGCGATCTATGTCGAAGCCGGGGACGAGCTGACATGGACTGTCGACAAGGATGGCGCCGTGACCGGTGGCAGCCTGAAAGAGCTGATCGATGCCGGTGTGACCGAGATCCCGGTGCTCGACATCGACAACATCACTGTCGGCCCGTACATGCGCAACACCATGGCGAACGACAAGAACATGAACCGCGAAACCGCGCTCATGGACATCTACCGCGTCATGCGCCCGGGCGAGCCGCCCACCGTGGAAGCGGCGTCTGCCCTGTTCGACACGCTGTTCTTTGACAGCGAACGCTATGACCTCTCCGCCGTGGGCCGGGTCAAGATGAACATGCGCCTTGCCCTCGACAAGCCGGACACCCAGCGCACGCTGGACCGCGAGGACATCGTGGCCTGTGTCAAGGCCCTGGTCGAGCTGCGCGACGGGCGTGGCGATATCGACGACATCGACCACCTCGGCAACCGCCGCGTGCGGTCTGTCGGCGAGTTGATGGAAAACCAGTACCGCGTCGGTCTGCTCCGGATGGAGCGGGCGATCAAGGAGCGCATGTCGTCGGTCGAGATCGACACGGTGATGCCGCAGGACCTGATCAACGCGAAACCTGCTGCCGCCGCGGTGCGCGAATTCTTCGGCTCCTCGCAGTTGTCGCAGTTCATGGACCAGACGAACCCGCTGTCGGAAGTGACGCACAAGCGGCGTCTGTCGGCGCTTGGACCGGGCGGTCTGACCCGCGAGCGGGCTGGCTTCGAGGTGCGCGACGTGCACGCGACCCACTACGGTCGCATGTGCCCGATCGAAACGCCGGAAGGCCCGAACATCGGTCTGATCAACTCCTTGGCCACCTTCGCCCGCGTCAACAAGTACGGTTTTATCGAAACGCCGTATCGCCGGGTTGAAAATGGCCGGGTGTCGGACGATGTGCAATACATGTCCGCAACCGAGGAACAGCGCCATACCGTGGCGCAGGCCAATGCGACTCTCGACGAAAACGGCCAGTTCGTGAACGAGTTCGTGAACACCCGGCAGTCGGGTGAATACACGCTGGCGCCGAACGAAACCGTCGATCTGATTGACGTTTCTCCCAAGCAGCTGGTGTCTGTTGCCGCCTCGCTTATTCCGTTCCTGGAAAACGACGACGCGAACCGCGCCCTGATGGGCTCGAACATGCAGCGCCAGGCAGTGCCGACGCTGCGCTCCGAAGCGCCGCTGGTCGGCACGGGGATCGAGGGTGTCGTGGCACGGGATTCGGGTGCGTCGATCATGGCGCGGCGGGCCGGTGTCATCGACCAGGTCGATGCGACGCGTATCGTCGTGCGGGCCACCGAAGACCTTGAGCTCGGGGATGCGGGCGTGGACATTTACCGTCTGCGCAAGTTCCAGCGGTCGAACCAGAACACCTGCATCAACCAGCGTCCGCTGGTGAACGTGGGCGACACGGTGGGCAAGGGCGAAGTCATCGCCGATGGTCCCTCGACCGACCTGGGCGAATTGGCCCTGGGCAAGAACGTGGTCGTCGCGTTCATGCCGTGGAACGGCTACAACTACGAAGACTCGATCCTGATCTCCGAGCGGATCGCGCGCGATGACGTGTTCACCTCGATCCATATCGAGGAATTCGAAGTCGCCGCCCGTGACACCAAGCTCGGGCCGGAAGAGATCACGCGCGACATCCCCAATGTCGGCGAGGAAGCCCTTCGCAATCTCGACGAGGCGGGCGTTGTCTATATCGGCGCCGATGTGGAGCCGGGCGATATCCTGGTTGGCAAGATCACGCCGAAGGGCGAAAGCCCGATGACGCCGGAGGAGAAACTCCTCCGCGCCATTTTTGGTGAAAAGGCCTCGGATGTGCGCGATACGTCACTGCGGGTGAAGCCGGGTGATTTCGGCACGGTTGTGGAGGTTCGCGTCTTCAACCGTCATGGTGTCGAAAAAGACGAACGCGCATTGCAGATCGAGCGCGAAGAGGTCGAACGTCTGGCCCGTGACCGAGACGACGAGCTCGCCATTCTCGATCGCAACATCTACGCCCGCCTGCGCGAGATGATCCTTGGCAAGACGGCCGTCAAAGGCCCCAAGGGTGTCAAGGCGAACAGCCAGATCACCGAGGAGTTGCTTGATGATCAACTGACCCGCGGTCAGTGGTGGCAGCTTGCCCTTGAGGATGAGGATGATGCGAAGATCGTCGAGGCCCTGAACGAGCAATACGAGGCGCAGAAACGCGCGCTCGATGCGCGGTTCGAAGACAAGGTCGAGAAGGTCCGTCGCGGCGACGATCTGCCCCCCGGCGTGATGAAGATGGTCAAGGTCTTTGTCGCGGTGAAGCGCAAGTTGCAGCCGGGCGACAAGATGGCCGGACGTCACGGCAACAAGGGCGTGATTTCCAAGGTGGTTCCGACGGAGGACATGCCGTTCCTCTCGGATGGGACGCCGGTGGATTTCTGCCTCAACCCGCTGGGCGTGCCGTCGCGCATGAATGTCGGTCAGATCCTGGAAACCCACATGGGCTGGGCCGCACGCGGCCTTGGGATCAAGATCGACGAGGCGTTGCAGGACTATCGCCGGTCCGGCGACCTGACCCCGGTTCGCGAGGCGTTGCGGATCGCCTATGGTGAGGATGTCTACGAAGAAGGCATCGCCGGCATGGGCGAGGCTCAACTGCTCACCGCCGCGTCGAATGTGACGCAGGGTGTGCCGATCGCGACGCCGGTTTTCGACGGTGCCAAGGAAGCGGATGTCAACGACTCGCTGGTGCGGGCCGGGTTCGATACGTCCGGCCAGTCGATCCTGTTCGACGGCCGCACGGGCGAGCAGTTCTCGCGTCCCGTGACCGTGGGTGTGAAATATCTGCTCAAGCTGCACCACCTTGTCGACGACAAGATCCACGCACGCTCGACAGGTCCGTACAGCCTCGTGACCCAGCAGCCGCTGGGCGGCAAGGCGCAATTCGGTGGTCAGCGCTTCGGGGAAATGGAGGTCTGGGCCCTGGAAGCCTATGGGGCCGCCTACACCCTGCAGGAGATGCTGACTGTCAAGTCGGACGACGTCGCGGGCCGGACCAAGGTCTATGAAAGCATCGTCAAGGGCGAGGATAATTTCGAAGCGGGTGTTCCCGAGAGCTTCAACGTTCTCGTGAAGGAAGTCCGCGGCCTCGGCCTGAATATGGAACTCCTGGATGCGGAGGAGGACGAGTAACGATGCGCGACATCACGCATCCTGCCCATAGGCGTAGGATGCGTGTGTGCCATGCATCGCTCCCCTTTTTTCCCGCTCCCCTTTCAAGGATTTGAAAATGAACCAGGAACTGACGAACAACCCGTTCAACCCCGTCGCGCCGCAAAAGGTGTTTGACGAGATCAAGGTCTCGCTTGCATCGCCAGAGCGGATCCTGTCGTGGTCCTTCGGCGAGATCAAGAAGCCCGAAACCATCAACTACCGCACGTTCAAGCCGGAACGTGACGGCCTGTTCTGTGCGCGTATCTTTGGCCCGATCAAGGATTACGAATGCCTGTGCGGCAAATACAAGCGTATGAAGTATCGCGGCGTTGTCTGCGAGAAATGCGGTGTGGAAGTCACGCTGCAAAAGGTCCGCCGCGAGCGGATGGGCCATATCGAGCTGGCGGCGCCCTGCGCCCACATCTGGTTCCTCAAGTCGTTGCCCAGCCGCATCGGCCTGATGCTGGACATGACGCTGCGCGATCTGGAACGGGTTCTCTACTTTGAAAATTACGTGGTGATCGAGCCGGGTCTGACGGACCTGACATACGGCCAGTTGATGACCGAAGAAGAGTTCATGGATGCGCAGGATGCGTATGGCATGGACGCGTTCACCGCCAATATCGGTGCCGAAGCGATCCGCGAGATGCTGGCCAATATCGATCTTGAAGCCGAGGCAGACCAGCTGCGGGCGGATCTCAAGGAAGCCACCGGCGAATTGAAGCCGAAGAAGATCATCAAGCGCCTCAAGGTGGTTGAATCCTTCCTTGAATCTGGGAACCGCCCGGAATGGATGATCATGACCGTGATCCCGGTGATCCCGCCGGAACTGCGCCCGCTGGTGCCGCTGGACGGGGGCCGTTTCGCAACCTCCGACCTCAACGATCTTTATCGTCGTGTGATCAACCGGAACAACCGCCTGAAGCGTCTGATCGAACTGCGCGCGCCGGATATCATCGTGCGCAACGAGAAGCGGATGTTGCAGGAATCCGTCGACGCGCTGTTCGACAATGGCCGTCGTGGCCGTGTCATCACCGGTGCCAACAAGCGTCCGCTGAAGTCGCTGTCGGACATGCTCAAGGGCAAGCAGGGCCGCTTCCGCCAGAACCTTCTGGGCAAGCGCGTCGACTTCTCGGGCCGGTCTGTCATCGTGACCGGGCCGGAGCTGAAGTTGCACCAGTGCGGTTTGCCGAAAAAGATGGCGCTCGAACTGTTCAAGCCGTTCATCTATTCGCGGCTTGAGGCCAAGGGCCTGTCCAGCACCGTCAAGCAGGCCAAGAAACTCGTCGAGAAGGAACGCCCCGAAGTTTGGGACATCCTCGACGAGGTGATCCGCGAACATCCCGTGTTGCTGAACCGTGCGCCGACGCTGCACCGCCTGGGCATCCAGGCGTTCGAACCCACGCTGATCGAGGGCAAGGCGATTCAGCTTCACCCGCTGGTCTGTTCGGCCTTCAACGCCGACTTCGACGGTGACCAGATGGCGGTTCACGTGCCGCTGAGCCTTGAGGCGCAGCTTGAAGCGCGCGTTCTGATGATGTCGACGAACAACGTTCTGTCGCCTGCCAACGGCGCACCGATCATCGTGCCGTCGCAGGACATGATCCTGGGCCTGTACTACGTGTCCATCGCGCGCGATGGCATGAAGGGGGAGGGCATGATCTTCGCCTCGATCGAAGAGGTCGAACATGCGCTGAACGCCGGCGAGGTGCATCTGCACACCAAGATCGAATGCCGCGTCAAGCAGATCGACAATGAAGGCAACGAGATCGTCAAGCGGTACGAAACCACCCCGGGCCGCGTGCGGTTGGGGGCGTTGTTGCCGCTCAACGCGAAGGCCCCGTTCGAGCTTGTGAACACGCTTCTGCGCAAAAAGGACGTGCAGCGGGTGATCGACACGGTGTATCGGTATTGCGGTCAGAAAGAGTCCGTCATTTTCTGTGATCAGATCATGACCATGGGCTTCAAGGAAGCCTTCAAGGCGGGCATCTCCTTTGGCAAGGATGACATGGTGATCCCCGAGTCCAAATGGCCGATCGTGGAGACTACCCGCGAGCAGGTCAAGGATTTCGAACAGCAATACATGGACGGCCTGATCACCCAGGGCGAGAAGTACAACAAGGTTGTCGATGCCTGGTCGAAGTGTAACGACAAGGTCACCGAGGCCATGATGTCGACCATCTCCGCCGACCAGGTGGACGAGCACGGCACCACGATGGAGCCGAACTCGGTCTACATGATGGCGCACTCCGGTGCGCGTGGCTCGGTCACGCAGATGAAACAGCTGGGCGGCATGCGCGGCCTGATGGCCAAGCCGAATGGCGACATCATCGAAACGCCGATCATCTCGAACTTCAAGGAAGGCCTGACCGTTCTTGAATACTTCAACTCGACCCACGGCGCCCGGAAGGGTCTGTCGGACACCGCTCTGAAGACGGCCAACTCGGGCTATCTCACCCGGCGTCTGGTGGACGTGGCGCAGGACTGCATCGTGCGTCTGCACGATTGCGGCACCGACCGTGCGATCACCGCGGAAGCGGCGGTCAATGACGGTGAAGTCGTGGCGTCGCTGGCCGAACGGATCCTGGGCCGCGTGACGGCCGATGATCTCGTGAAGCCGGGCACCGACGAGGTTGTCCTGCGGGCCGGCCAGTTGATCGACGAGCGTATGGCCGATCTGATCGAGGAAATCGGCATCGCGTCCATGCGGATCCGGTCGCCCTTGACCTGCGAGGCGGAAGAAGGTGTCTGCGCCATGTGTTACGGGCGTGACCTGGCGCGCGGCACGATGGTCAACACCGGCGAGGCCGTGGGGATCATCGCGGCGCAGTCGATCGGTGAGCCGGGCACGCAGCTGACGATGCGGACGTTCCACATCGGCGGTGTTGCCCAAGGTGGTCAGCAATCCTTCCAGGAAGCGAGCCAGGGCGGCATTGTCACCTTTGACAACACGTCGACGCTCGAGAACTCGTCGGATGAAACGCTTGTCATGGGCCGAAACATGAAGCTGCGGATCGTGGACGAGCACGGCACCGAACGCGCGAGCCACAAGCTCGGCTATGGTACGAAGCTCTATGTGACAGAGGGCCAGACCGTCGAACGTGGCGACAAGCTCTTTGAGTGGGACCCCTACACGCTTCCGATCATTGCCGAGAAAGACGGTATTGCCAAGCATGTGGATCTCGTCAACGGGGTTGCCGTGCGGGACGAGACCGACGATGCCACCGGCATGACCCAGAAGATCGTGGTCGATTGGCGGGCCGCGCCCAAGGGCAACGAACTCAAGCCCGAAATCATCCTGATGGGCGAGGACGGCGAGCCGCTGCGCAACGACGCGGGCAACCCGATCACCTATCCGATGTCGGTGGACGCGATCCTTTCGGCCGAGGACGGGCAAGAGGTCAAGGCCGGTGACGTCGTGGCGCGTATTCCGCGGGAAGGCGCCAAGACGAAGGACATCACCGGTGGTCTGCCGCGTGTGGCCGAACTCTTTGAGGCACGTCGCCCCAAGGACCACGCCATCATCGCGGAAATCGACGGGCATGTTCACTTCGGCAAGGACTACAAGAACAAGCGTCGTATCTCGATCAACCCGGCAGAAGAGGGCGCCGATCCGGTTGAATACATGGTGCCCAAGGGCAAGCACATTCCTGTGGCCGAAGGCGATTTCATCCAGAAGGGTGAATACATCATGGATGGCAACCCGGCGCCGCATGACATCCTGTCGATCCTGGGTGTCGAGGCGTTGGCGAACTACATGATCGACGAGGTTCAGGATGTGTATCGCCTGCAGGGTGTGAAGATCAACGACAAGCATGTCGAAGTGATCGTGCGCCAGATGCTGCAGAAGTGGGAAATCCTCGACTCCGGGGACACCACGCTGCTCAAGGGAGAGCATGTCGACAAGGCCGAATTCGATGCGGCGAACGAAAAGTCCGTCAGCAAGGGGGGCCGTGAAGCCCAGGGCGAACCGATCCTTCTGGGGATCACCAAGGCGTCCTTGCAAACACGGTCGTTCATCTCGGCGGCGTCGTTCCAGGAAACCACGCGGGTTCTGACCGAGGCATCGGTTCAGGGCAAGAAAGACAAGCTTGTTGGTCTGAAGGAAAACGTCATCGTGGGCCGTCTGATCCCCGCGGGCACCGGTGGGGCGACCCAGAAGGTGCGCCGCGTGGCGCAGGACCGCGACAATATCGTGATCGACGCGCGCCGCGAAGAGGCCGAAGCGGCGGCCGCCCTGGCTGCGCCGGATGCGTCGGAGACCGATGACGTGGTCGGTGGTGACGAATTCGACACCGTTATCGCCGACATGCCGGAAAGCCGCGAATAAGCGGAGCGTTCCAACGCGAATGATAAAAACCCCCGCGCCTGTCGCGGGGGTTTTTGTTTTGCGGCGGGCCTCGCCCAGAGCTGGGGCTTGTCCGGTTGCGCGGTGGCTTGGGCGCGCGGAGTTGCGCGGCGCGGGTTGGTCAACCGGGCCCGCCCGCAAGGAACATCCCCTCGAATGGGGCGTTGGTCTGACAACAGCGCAGGAGGAGAGATCCATGTTTCGCTTGATGACCACGACAACCGCCCTTGTGGCGGGGCTATCCGCGCCGCTGGCCGCGCAAGACACCCACACCTGGGGCGACAAGGAAGCCGACTTCGACCCCGCCTTCGAAAACCAGACCCGCGCCGAGCTGGTCGATACCGGGGTCGATGTCGCCTTCGCCGAAATCGTCACGGGGTTGGAGCACCCTTGGGCGATTGAGCAGCTTCCGGGTGACACCGGGCTTTTGGTAACAGAGCGGCCCGGTTGGCTTGTGCATGTCACGCTGGAGGGCACGGTCTCCGCGCCGATCAAGGGCCTGCCGGAGATTTTCAATCAATCGGCCGGGGGCGGCACCCAAGCTGGTCTGCTTGACGTGAAGATCGGGCCGAATTTCGACGAGGATCGCTGGGTCTATTTCACCTATTCCAAGGGCAAAGGCGATGGCATGTCCGTGACGGCCGCCGCGCGCGGCAAGCTGTCGGAGGACATGAGAGAGCTGACACGGATCGAAGAGATTTTCGAACAGACGCCGCCGTCTCCTGCTGCGATGCATTATGGGAGCCGGATCGTGTTTGACGGTGACGGCCACGCGTTCATCACCACCGGTGAGCATTTTACCGACACGGAACGCCAGAAAGCCCAGGCGCTGGACACGACCTATGGCAAGGTCGTGCGGGTGAACCTCGATGGCTCGATCCCCGAGGACAACCCGTTCGTTGGTCAGGACGGTGCGATTGACAGCATCTGGTCCTATGGCCATCGAAATATCCAAGGGGCGGCGATGCGCGGCGACACGTTATACGTGGTTGGCCACGGCCCCGCCGGTGGCGATGAGATCAATATTCCCGAAGCCGGGTTGAACTATGGCTGGCCCGTCGTGTCTTATGGCGTGCGCTATGATGGGCGCGCCATCGGAACCGGGCGGGCCCAGGCCGAGGGCATGATCGAACCGGTCTATTACTGGGACCCCGTCATCGCGCCGGGTGACATGATCTTTTACCAAGGTGAGATGTTCCCTGACTGGCAGGGTGACAGCCTGATTGCCGGATTGGTGGCGCCGGGCGTCGCGCGGCTGGAGTGGGACGGAAATCGCGTGCAGGCGGAAGAGCGGCTTTTCACCGATTATGGGCGTGTGCGCGATATCGAGGAATTGGCCGATGGCAGCCTGATCCTGGCCACCGATTACGCAGATGGAAAATTGGTCCATGTGACCTCGGAGTGATCGGACGCGGCGGCGGGGTCCGGCGGGCTGGTTTCGCTGCCCGCCCGCGATACAGGGCTTGAGCCGATATCCAAAGCCGTGTGACAGGTCGCTTTAGGCGTGGCTGTCGCCCGGGCGGGATGCTATTGCATTGGTATGATCCAGCTTTCCGACAACATGCGGGGCGCACTGTTCATGTGCGTGTCCATGGCGCTGTTCACCTTTGGCGATTCCGCGATCAAGGCAACGGGTGGTGCGTTGCCATTGTCGCAGCTCATGGTGATCCGCGGGGTGCTTGCCTCTGCCGCGCTCGTGCTCATGGCGTGGTCTTTCAACGCGTTGCGTCTGCGCCTGCCAATGCGGGACTGGGGGTTGATCGTCATGCGCGGTCTGGGCGATGCCGTGGCGGCTTTCTTTTTCCTTTCGGCGCTTTTGCAGATGCCGCTCGCCAATGTTACGGCGCTTTTGCAGATGCTGCCGCTGACTGTGACGCTGGCCGGGGCGATCATTTTCCGCGAGGCGGTGGGATGGCGGCGATGGACGGCGATCGCGATCGGGTTCTGCGGCATGTTGCTGATCGTGCGGCCGGGCACGGACGGGTTCACCGGCGCGTCAGTCTACGCGCTTTTGGCGGTGCTGGCAGTGACGGCGCGGGACATGTTCACGCGGCGCATTTCGGTGCAGGCCCCGTCGCTGACAGTCACCTTCATTTCCTCGGTGATTGTCACTCTTTTTGCCGTCGGCTGGTCGTTCAGCCAGGAATGGGTGCCGTTGACGCCGCATTTGACGGGGCTGGTGATGTTGGCGACTGTCTTTGTCATCGGGGCCTATCTGTTCAGCGTCATGGTGATGCGGGTGGGCGAGGTCAGCTTCGTCGCCCCGTTCCGCTATACAGGGCTGGTCTGGGCGCTGATCCTCGGGGTGGTGGTGTTTGGCGAATGGCCGGAACCGCTGACCCTGATCGGCGCGGGCATCATCGTCGCGACCGGCGTATTCAGCCTGTTGCGCGAGGCGCGACTGAAGCGTCGCGCGAGACGGCCAATTCTACCGCGTCAGCCGTAAGCGCAAAGCGGCGGCTGAGCGTTTCGGTTTCGTCCAGCGTCGGCGCGTGAAAATCAGGGCGCGCGACATTCGGCTTTTGGCGGGAATCATTATGGGCGTGATGCGCGCGTATGAACATCGGCGCGTCGGTGAAGGTGACCGTCGGCATGAAGCGGTTGATCCGGCTGTGGGCGAAATTCATCTGGCTTTGCCGCACGCCGCCCTGAACGGCCACCGCCTGTGCGACACCGATATAGGGTGTTACGGTTTCGACAATCTCGAAAGGGTTCACGTCGGAGGCGCAGACCGTATAGCCGCGGTTCCAGTCAAAGCCGACAAGCTTGCTGCCCAGAACCAGCGGTGCGCAGTCTGCGGCGGCCTTGCGCAGCCGTGCGACGAAATCCACCGCCAAGGCGTCGTCATCATCGTGACGTACTTGAAGACAGGGCTGGTTGATATGCCGTCGCGCCGCGTTCAGTACAGATTGGCAGACCTGCCGATGCGGGCCGGGGTCGCGTGCGATGATCCGGGCCTGCGGCACTGGCCGAAGCAGTCTTTGCAACCGCTTGAAATAATCTTCCGGCAGGCAGGTCCCGACCAGCACCACGAAATCGAAATCGGGATCGGTCTGCGCCATCAGCCCGGGCAGGCACAGGTGTTCGAAAAGCGCCAGCCGGCGCTCCATCCTTTCGGACGCATAAAGATAGGAGCGACGTGCCTCGATGCTCTCGTGAACGACCTGGAATCCGCCCTCGGCCGGATAGGAGAAACGGCAAAAAAGAATGGTCTGCATAACGATTGCACCTGTCTGTCCCACGGCTTTGCGGTATATGGAGTGTGCAACGGTGCTGCCCGTCACACAAGCGTCGGGGCGCTGTTGACAACCTACCCGACTCCCCATATACGCGCGCCTAATTCGGCAGGGTTCCGACCTGTTTGTCGATTTACAGGACTGGAGCGGTCAAGATCCGGGCGCATGCCCCGATCCTCTGGAAATCCACCGCATCGCTTCCGAAAGGGGAGCGGATGCGGTCTTTTGCGTCGTCCCGACAGGAGCGGCGTGATTGTGAACTGTGTCGCGGACGCGCGGTACGCGAATGAGAAACCCGCACGGGGACGGCCTCGTGCACCACATATGTGAGCTACACGGGGAAAGAACCGGAATGCCAACGATTCAACAGCTGATCCGCAAGCCGCGGCAGCCGAAACGCCGCACGAACAAGTCCATGCACCTTGAGGGAAACCCTCAGAAGCGCGGTGTGTGCACTCGTGTTTATACCACGACACCGAAGAAGCCGAACTCGGCGATGCGGAAAGTGGCCAAGGTGCGCCTGACCAACGGGTATGAAGTGATCAGCTACATCCCCGGTGAAAGCCACAACCTTCAGGAACACTCGGTTGTCCTGATCCGCGGTGGCCGTGTGAAAGACCTTCCCGGTGTGCGCTATCACATCCTGCGCGGTGTTCTGGATACCCAGGGCGTCAAGGATCGGAAACAGCGCCGCTCTAAATATGGCGCGAAGCGTCCGAAGTAAGAGGAATTACAGATGTCTCGTCGTCACGCCGCAGAAAAACGTGAAATCCTGCCCGACGCCAAGTATGGCGACCGGGTCCTGTCCAAGTTCATGAACAACCTGATGATCGATGGTAAGAAGTCGGTCGCGGAAGGTATCGTCTACAACGCACTCGACCGTGTCGAAGGCAAGGTGAAGCGCGCGCCAGTGGAGATTTTCCACGAGGCGTTGGACAACATCAAGCCATCGGTCGAGGTTCGCTCGCGCCGGGTTGGCGGTGCAACCTATCAGGTGCCCGTCGAAGTGCGCCCCGAGCGCCGCGAGGCGCTGGCGCTGCGCTGGCTCATCAATGCGAGCCGCGCGCGCAACGAGAACACGATGGAAGAACGTCTTGCCGCTGAGCTTCTGGATGCTGTGAATTCACGCGGCTCCGCTGTGAAGAAGCGCGAAGACACGCACAAGATGGCCGACGCGAACAAAGCGTTCAGCCACTACCGCTGGTAATAGGAGCCAATAGAAATGGCACGCGATTATCCTCTCGAGCGATACCGGAATTTCGGGATCATGGCGCATATCGATGCAGGCAAGACCACCTGTTCCGAGCGCATCCTGTTCTATACCGGCAAGTCGCACAACCTCGGCGAGGTGCATGACGGCGCCGCGACCATGGACTGGATGGAGCAGGAGCAGGAGCGTGGCATCACGATCACCTCCGCGGCGACAACCACGTTCTGGGAGCGCACGGAAAACGGTGTCGAGCCCGACTCTCCCAAGCACCGCATGAACATCATCGACACGCCGGGACACGTTGACTTCACCATCGAAGTCGAGCGTTCACTTGCGGTTCTCGACGGGGCCGTTGCGGTTCTGGATGCGAATGCCGGTGTCGAGCCGCAGACCGAAACGGTCTGGCGCCAGGCCGACCGGTACAAGGTTCCGCGCATCGTGTTTGTCAACAAGATGGACAAGATCGGTGCCGATTTCTTCAACTGCGTCGAAATGATCGAGGATCGCACTGGTGCGATCGCCGTTCCCGTCGGTATCCCGATCGGTGCGGAATCCGAGCTTGAGGGTCTCATTGACCTCGTGACCATGGAAGAGTGGCTCTGGCAGGGTGAGGATCTGGGCGCGTCCTGGATCAAGGCGCCCGTGCGCGACAGCCTCAAGGACATGGCCAACGAGTGGCGCGGCAAGATGATCGAGAACGCCGTCGAACAAGACGACGACGCGATGGAAGCCTATCTCGAAGGCGAAGAGCCCGACGTTCCGACCCTGCGCAAACTGCTGCGCAAGGGCACGCTGTCGCTGTCTTTCGTTCCGGTTCTGGGCGGTTCTGCGTTCAAGAACAAGGGCGTGCAGCCGCTGCTCAATGCCGTGATCGATTACCTGCCCAGCCCGATGGACGTGGTCGATTACATGGGCTTCGCACCGGATGACGAAACGGAAACTCGCAACATCCCGCGCCGCGCGGATGACGATATGCCGTTCTCGGGCCTGGCGTTCAAGATCATGAACGACCCGTTCGTCGGCTCCCTGACCTTCACGCGTATCTACTCTGGCGTGCTGCGCAAGGGTGACACGATGCTCAATGCCACGAAGGGCAAGAAAGAGCGTGTCGGCCGCATGATGATGATGCATTCCAACGACCGGACCGAGATCGACGAGGCTTTCGCCGGCGACATCATCGCCTTGGCAAGCCTCAAGGACACCACCACCGGCGACACGATCTGTGATCCAAAGGCGCCGGTTGTCCTCGAAACGATGACCTTCCCCGATCCGGTGATCGAGATTGCTGTCGAGCCGAAGACCAAGGGCGACCAGGAGAAGATGTCCCAGGGCCTCGCGCGTCTAGCGGCAGAAGACCCGTCCTTCCGTGTGGAAACCGATCTGGAATCCGGTCAGACGATCATGAAGGGCATGGGCGAATTGCACCTCGACATCCTGATTGATCGCCTGAAGCGGGAATTCAAGGTTGAGGCGAACATCGGTGCGCCGCAGGTGGCCTACCGCGAGACCATCGGCCATGAAATCGAACATACCTACACCCACAAGAAACAGTCGGGTGGCTCAGGCCAGTTCGCCGAAGTGAAGCTCATCATTTCGCCGACCGAACCGGGCGAAGGCTATTCCTTCGAAAGCCGCATCGTCGGTGGGACGGTTCCGAAGGAATACATCCCGGGCGTCGAAAAAGGCATCAAATCGGTGATGGATTCCGGCCCGCTGGCCGGCTTCCCGGTGATCGATTTCAAGGTGGCCCTGGTCGACGGCAAGTTCCACGACGTGGACTCCAGCGTGCTGGCCTTCGAAATCGCATCCCGGATGGGCATGCGCGAAGGTCTTCGCAAGGCAGGGGCGAAGCTTCTGGAACCGATGATGAAGGTCGAAGTGGTCACGCCGGAAGAATATACCGGCAGCATCATCGGCGACCTGACCTCGCGTCGGGGTCAGGTGTCCGGCCAGGAACCCCGCGGCAACGCGGTGGCGATTGCCGCGAACGTGCCGCTGGCCAATATGTTCGGCTACATCAACACGCTGCGGTCGATGTCTTCGGGCCGTGCGCAGTTCACGATGCAGTTCTCGCATTACGATCCGGTCCCGCAGAACATCTCTGACGAGATCCAGTCGAAATACGCATAAACCGCGGTGCGTGGGAAACCACGCACCCTACCAACCACTGTAGGGTGTGTGCCAAGGCACGCACCGTGAGAAAAAGAAAAGGAGCTTTGCAATGGCAAAGGAAAAGTTTGAGCGCGGCAAGCCGCATTGCAACATCGGCACGATTGGTCACGTTGACCATGGCAAGACGACGCTGACGGCGGCGATCACGAAGTATTTCGGCAACTTCCAGGCTTACG
>Ga0209931_1000542_pt1 | contig 22576 bp, 16 predicted proteins | sample SalPonR1_B_D1_MG_FD_185697 | JGI IMG/M metagenome (GOLD analysis project Ga0209931, IMG submission 185697) | Salt pond soil microbial communities from South San Francisco under conditions of wetland restoration - Salt Pond MetaG R1_B_D1_MG... ...
AGGCGGCAGCTCTCGCCCCCTGCGCGTGGGCGGTGAGCCCTACCAGGGGGTCAACAACTTCCTGCTGACCATGCGCACCGTGATGGCGGGCCACAGCTCGCCCTTCTGGATGACGCTGCCGCAGGCCAATGCCTTGGACGCAAAGGTCCGCAAGGGCGAAAAATCCTCTGTCGTCGTCTATTAGGGGTCTGTTACGACTGAGTGCAGGATCGTACGTTCTCATGAGTGTTTTTGATCTTCACGATACAACTAGCTTACCCCGCTGGCGCGAGATGGTCAAAATATGTAGCCTGTGCAGGCGCTGGAGACGGTGGGCCGAACCGAGTGTTATCATGCTCTCATCCGCGGGTTGGATACCGCCTGACCAAATTCGACGCGGGATTGCCTCTCTCTAAGGACGGATATCTGTCCCAACGTACACCGAGGATTTCCCCATCATAGGCCGCCATCTCCAGCGGACTGCACAGGCAGTCTTTACAGTCCGTTCAAGCCGAGATTGGCGTTTTCCGAGCAATGTCCCAAATGAAGCCAGCCAGCTCGCGCGCAATGGCCGCGAGCACGCGAGGCTGTGGTTTGCCAGTGCGACTGAGATCACGATACCGTTTGCACAGCCGGGTTTGGGCTTTCCATCCGATATCCTTGATCTGCTGTGGTAAATGCGCTGAGCGTTTCAGATAGGGATGTCCTTCCTTCGGTGGATGTCGATAAGACCATCCAGCTTCAATCAGCATCGTACGTGCCAGTGCATTGCCCGTTTTCGTCAACCGTCCACGCCGGGTTGTGTTTCCACTTGAATGTTCGCTCGGTACCAAGCCGAGCCAGGCCATGAGCTGGCGCGGGTTTTCGAAGCGTGTGATGTCACCAATTTCGGCAACAACAGTGGCCGCGATAGTCGTATTTACACCTCGCAAGGCGCGTAATGCATCAACCACCGGCGCGAAATGCCAGCTCGGAATAGCATCTTCAATGGCACAGTTAAGCGTGGCCACCCGTTCCTCAGCCTGAGCGACCGTGCGTTTGTGTTCTTCAAAGACCAGTTGCTGATGCGAGAACCGGAACCGCCGCAACTCGGCAAGCCAACGGCGATGGCGCTGCGTCCAGTATTTGCCACTCTCATAGCGAAGACCGTGCCTGAGCAGGAAACTCAATAGCTGCATCTTTGCCGTCTTCACAGCATCAACCGCTTGTTTACGCGCACGGATCAGATCCCGCATCGCTTCTTGTTCCTCGTCGGGTGTCCAGATCGGTGTCAGCTCTCCAGCACGCCACAGCCGGGCTAGCATCTCAGCATCACGCCGATCTGTCTTTATCCGGTCACCAGACTTACGCGGGATCAATGAAGGCGAGACAACCGCACATTCAAAACCCAGCCTGATCAGATGGCGGTGAATGCCATACCCACAAGGCCCGGCTTCATAACAAAATGACGGGGTATGCCCGTTCTTCGCCAAGGTCTTGGTTAGTCGCAGCACTGCATCCGCCGAGTTGACGATGGTGCCATGGAACCTGATCTCGCCACCGCGGCCGTCTTCCGCAACAGCCACCGCAATCATATCCTTATGGACATCCAGCCCCACATAAAGTGCTTTGTTCATTTGCGTTTCCTCTCTCAAACAAATCCATGTCCGTCGAGAAGATCACAGGCGAGGCACTCGCCCCAAAACACTCATTTGGTCTAGGCGGCCAGGACGCGTCTTCCGTTCTCTCTGAGCTCCCCGTTAGGGCCAACGTATCGGTAAATGGTGACAGGTTTGACGCCGAGCTCCTTGGCGAGCTGCGCGACTGAGGTGTCACGGTTCGACATGGCTGCCTGCGCAAGACGCACTTGGGCTTTAGTTAGCGCGAATTTACGCCCCCCTTTTCGCCCTCGCGCCCGGGCGGCATTGAGGCCGGCGACGGTGCGCTCGCGGATTAGTTCCCGTTCAAATTCTGCCAGGGCTGCAAAGATGCCGAATATCAACCGCCCTGCAGCGGTGGTGGTGTCGATCTGCGCCCCTTGGCCGGTCAGGACGCGGAGGCCGATCTCGCGATCGGTCAGTTCCTGCACGATTGTAACGAGGTGTTTGAGATCACGGCCGAGGCGGTCGAGCTTCCAGACGACCAGGACATCGCCTTTGCGCAGAGCCTTGAGGCACGCATCGAGGCCGGGCCTGGTGTCGCGCTTACCTGAAGCCTGATCTTCGTAGATGCCGTCGGCTGCCACGCCCGCTTCGATGAGCGCGTCTCGCTGTAGATCGAGGGATTGGCTGCCGTCGGCTTTCGAGACCCGGGCATATCCTATCAGCATGAGGCTATCTCATACGGTCGTTTGCGATGCTGTCTGTTGTGGCCTTGCATATCCGGACCCAAGTAAATCTTAATATGTATCGAAATCAAAGATACACAAACACCCTATAGAAAGCAAAAGAACTATGGCGCACCGCACCATCCTGACCGCGCGGCAACGCGCGGCGCTGTTCGACCTTCCGACAGACGAAGCCGGCATCCTCTATCACTACACGTTGTCGGATGACGACCTTGAGCACATCAATGTGCGCCGCCGCGGCCGAAACCGATTTGGCTTTGCCTTGCAGTTATGCGCCCTGCGCTATCCAGGGCGCCTGCTCGCCTCAGGCGAGGTTATTCCCCCAGAAGTAACCCGTTTCCTTGGGGCGCAGCTTGGTCTGGGATCTGATGCACTTGCCGAGTATGCCACCCGCGCCGAAACGAGGCGTGATCATCTTATCGTGTTGCGTCAGGTCTACGGCTTCAGGATGTTCTCCGGTCACCGGGCGCGGGAGCTGAAGGCCTGGCTTGCGGGTGAGGCGGAGAACGCGACCACCAACCATGATTTGGCCCGCCGATTTGTCGATGAGTGCCGCCGAACCAAGACCATCCTGCCGGGTGTATCCGTGGTCGAGCGCCTCTGCGCGGATGCGCTTGTCGCGGCGGAACGCCGGATCGACAGCGCCATCGTGGCCCGGCTGGAGGAGCCGATGAAAGTTCGCCTTGATGCCCTGCTTACAGAGATGGTCGAAGGCAAGGTCAGCCGGTTCGTCTGGCTGCGCCAATTTGAGGTAGGACAGAACTCGGCCGATTCCAGCCGCCTGCTTGATCGGCTGGAATTCCTGCAGGAGATGAAACTGTCGCCTGACATCCTCGCGGGGGTTCCTCCCCATCGGGTGAGCCGCCTACAGCGTCAGGGGGAACGCTATTTCGCTGATGGCCTGCGCGACATCAGCAGTGATCGCCGCCTGGCCATCCTCGCGGTCTGCGCGGTCGCATGGCGTGCGGCGCTTGCCGATGCAGTCATCGAGACCCACGACCGGATCGTGGGCAAGACATGGCAGGGTGCCAAAAAGCTCTGCGATGCCAAGATCGCTGATGCAAAGGCGGCGGTGCAGGACACCCTGCGCGCCTTCAAATCCCTTGGTGCCGCCTTGCTCGACGCCAGAAGCGATGGCGCGCCCTTGGATCAGGCGACCGAGCTGGCCTGCGGATGGGAACGGCTGGAAAGGTTGGTGGCCACCGCCGCCGAGTTGACCGACACAATAGCCGCTGACCCCTTGGCGCATGTTGGCCAAGGCTATCACCGGTTCCGGCGCTATGCCCCGCGCATGCTGCGCGCGTTGGACATCCAGGTGGCAGGCGTCACAGCTCCCTTACTGCAGGCCAGCACGCTGATCGCCGACGATGAGAGGCCCGAGGAACGACCGGTTGGCTTCCTGCGGCGCGGCTCGAAATGGCATCGCCATCTGAATGCCCAGGAGGAAGATAGCCACCGGCTCTGGGAAGTGGCGGTGTTGTTCCATCTGCGGGATGCGTTCCGCTCCGGCGATATCTGGGTGCCGCATTCCCGGCGCTACAGCGATCTGAAGCAGGCTCTGGTGCCTGCTGAGGCGGTAAAGGACATACCAAGACTGGCTGTGCCGCTCGATCCGGAAGCCTGGCTTGCCGACCGCAAGGCCCGCATGACCGACGGCCTGGCGCGGCTGGCAAAGGCGGCGCGTGCGGGGGCCATCCCCGGCGGTTCGATCGAGAACGGCATCCTTAAACTCGACCGCCTGACCGCCGCGGTGCCCGAAGAGGCGGACGAGCTGGTACTCGATCTCTACGACCGGCTGCCCGCTATACGGATCACCGAACTGATGCAGGAGGTCGATGCGGATATCGGCTTCACGGAAACCTTCATCAGTGCGCAAACCGGCGCGCCCTGCAAAGACCAGATCGGCATGCTGACGGTGTTGCTGGCTGAGGGTTTGAACCTTGGCCTCAGCAAGATGGCTGAGGCGACCAACACCCATGATTACTTCCAGCTCTCCCGTCTGTCGCGATGGCACGTGGAGAGCGACGCTATTAACCAGGCCCTCGCCATGGTGATCGAGGCGCAATCCCGGCTGCCCATGGCCAGGTTTTGGGGTGGCGGCATGACTGCGTCCAGTGACGGGCAATTCTTTCCCGCCGCCCGGCAGGGCGAAGCCATGAACCTCATCAACGCGAAATACGGCTCCGAGCCGGGCCTCAAGGCCTACACCCATGTCTCCGACCAGTTCGGCCCCTTCGCGACTCAGAACATTCCGGCCACCGTGAATGAGGCACCCTACATCCTGGACGGGCTGTTGATGAACGAGGCCGGGCGGAAGATCACAGAGCAGTATGCCGACACTGGCGGCTTCACCGATCACGTCTTTGCCGTGACCTCGCTGCTCGGGTTCCGGTTCATCCCGCGTATCCGCGACCTGCCATCCAGACGGCTCTACCTCTTCGACCCGGCGTCAGTGCCAAACGAATTGCGCAGCCTGATCGGTGGCAAGATCCGCGAGGGCCTTGTCGTCCAGAACTGGCCTGGCGTGCTGCGGTCCGCCGCCACCATGGTGACGGGCGCCATGCCGCCCAGTCAGCTGCTGAAGAAGTTCGCCGCCTATCCGCGCCAGCACGAGCTGGCCCTGGCGCTCCGTGAAATCGGCCGCGTCGAGCGCACTCTCTTTGTTATCGAATGGCTCCTCGACGCCGACATGCAGCGGCGGGCCCAGATTGGCCTGAATAAGGGCGAGGCTCACCACGCCCTGAAAAACGCCCTGCGCATCGGTCGCCAAGGCGAAATCCGGGATCGCACGGCCGAAGGGCAGCACTACCGCATGGCCGGCCTCAACCTGCTTGCCGCCATCATCATCTACTGGAACACCAAGCACCTCGGTCAGGCCGTGGCCGCGCGGCAGCGGGCCGGGTTGAATTGCGACCCAGCTCTGCTCGCGCATATCTCGCCGCTCGGATGGGCCCACATCCTGCTCACCGGCGAATACCGCTGGCGGCGGCAAGCCGGGGCAAAGCTGTGAAGTAATCATCCCTATATCTTGCCACCTTCACGCCACCTTCACGGCAACCAAACGGGCGCAATACCCCCATGCTCATAGCGAAGGCGACCACAGGGCTCAAAACAGGGGCTGTGGCGCGTTAACGTACGATCCTGCACTCAGCCGTAACAGACCCCAAGTATCGCTCTCAGCGATTTTTAAGTTTGACCGCGATGCCCGCCACATGTCACCATTTTAATATATACGGTGAGGGAAGCTGGCCGAGTCCAATCAATCAGCTTCTTTCATGCGACGGGGGTACTCGCCTCCAGTTTCGGCGAAGGCAATCAACAAGAAGTGGTTGTCTTCGCCTACACCCGGTCATTACGGGGGATACCCCCCGGAGTCGTCAACACGTTTTTTACCAAATTTGTCATAGATTCTGGGTTGACCATAAATGATGGCACAAGCAGTGGTGACTCAATTGAAAATTAAATTTAGCCTTAATGTCCTTTTAGGCGCTGTCTCCTACCTCCCCCAACCTTTCCTTATCCGAATCGCCTCAGCGTGACGAGTGGTAGGGAGAGGGACGGCTCAGCCCTCGTTCAGCAGGCTGAGCAGATACGCGCCGTAGCCGTTCTTGCCGAACATCCCGGCACGCTGGCGCAGCGCCAGGGCGTCGATCCACCCCTGGGCAAAGGCGATCTCGTCGGGGCTGCCGATCTGCTGGCCCTGGCGATCACTCAGCGTGCGTACGAAGTTTCCGGCATCGAGCAGGGATCCATGTGTGCCGGTATCGAGCCAGGCATAGCCCCGCCCCATCAGTTCCACGCTCAATTGCCCGTCGGCGAGGTAGCTTTCCAGAAGCGCCGTGATCTCCAGCTCGCCGCGCTCTGACGGCTGCACCTGCGCCGCGCGGGCAGGCGCCGTGCCGTCGAGGAAATAGAGCCCTGTGACCGCGTAGGGCGACGGTGCCTTGGCGGGTTTCTCGATGATCTGGCGCACTGTGCCGCCTTCGCCGAAATCCACCACGCCATAGCGTTCGGGATCGGCGACGCGGTAGCCAAAGACGGTGCCGCCGGTATGCGCTGCATCGGCGCTGGCCAGAACCTCTGGCAAGCCGTGGCCGAAGAAGATGTTGTCGCCCAGCACCATGGCGGAGGGGCTGCCATCAAGGAAATCCTCGGCCAGCAGGTAGGCCTGCGCCAGACCGTCGGGTGAGGGCTGTTCGAGGAAGGTGAACGTCAACCCCCATTGCGCCCCGTCGCCCAGAAGGTGCCGGAACTGGTCCTGGTCCTGGGGCGTGGTGATGATCGCGATCTCGCGGATGCCGGCCAGCATCAGCACCGACAGCGGATAGTAGATCATCGGCTTGTCGTAGAGCGGCAAGAGCTGTTTGCTCAGCCCCATGGTGATCGGGTACAGCCGGGTGCCCGACCCGCCTGCGAGGATGATGCCCTTGCGCGCGGATCGTGCTGCATGTTCATGTCTGGTCACAGGGCCAACTCCTTCAATATGGCGCGCAGGCCGTCCTGCCAGTCGGCAGGCATAATTCCGAAATCCGACTGGAGTTTGGCGCAATCAAGCCGGGAATTGAGCGGGCGTGTTGCCGGGGTCGGGTAGTCCGACGACGGGATGCCCGTGACCGTCACGTCCCGACCAGCCTGCGCGAAGATCTCGCGGGCGAACCCGGCCCAGCTGGTCTGCGGCGCGCCGGCGTAGTGATAGGTGCCGCCGGTCGCGGCCGAAGGCGCGCCACCAAACATGCCGCCGGCGCGCATCATTTGCGCCAATGTCAGCAATGTCGCGGCGATATCGGCGGCTGGGGTCGGCCCACCGATCTGGTCGTCCACGATGTTCAGCACGTCGCGGGTTTCAGACAGCCGCAGCATGGTCTTGACGAAATTCGTCCCATGGGCCGAGACCACCCAAGAGCAGCGCAGGATGATGTGCCGCGCCCCCGACGCGCGCACCGCCAGTTCGCCCGCCAGCTTGGTGCGGCCATAGGCGTTTTGCGGTGCAACAGGGTCTGTTTCGCACCACGGACGCTGCCCGCTGCCCTCGAAGACGTAATCGGTCGAGACATGCAGGAACGGGATGTCCAGATGCGCACAGGCCGCCGCCATCGCACCGGGGGCGGCGGCGTTGATCGTCTGGGCCAGCGCCTCTTCTTCTTCCGCCCTGTCGACGGCCGTATGGGCGGCGGCGTTGATGACGACGCGGGGGGTCAGGTCGGCGATGGTGGCGGCGCAGCCCTGCGGGTCCGACAGATCCGCCTGATCACGGCCAAGGGCGATGACATCCGCCTGCCGCTGGAGTTCCGTGGCCACCTGCCCGGTCTTGCCGAAGACGAGGATCATGGCTGCTGCCGGGAGCGAGGGGCCAGCCCCTCGCGCTCCCCGGAGTTTGCTTGGCAAGATGAAGGAGCGGTCATTCCGTCGCTCCCAACCGTTCCCCTACACCGTCGCGGCCCTGCAAGACGCGCCACCAGTCCTCGTTGTCGAGATACCAGCGCACTGTGCGCCGCAGCCCTTCCTCCAGCGTCACCGAGGGCCGCCAGCCCAGCTCACCGCGCATCCGAGACGGGTCGATCGCATAGCGCAGGTCATGCCCGGGACGGTCGGTGACGAAACTGATCAGCCGGTCATGCGGTGCGCCTGCGGGCACCATCTCGTCCATCAGGGCGCAGATCATGCGGACAAGGTCGATATTGCGCGCCTCGGCCTCGCCGCCGATATTGTAGGACCGGCCCACCGCGCCGCGCTGAACCACGGTCAGCAGCGCATCGGCATGGTCCTCGACATAGAGCCAGTCGCGCACGTTCTCGCCCTGCCCGTAGACCGGGATCGGCTTGCCCGCCAGCGCGTTCAGGATCACAACCGGGATCAGCTTTTCCGGGAAATGATAGGGCCCGTAATTGTTCGAGCAGTTCGACAGCACCACGGGCAGCCCATAGGTATGCCACCACGCCCGCACCAGGTGGTCGCTCGCCGCTTTTGACGCCGAATAGGGCGAACGTGGATCGTAGGGCGTGTCCTCGGTGAACTGGCCAGTCGCAGCCAGAGACCCGAAGACCTCGTCGGTCGAGATGTGGTGAAAGCGGAAACCCTCGGGCCGGCCGTGCGCGTCCCAGTAGCGCCGCGCCGCCTGCAAGAGCGTGTAGGTGCCCACCACATTGGTGTCGATGAAGGCCCCGGGTCCGTCGATCGACCGGTCGACGTGGGATTCGGCCGCCAGGTGCATCACCGCTTGCGGTTCAGATTCGGCCAAGACAGTCTCCAGCAGGGCGGTATCGCGGATATCGCCCTGCACGAAGCTGTAGCCCGGATGATCCGCCACCACGGCCACGTTGTCGAGGCAGGCCGCATAGGTCAGCGCGTCGAGGTTGACGACCTCGTGCCCCTGCCCGATCGCCCGCCGCACCACCGCCGATCCGATGAACCCGGCCCCGCCTGTTACCAGAAGTTTCACGTTTCACTCCACTCAAACGGGCTATCGATCTCCGCCAGAACCGGGGCCTCGGCATCCTTGTTCGACAGGATCGGATCGCAGGTCAAATCCCAGTCGATGCCGGCACTGTCCCAGCGCAGCGCGCCTTCCGCCTCGGGCGCATAGTAGCCGGTGCATTTATAGACGATCTCCGTCTCCGGCGCACGCGTCACGAACCCGTGGGCAAAGCCCTCGGGCACCCAGAGTTGCCGCCCGTTCTCTGCGGTCAGCTCGACACCAGCCCACTGCCCGTAGGTCGGAGACCCGCGCCGGATATCCACGGCCACGTCAAACAGGGCCCCGCGCCCGCAGCGCACCAGCTTGCCCTGGCCGTGCGGCGGCGCCTGGTAATGCAGCCCGCGCAGCGTACCGGCTGTCGCGGACAGCGAATGATTGTCCTGCACGAAGTCCGGGTCCACCCCGGTCGCCCCGGCAAACCGCGCCCGGTTCCATGTCTCCGCGAAAAACCCGCGGGCATCACCAAAGCGCCGCGGCGTCAGGATCACAAGCCCCGCAAGGGCGGTTGTCTCTACCTCCAGCATCAGCCGTCCTTTTGTGTCTTCACCCAGGCGAGGAAGGCCCGGTCGGGGCTGGTCAGCCTTTTGCGCCCGGTCTCGTCCCACCAGGCCAGCCAACGCGCCTGCAGGCCGTAGACATCCATGCCGGGCTTCAGCACCTTCGCCGCCTCCAGCGTCTCCTGCCGCAAGATCGGGGCATCCATTGGGCGCGGTTTGGCCCGCCGCGTGACAACCAGCACATCGCCCGCGCGTTCGGACAGGGCATAATCGGGCAGATGATCGCTGGCGATCATCCTGCGGAGTGCGGCGCGGAACACCCGCACGGGCGCGGCCGAGCCTGCCTTGCGGTGCAGCACCGGAATCGAGATTTCCCATTGCGCCTGTCGCCCGCAATGCTTGCGCGCCAGCTCGTAGACCCGCCGTTCGAGCGGTTTGCGCAGCCGGAAATAGTCGCGCGACAGGGTCAGCACCGACCGGGCACAGACCGCCCTGTAAAGCCAGTCCGACAGGGTCACCGTCACGCTGATCATCCGTCCCCCCCTGGACCGCCGCAGGATCTCCCAGCTCTCGATCAGGCCAAAACCCCGCGTTGCCTCGACCCCGCCGGTCTCGATGTTGGTGGTGATCCGCGTACCCGCCAGCCGCTCGAATCCCTCGCGCAACCGCGCATAGCTGTCACCCCCGGTGTCACGGTTGGTCGCCACAAGCAGATCATGCGCGCGCAGGGTCAGGGTCCGTCCCACCTCACGGCCCGCATTCATAGCCGCCACCAGCTGGCTGATGCAGTAGATCAGGATATCCTTGTCATGCAGTGTCGCCCGTCCCCGCACCGATGGCGTGACCTGCACCTCGACCCCGTTATGGGCATAGGACAGAACACGGGTATCGGGCCGCGTGGACAGCGAAAAGATCGGATGTTCCATCGATGCCAGGTCATCCTTGGGACTGGCATCGAAAAAGTCGCAGACGAAAAAATCGCCTGTCGGATGTCGGTCGGGCAACAGCCCGCCTCTGCTCGTCGCGCCCATCGGGTTCGCCTGTTCTTTGCTCTGCTCGCCCCCGCGAGGACCGGTCTGTCGATCTTGCGCCGACCCGGCCTATCGGGGTTTCAGTGACACCCAGCGTAAAGTTATCCACATCCCAAGTCCATGATTCCCACCCTTTGCATCGCCGGATCGGAATCGCTTGCTCGGAGGATCAGAGTCGCCCTAACGGTGGATCGGAATCGCTCTGCCAGGCAAAAGATGCATAATCTTTTTTCAAATCAACAGTTTGGCAAGACGTCCCCAAGCGTTTAACGTATAATTAACAGAAATTAACTTACCGGCGCATCCCGGTACATCAGGAACATGCCCCTGCACTGGTATTTCAACCCCCTGAATTTGCTTGGGAAGATGCACAATGTAGCGGTTTTACTTCCATGTACGGGTTTTTCTGGTAGTATGCCGGAAAGAGCGCACATCAAGAGGCGCGATCCAGCCATGGCAGAGCACCACATGACATCGGAACAGGCCCTTCCTCCCTATTTCAACATCAATCCCAACACCGCACTTGGCGGGCTGGGAGCCCCCACCACGACGGAGGATTTCGCGCGGATCGCCCGCGCCTGCGAAGCGGGCCGCGCCGATCTGGCAAGCCGGGGTCTGGAAGACAGTGGCGGGCGCAGTTTGCGCCTCTTCTCCACCTGGGAAATCACCCGCTACCTGATCCCGGTCGCCACGGGGCATTTCCGCCGCGTGCTGAAACAGAATCCCGTCCTGCCGCAAGGCCGCAGCGAAACGACGGGCGGCGCCAAGTGGTTCACCTTCGACGAGGTGCTGCGCCTGCGCGCGCATTTCGCCGCCGAAGGCTCCAAGACCAAGGAATACCTGCCCTACCGCCCCAAGGGCCAGCCGGCCAAACTCGCCGCGGTGGCCAATTTCAAGGGCGGGGTCGGCAAGACCTCGACAGCGGCGCATCTCGCCATGTCCGCGGCGCTCGACGGCTACAAGGTGCTGGTGATCGATCTCGACAGCCAGGGCTCCATGACCTCGATCTTCGGCGGCACCGTCGCCGATGAATGGCAGACCGTCTTCCCGCTTCTGGCGCGCCATCATGCCCGCCACCTGCAGGGCGAAAACCAGCGCCGCATGGACCGGGGCGAAGCGCCCATGCCGCTCGACGACACGCTGTCGGATGCGCTCACCGCCCGCAGCGAAACGCTGATCCAGAAAACCCACTGGCCCAATATCGACCTGATCGGCGCGCAGCTGAACCTTTACTGGGCCGAGTTCCAGATCCCCGTCTGGCGCATGGGATCGCGCGGCTGGAAGCTCTGGGACGCGCTCACCGACTCGCTCTCCGAAGACGGCATCCTGGACCAATACGACGTGATCTTCCTCGACACCCCACCCGCCCTTGGCTACCTCACCATCAACGGGCTGGCGGCCTCGGACATCCTGTTGGTCCCATTGGGTGCGTCCTTCCTGGAATTTGACTCGACGGGGCGATTCTTCGACATGCTGCACGCCACCTTCGGTTCCATCGAGGAGGCCGAGAACATGGCCGCCCGCGCGCTTGGCCGCGACGGGCTGGCTTTCCAGTGGGACGCGGTGCGCGCCGTGGTCACCCGCTTCGATCCGGCGCAACAGGCCGAACTCGCCGCGCTGATGCAGGCCTATCTCGGCCCCACCCTGTCGCCGCACCGTCAGGGCTTTACCGCGCTGATCGGCCAGGCCGGTGAGCAGGTGCAGGGCATCTACGAGGCCGATTACCGCGATTTCAACCGTGAAACCTATGTGCGCGGCCGCGAAACGTTCGACGCCACCTACGCCGCCTTCAAGCAGCTTCTCATCGGCAGCTGGCACCGTGACGTGCAGGCGGCGCAACAGGCTGCGCAATGAGACCTGGGGCGCCATGCGGCAAACGCTCGGGGGGGCTGTGCGCGCACCGAACGGGTGGAGTCCCCGTGGTCCGCGCCGCGACACACCGGTCTTTCTTCTTGCCTGAAATATCCCGGGGTTTGGGGCAGAGCCCCAATCAACGCGCGCCATATTTACCCGGCAGTCATCATGCGCCCCAACCCTCGCGACATCATGCATGGAGGCCCGCATGGCCAAACGCAAACGCCTGACACCGCCGAATCCCGCCTATCTCGACAGCCCGTCCGCGCTTGAGACAAAGGCGATGTTCTCGCCCCCGAGGGCGGCGCCGATCGCCGATGTGGCGCGCGACGCCTCGGCCTCGGCGGCGCTGGACGAATTGTCCGACACGATGACGCGCGCCCGCGACGAGGGCCGCATGGTGGTGCAGCTGCCGCTCGACCAGATCGAGGTGGATCACCTTGTCCGCGACCGCATCGTGGTGGACGAGGGCGAAATGCGCACCCTGGTGGCGTCCCTGCGCAGCCGTGGCCAGCAGACACCGATCGAGGTGGTTCAGCTGGGTGATGGCCGTTATGGGCTGATCTCGGGGTGGCGGCGCTGCCGCGCGCTGGCGCAGATCGCCGAAGAGGACCGCGCGGGCGCACCCACCGTGCTGGCCCTGCTCCGTCGCCCGGAAGAGGCGTCTGACGCCTATCTCGCGATGGTCGAGGAAAACGAGATCCGTGTCGACCTGAGTTACTTCGAACGCGCCAGAATCGTCTCCAAGGCGGTGGAAGAAGGCGTGTTCGCGCTGGAGCGCACGGCCTTGCAGGAGCTTTTCCGCTCCGCCAGCCGCGCCAAGCGGTCGAAGATCGGCAGCTTCCTTCCCGTGGTGCGCGCGCTTGACGGTGCGCTGCGCTTTCCGCAAGCGCTCAGCGAGCGGTTGGGTCTGAGCCTGGCGCAGGCAATCACCCGGGACGATGGCTTCGCCGCAGCGCTGCAAGCAAGGCTGGCGGAAACGCAGCCCGACACGCCAGAGGCGGAAACAGCCCTTCTGACAAAGATGCTGACGCAGAAGGCACAGTCTCTGAACAGCGGTTCAGAGACGAAACCAGACCCGTCTGAAAAGGCGTATCGCGACGAAACGGTAGGCGCATTCACGCTGCGCCGGCACGCCGATGGCACGCTGTCGATCCTTGGCGCAGCCTGGCCGAAACGCATGGAGTCGGATCTGCTGATGCTTCTCAAGGCGGCCTCGGACAGGGTTGCAAGATAGGTCCGAAGTGGACCTATTGTTTCGCGTGCGAAACATTGGGACCGATACGGACCTAATTTCACCCCGCTGAATTTGGCCACGGTTAAGCCCGCGTTAACCATCTCCGAGGCAATCTGGCCGGTGATTGGATTGTTCCGAAAGCCGTGCCCATGTTCCTCCGCCTGCGGCAGCTCTATCGCCGCTATGCCACGCATCACCTGGCGCTGTCCTTCGGTGTCGTCCAGATCGCGCAGGCGCCCCCGATCGCCGTCGACTTGCGCCAGGGGCGCGTCTGCGTGGACGCGGACAGCGTCGTGCTCGAGCATGGCGGTGCCCGCGCTGACGGCCGAGCGCCCTCCCTGCCGCATGTGCATGGGGCGGGCTTGCGGATTTCGCTGCGAACCGGGGGCGACGCGGTGACCATCCCTGCCCTGTCACGTGTTGATCTGGCGCGGGGCCATCTCGCGCTCTGGCCCGGCCTGCTGGCGCGGGGGCTCCGCATCCTGCCGCTGTTGCCGCGGTGTCGCGCGCCGCATATTCGCGCCCGCGCCGTGCGGGAACTGGGGCTTGCCGCGGATCTGCCCGCCCCGATGCTGGACCTGCCGCGTGCGGACACATCCCTGTTTCGCATCGCGACCGGCGTCACGATCATTCTGCCGGTGCATAATGCGGCTCCGCATGTGGGGCGCTGCCTGCACCGGATCGAGACGATGACCGACCTGCCCTGGCGGCTGCTCATCGTCGAGGATGGCTCCAGCGATCCCGCGATCCGCCCCATGCTGCGCGACTGGGTGGCCCGGCGGGACCGGGCGCAGTTGATTTGCCACGACAGCGCCCGTGGCTTTGCCGCGTCGGTCAATTCTGCCCTGGCGGCGCTCGGCCCTGTCACCGCGCCGGTCGTGCTGCTCAATTCCGATGTTACCCTGCCCAAGGGGTGGGCCGGGCGGCTGATCGCCCCGATCCTCGCGGATGGCACCGTGGCCAGCGTGACACCGTTGTCGAACGAGGGCGAGTTGATGGGCGCGCCCCATGCCTGCGCCGGTGTTGCGCTGCGAAAGGGCGAAGCGGATGCGGTGGATGCGGCGCTCGCGCCCTTGGCGCGTCACAGGAGCCTGCCGATACTGCCCACGGGCTCGGGCTTTTGCATGGCGCTTGGTCCGGAGTGGCTGGCCGAGGTGCCACGGTTCGATGACCGCTTTGGCCGCGGCTATGGCGAAGAAGTGGATTGGTGCCAGCGCACGCGCGCCCTGGGCGGCCGGCACCTGTGCCAGACCGGTCTTTTCGTGGGCCATGTGGGCGCGGCGAGTTTCGGAGCGCAACAGAGACAAATCCTGCGCGATCGCGCCGCTCCGGTGCTGTCACGCCGCTGGCCGCGCTTCGACGGGGACGTGGCGCAGGCGAAGGCACGGGACCCGGCAGCAGGCGAGCGGTTGCGCGCCGGTCTGCTCTGGGCCAGGGCGCGGTTGAACGGGGCGCCCCTGCCCGTCTATGTCGCCCATTCGCTCGGCGGTGGCGTGGCCCGTTGGCTGGAGCAAAAGCTGCACGGTCACGAGCTGGCCGTGGTGCTGCGGCTGGGCGGTCCGCTGCGCTGGCAGCTCGAGCTGCACAGCAAGGCTGGTGTCACGCGCGGCGCGACGGCGCGGTTCGCCGATATTCAGACCCTGTTAGGCCATGCCGGGCCGCGAACCGTGATCTATGCCTGCGCCGTGGGAGACCCCGCGCCAGAGGAGATCCCGCGTCGCCTGCTCGACCTCTGCGCCGGCGGGCAGGGTCTGGAAATGATGTTCCACGATTATTTCCCGCTGAACCGCGATTACACGTGGCGCAGCGCCCCCGACCCCGAGTGGCAGTCGCTCTGGCGGGTGGCGCTGGACCGGGCGGACCATCTGACGGTGTTCTCCGATGCGGCCCGCCGGATCGTGGCGGAGACCCATCCCGATCTCGCGGGGAAACTCCGCCTGCGCCCGCATGGACCCCTGGGTGCGGTGCCGCGCCTGTCGCCTGCGCCCGCGGGGCGTATGGTGATTGGCGTGCCGGGACACCTCAATGCGCCGAAGGGCGCGGCGGTGGTGGCGGATCTCGCGCGGGTCCTTGCCGACACGGGAGAGGCGCGGCTGGTGGTGCTGGGCGAGGTGGCCCCGGAGTGTCCTTTGCCGCGATCGGTGAGCGTCGTGGGCGGCTACCGGCTGAGCGACCTGCCGCAGCTGGTGGCACGACACGGCATCGGCGCGTGGCTGATCCCGTCGCTCTGGCCTGAAACCTTTTCCTATGTCACGCAGGAATCGCTGGCCACCGGGCTGCCCTGTCTTGGCTTCGACCTGGGCGGGCAGGGGGATGCGTTGCGCAAATCGGGCCACGGGCGGGTTGTTGCGCTGCGAAACGACGGGTCGGTGGACCGGGAGGCGCTTCTGTCTGCGCTGCGCAGCCTGCCGGGATGGCCCGCGCAAGACCGCGAAACAGGCTCTGTCGTGCTGCGAAACCTGTTTGCGCGCCGGGTGCAGGCATGATCCTGGCGCGTCTCGAACCAGGTCCGGATCGGACCTATTGTTTCGCGCGCGAAACATTGGGGCCGCTTCGGACCTATCTGTCAGAGATCGCTGAGGATGTCGCGGTGCCAGCGCATCAACCCGATCCCGGCCAGCAGCGCCGTGCCCAGCCCCAGGGCCAGCACGAAAACCGGGCTGACATAGCCCGCGTCATAGCCGGGATAGATCCCGTTCCGGATATGCCCCACCACGTGCACCAGCGGGTTCCACCACAGCAGGTCCCGCCAGGGCAGGGGGACGTTTTCAAAGGTAAAGAACACCCCCGAGACCAGGAACATCGGCCGCATGGCGATCGACCAGATCCGCTGCCAGAGCGGCACGAGCCCGATGAGCAGGCAATTCAGCGCCCCGACCCCCAGGGCAAGCACCGCCAGCAGCCCCGCTGCCTGCGCCAGGATGGCGATATCAGGCGTCGCCCGTGTTTCGCCGAGAAACAGGATGCCGCCCAGAAGCAGGCTTGCCACCGCGACCTGGGTCAGCACCGCCAGCAGGAACCGCGCCAGCAGTGCATCGAACACACCCACCGCCGGATAGGCGAAAAGCGGACGCGAGAAGTTCAGCGCCTGCGCCAGTTTGCCGGTGATTTCGGTGAACGCCAGGAAGGGCAGCAGCCCGGTGGCATAAAACAGCGGAAAACTGACCCCGAGCGCCGGCGCGTGAAAGCTGATGGCAAAGATCGCCGACAAGAGCGCGATGCCCGCCAGGGGTTCGGCCACGGCCCAGAGATAGCCACCCGGCATGCGACCCTGCGTGGTGGCCATCTCGCGCAGCATGAGCGCGCCCACCGCCCGCCAGGGGCCGGGGTGGGCGCTGTGGCTCATGGATGTGTTTCGCTGCAAGAAACCCGCATAAGAGGAATTATTATACAGTGACTCGCCTTAAGGCAATCCCTCGCGATCCGGCCGCGCCGTTTTATGCCACTGCCCTGGCCTCGGACCCGGTGGCAGCGCTGCCGCCGGTGCCGCGGGCCGGATGGGCGCGGCGGCATGTGGCGCTGGCGCTGTCTTTCGGGCTTTGCGTGGTGCTGCCGGTGTTGCTGAGCGCCGTGTATCTTTGGGGGCGCGCGGCGGATCAATACGCCTCGGAGGCCGGCTTTGCCGTGCGGCACGAGGTCGGCGCGGCCGCGCTCGCGGGGCCGGGCGGCCCGGCGGGGCTTTCGGGCAGCAGCACGCGCGATACCGATATTCTTTACGAATACCTGTCGTCGCGGCGTCTCGTGGCCGAACTGGAGGCGGACCTGGGCTTGTCGGATCTCTGGTCGAAACCCGGATCCAAGGCGCCGCAAGGCGTAACAGATCCTGTTTTTGCCTTTCCACGGGCCGGATCGGCCGAGGATCTGCATCGCTACTGGTCCCGCCGTGTCGCGGTATCGCATGACAGCCGGGCTGGGCTGATCGCGCTGCGGGTGACGGGGTTTGCCCCCGAAGACGCCCAGAGGATCACCGCCGCCATCGTGGCCCGGGCCACGGCGCTGATCAACGAGTTGAGCGACGTGGCGCAGGCTGATGTGCTGCGCGATGCGGCGGCCGAACTGGAGACGGCCGAGGCGCGGCTGCGGCGGGCCCGCGCCGCGATCACGGTGTTTCGCAACCAGCATCAGCTGGTCGATCCGGCGGTCGATCTCCAGGCGCGGGCCCGCCTGCTGGGCACTTTGCAGGGGCAACTGGCCGAGGCGCTGATCGGGCTGGACCTGCTGCGCGAGGCGACGCGCGCGGGCGATCCGCGCATCGCGCAGGGCGCGCGCCGGGTGGCGGTGATCGAATCGCGGATCGCCGCCGAGCGCGCCAAGCTGGGACTGAAGGGGGATGGCGATGCCTTTGCCAGCGTCGTGGGCGCCTATGAGGTGTTGATCGCGGACCGGGATTTCGCCGAGCGCGCCTATGCGGCGGCGCGCAGCACCCATGACATGGCCCAGGCCGAGGCGCGGCGGCAAAGCCGTTACCTGGCCGCCTGGCAACAGCCGACGCTGCCGCAATCCTCGCAATATCCGCGGCGCGGGCGCTTGATCGCGTTGATCGCGGGCGGTGCGATTCTGCTCTGGGGGCTGGCCGCGCTGTCGGTCTATGCCGCGCTGGACCGGCGCGGATGATCGTGCTGGACGATCTTTGGAAACGCTTTCCCGGCGGGCCGCCGGTGGCGCGGGGGATCAACGCCACCTTCCCCCGGGGCCGCGCCACGGCGCTTCTGGGGTGCAATGGCGCGGGCAAGTCGTCGCTTCTGGCGCTGATCGCGGGCAGCCTGCGCCCCGATGCGGGCCGGGTGATCCGGCAGGGGCGCGTGTCGTGGCCGGTGGGCTTTGCCGGAGCCTTCCACCCCGATCTGACAGGCGCACAGAACACTCGCTTCGTCGCGCGGGTCTACGGTGTGGACAGCCGTGCACTGTCGGCTTTCGTGCGCGACGTGTCGGGGCTGGGGGACGCGATGCGCCAGCCGGTGCGGCGCTACTCCAGCGGAATGCGGGCGCGGCTGGGGTTCGCGATTTCCATGGGGGTGCCGTTTGACATGTATCTCGTGGACGAGGTCACGGCGGTGGGCGATGCCGCGTTTCGCCGCGAAACCTCCGCGCTTCTGAAGGCGCGGCTGGGGCAGGCGGGGGCCATCGTGGTCAGCCATGCCCCGGCGCAGCTGCGCGACCTGTGCACGGCGGGGGCGGTGCTGGAGAATGGGCGTCTGCGCCTGTTCGACGATCTGGAGGCGGCGATCGCCCGCTACCAGGCACAGATGCAGCGGCTGGCGTGAGGCGCCGTTACGCGGCGAGCCAAAGGGCAAGGCGGTCGCGCAGCCAGTGGCGATGCGTGCTGAGGTGGCGCAGGCGTTGCCTGGGATCCAGCGACAGGACCTGGCGCAGGATGGTCCGGTTCCGGGGTGTCAGATGGGCCATGTTTGTCTCTAACGCGGTGATATTCCGGCACATCCAGCCCCGGTAACTGCCATCCCGAAGCCGGTTCACGCGCCAGAGCGCGGCGCGCAACCCGGCGCGGGGACCAAGGTGATTGCCCGCATGGGCGCGGTAAAGAAGGCCGGGCCGCGCGTCTTGCAGGACCTGCACGCCGGACCCGGTGAGCAACAGATAAAGCCACCAGTCCCAGAACGGCACATCCACCGGGCCGGCCTGCCGGGCCAGCGCCGTGGCGGCGGCATCGAGCATCAGCCCGCTTCCCGGTGTCAGGCATTCCACGAGGGCGTTGCGAAACCCCGCCCTGTTGCCGCCGCGCCAGGGCATCGGGCGCGGCGGCTGTGCTGGCCGGAGCAGCATCCGGTGGGCGCAATAGACCCGCCCGGCTGCGGGTGCGGGATCATGCGCCAGCGCCCTCAGCCCCCGGCGCAGATGGGTCGGCAGCCACAGATCGTCCTGATCGGCAAAGGCGACCGGACCGGGGGGCAGATCGGAGTGGCAAAGCAGGCCAAGGTAATTTGCCGCCATGCCGCGGGTCGGGCCGTGCAGCAAGACAACCGGGTTGGGCTGGTTTTCGGCAAAGGCGTGAATTTGCGCCCATGTGGAATCGGTGGATCCGTCATCGCTGATCCAGAGCGACCAGTCGGGATGATCCTGCGCGGCGAGGCTGGCCAGTTGCTGGCGCAGAAAGGCGCTGCCATTGCGGGTGCCCATGAGCACGGTGATATGGGGCAGGGGGGCCATGTGCCGAGCATGGTGCCGGCCTGTCGGAGGAACAATCTAAAGTTGCATTCTGGCGCAGGTTGACGCCAGACCGTGGCTTTCGCGCCGCTCTGCCGGACCTGTGGCGGACTCGCGCCGGGACTGCTTGAGACAGTATCGCTTCCGTTTTAGGGTCGCGCCAAGCCCTGATGCGGGCCGGTATTGCCAGCTCTGACCATGAAGGCCCCCGTCCAATGGAGTTTCCTCCGATCTACATCCTGAGCCTCGAGGGTGCGCAGCGGTTCGGGCCGCTGGCCGAGGCGCTCACGGTGCGCGGGCTGACCTTCGAGGTGTTCTGGGGGATCGACGGGCGCAGCCGTTTGCCCCGGGCGCATGAGCCCCTGGTCGACCGGGCCGGGGCCGAGGCGCGCATGGGGCGGCCGATGTCGGATGGCGAATTTGCCTGCGCGCTGTCGCACCGGCAAATCTACGAGCGGATCGCCGCCGGGGACGCGCCCTCGGCCATCGTGCTGGAGGATGACGCCGATCCGGGCCCCGCGTTTTTCGACCTGGTGTCGGCGCTGGCCGATCCACCCTGCGGGTTGCTCCTGTTCGATCACAAGAACACCTATGTGAAGATGCGCGACCGGCTGATCCTGCCGGGAGGTGTGCGCGCCTACCGGATGGCGCTGCCGCCCTTCCTGGCCACGGGCTACATGGTGTCGCGCGAGGTGGCGGCGCATCTGGCGTTCCGCGACGGGCCGGTGGTGCAACCCTCGGACTGGCCCGACGCGATCCTGCAATTCGACAGCTATGCCTGCGACCCACGGGTGATCACCCAGCGCGGCCGACATGCGGGCCTGTCCAGCCTCGAGACGGGGCGGCGCAAGCATGGGCACAAGCGCCGTAAGAGCCTGCGTCGGCTGCTGTACAGGTCCTATTGGCGGCGCTGGCTGACCAAGCGGCTGGCGCGCAAACTGGCCTGACGGCAAGCGGATGCGTGCAAGCGCGCAGCCCGGGGCCGGATCCAGCGAAGCCGGGGCTGGTCCGTCATTCCGCCGCGGCGAGCTGCGGCGGAGTGGTCTGCAAACGCAATGACCGCAGCAACAGCCCCAGTGGCCGCGGATCCGCCGAGGTGCCGAGATCGCGCGGGCTGTGGCAGGCGGGCAGCGCAAGGTCGATGCGCAGCGGTCCGGTAAAGCGGGGCAGGGGTATGGCCCAGTCGATCCGGGGGTCCTCGGTCCCGCCGCGGGTGCCGGACCAGGTGGCGTGACGCCCCGTGGTCTCCTCGGTGGCGGTGACGGTCAGGGTCTGTGTGCCCTCGGCCAATGCCGCGTCGAGCAGGGCCGCCGATCCGCTGAGCGCGGTCACGGGGTGATCCGGGCCAGCCAGGGTGCGGATGCTCGCTTCTGGCCGGGCGGTCCAGATGCCGGCCTCTTCGGGGGGATGAAAGCCGACAAGGCGCAGCGGCTGGTGCGCCGCGTCCCGGGGGGCCTCCCGCGCGATGCGGATCAGGTCGGTGTCGCCGTCAAGCGGCGGCAGGACGGCCAGGGCCGCAGTGTCGGGCGCATGCAGTATCTCGCGCACGGGGGCCATGTCGGGCTGCTCCAGGACCGGATCGCCGCGACCGTCAAGATAGGCGATCAGGGTGGCCTCCACGCCGTTGCGATGGGCCAGGTCGCGCAACCGGGCCTGTGCCTCGGGGCCGCTGTGCTGTCCCAGCGCCTGAAGCCCCATCGGCAGGGCAAGCGCCGGGGGCAGGCAGAGCAGCACCGTCCAGAGCGCGGGATCGGTGATCGGCAAGGCCAGGTCCGAGAGCTGGTGACCGGTGTCGCCGGGGATGTCGCAGGCGCGGGCCAGAAGCTGCCGCAACAGCCCCAGCCGTTCAGTGGCGGCCAGGCCACCCCCCTGCAGCAGCGCATGGCCCAGTGTCTCGGGGTCGCAAACAGCAGAGTCGAGCAGGTTCAGAGCCACATATGTCCCGATATCGTGCGCCGGGCAGGACCACAGATCCGGCGGCAGCAGCCCGCGCCCGGCCATGATCCCCGACATCACGCCGCGCACCTGCGCATAGCTGGCGTGCCAGTCGCGATCCTGTGGCTCGGCTGTGGTGCTGCGGCCGTGGGCCAGCGCGGCGCGGCGGGCCAGCCGGGTCTGTCCGGCATAAAGGAAACTGGCCAGCGCGTCGGCATAGGCGGCTGAATTGCGCGGTCCCATGTGCCGCGCCGCCGCCGTGCCGCGCGTGGCGATCTCGCGCGGGTCGCGGGCGATCGTCCGGAGCGTGTCCGCCAGCGCCTCGGCCCCGGCCTCGGCGGGCAGATGCCAGCCGCATTTGGCGGGCATCTCGGCGAAACAGCCCGATTTCTGCACGATGACGGGCCGGCCGCTGGCAAGTTGTTCGGCCAGCGACAATGACGCGCCTTCGGTGTTGGGGCGGCGCAGGTTGAAGAACAGGTCCGCCTCCTGCAGCACGGCGGCAAAGCTGGCCTGGTCCGGGTCGGGCAGGATGCAGATGCGATCGTCGAGCCCCTGCGCCTTGACGCGCGCGGTGAGCATTTGCAGGTAGGCCGCGTCGCCCGCGTGCCCGGCGAGGGTGACATGATAGCGCTGCGCCAGATCGGGGGCGGCGGCCAGCGCGTCGATCAGCATCTCCAGCCCTTTGGTCGGGCCGAGATGGCCGGTGGCCGCCAGCCGCAGCCGCGCGCCGTAGCCCGGTGCGCGATCGGCCGGATCGACCGGTATATCGGGACGCGGCATGAAGAGCGTGGTGCGCGATCCCGGATAGCCGTCACCGATGGCGCGGGCGGCGAACTCGGAATGGGTGACCACCCCGGTGGCCAGCCGTGCCAGCACGTCCGAGAGCGGGACCTGCGACGCCCAGGTGCTTTCCCAGGGCACGTAGGACACCGCCTTGCTGGCGCGCAGCACCCCGCCCGAGGCGAGGTAGTCGAAGCCCGGCGCCCCCGCAACCGCGTGGATCAGCGCAGCAAAGCCCGGCGCGGGGGCCGTGCCGTCATGGTGCAGCCCGGCCAGCAAGTGCTGGTAGACATGGTT